>Ga0209746_1000436_pt1 | contig 21573 bp, 23 predicted proteins | sample BarGraNGADG00211_3_FD_184496 | JGI IMG/M metagenome (GOLD analysis project Ga0209746, IMG submission 184496) | Arctic peat soil microbial communities from Barrow, Alaska - Barrow Graham LP Ref core NGADG0011-211 (SPAdes) (version 2) | ecosystem: Environmental > Terrestrial > Soil > Wetlands >... | reverse complement strand
TTTCCCCAATGCTTCATTACTTTGCAAATTGTCCTGCTAAGAAACTTATCTGACTTAACAAGAAAAGTATCTCCTGTTTTAACGTCATCTTTTTTCATATTAATTACACTTTAGATTATTAATTGAAAAATCCAAACAGTAAATTTACGTACAAATATGAGTCAAAATCAGGGTTTTGTCAATAATTTTTCCCTGTCTGAATAAAGTACAAACCTGAAAAGGTTTAAACCAGATTTAAGAAATGCAAATAATGTCTATCATTTTGATAAAGATATATTAAATACAAATGATGTGTATTATGGGGTAACTGAATGTGATGAATTGAATAGGACCCTTTAAAATGCCTTCAAAATATCAAGTGCAGTAAATTCCTGTTTTTCAATGCTAAACATTTCAATTTGTAAAGATTTATTTGACTTGGGTCTCAAAATATCTTAACTTTTATAATTAAAACTTAAAATTATGAAAAAGAGAAAAGGAATACAGTTTGCATTTATTCCATTAATAACAACAATTTGCTTATATGTTGTTTTCTATTCAAAAATTGAATGTAAACCCAATCATGCTGGTTTTTGGTTTATTCTTGCCTTGGGAATGTCGATAGGTGTCGGATTGACTCGATATCTCCAATGGTTAAAAGAAACGAATAATGAACGTTTTCAAACGGATGCAAACGACTATAAATGATTTCAAACCGGATATAAATGTTTAATAACCGGTACAGCTTAAGTGGGTGGCGTAAGTTTGCTAAGAAATTAAACTTATGTCAAACTTAAAAACTGAAGTCATGAATTCACTAACAAACAGAGTAACACTGATCGGAAACCTTGGTAAGGATCCCGAAACAAAAACAACCGAAACCGGAAAAAAATTCACCCATTTTACAATGGCCACAAAAGACGGATACAAAAACGCCGATGGTCAGAGGGTAAGCGAAACTACCTGGCACAATATTGTCGCCTGGAACGGGCTGGCCGATGTCGCCGATAAGTTTCTGAAAAAAGGCAAGGAGGTAGCTGTTGAAGGCAGGATTGTCTATCGCACATATGAGGACAAAAAAGGTGTCACAAAGAACATGACTGAGATTGTGCTCAGTGATCTTGTCCTGCTGAGATCGGGCAAAGATAAAGGAAAGGATGAAGAGGTTCAGGCATGAACAGAAGGTGATATAGATCAATCGCTGCATTTCCGGAAGAGACACGTCAAGGCGTGTCTCTTTTTTATATAATATATAAATTTTACATTTGGAATATTATTTAAGAAATTTCAACAGAAGGTACATAATGAAAAGAATCCTCCCTGCACTGATTTTTACCATAACATTTTGTCAGCTGCTTAATTCCCAGAATTTAGTCAGTCAGGGTAAAGCAACAGCTGAAATTTTCACTGACTTTCACTATAATCTGGAAGATTCATCTAAAACTACGGGATTCGGGATGGAAAGAGCTTACTTTGGTTACAATTTTCTTCCTGCCGGAAATTTTTCCGGATCAATAATTGTTAATATAGGGAATCCTGATGATATATCGCCGGAATCAGTTCGCCGCAGATATGCATTTTTCAGGGAGGCATAAATCAGATATATAAAAGACGATCTAAAGATTTCTTTCGGAATCACGGACACGCATATGTTTGATTTTCAACAAAAATTCTGCGGAAAAAGGTATGTTGCAAACACATTTCAGTCGATAAACGAATATGGTTATGTTGCCGATCTTGGTGTTTCTGCTGAGTATAAATTCAACGATATATGGAGCGGTGATATTGAAATAATGAATGGGGAAGGTTATACTGATATTCAGCTCGATAATGGTGTTAAAACTTCATGCGGCATAACAATTACGCCTGTCAAACAGGTTGCAATCAGAGTTTATGGAGATGTTGAGAATGCTCATAACGGATGGCGATACACACTTACCGGTTTTTTTGGATTCAGGAATGATCTGATAATGATTGGGGCCGAAGCAAGTTATAAATCAAATCTGGATATGACTGGTGGTAATAATGCCTGGGGATTAACAGGGACCGGTGGCATCAATATTTTCAGGAAGACTCAGCTTTTTGCACGGTATGATTATACTACATCGGTAACTGTTCCGGGTGAAGACGTTCAATGGAATTTCCTGAACGATGGAAGGTTTGCTGTAGTTGGTTTGGAGTACGCCTTCAGTGAAAATGTAAAAATAGCTTTAGATTACCAGGGAATATTCCCTTATAGTTATGATAAACACATCTCTGAGGCGATTTATGTTAACGCCATGTTCAGGTTTTAAGTACAATTGAACATTCTCTTCCTGCTTTTAGCGCTTTCAGATTTAAATCCACTACATCATCACCCTTACGTCCAAACAATTTTCTTATTCCGGCCTCGAGGCTCTCATAAGGCATATCAATAAATGGTGATGCTGCACCAAGTATAACAATATTACCTGATCGTGCAGATCCTGTCTCTTTAGCAATTCTATCTGCATCGACAATAATATGATTTTTTATTTTTTTGATTTCTTTTATAATCTCATCTGATGATGGATAGTCAGGTATATTAATAAATGGTTCAGAGTTGGTGACCAGCCAGCCGTTTTTTGAAAGCCAGGGAAGATATCTGAGTGATTCCATGGGTTCAACAGAGATTATAAGATTCGCTTTTCCAAAAGGTATCAGATCGGATGAAACGGGTTTATCTGAAAGCCTGAGATGCGACTGGACATCTCCACCCCTCTGGCTCATACCGTGAACTTCCGACTGTTTAAGGAAAAGATCATTGGCAACCGCAGCGAGACCAATCACTGAAGCAATTGATAAGATCCCCTGCCCTCCTACTCCGGCTAATATAATATCATTCTTCATTTTTAAAGATTATAGGCTATTCATTTGATTTTTCTGACCTCTTTCTTTTAGTCGCGGTCTGAATACATTCGCGAACAGCAACAACTACTGAAACTCCTTTATATTCAATCTCTTCTTTCAAAACACTTACATTTGCTTCATGGTTTTTGCGCAAAGGAACTATGATTCTCAGATGTTCCTTTTTAACTCCTATACCTTCACAAATCTGTACTATCCTGCCAGTTGCCTGCGATTTCTGACCACCAGTCATACCTGTAGTGGAGTTATCGGCTATTATAATTGTTACGGATGAGTTTTTAACAACAGCATCGAGCAGTCCGGTCATTCCTGAATGTGTAAAAGTTGAATCCCCTATTACGGCGATTGACGGAAATAAACCGGCATCGGAAGCTCCTATTGCCATCGTTACAGAAGCACCCATATCCACACAGGAATTTATTGCATTATATGGAGGTAATGCTCCGAGAGTATAACAGCCTATATCTGAAAATACATGTCCCGGACCATAGGATTTTACAGCTTCTATCAGAGAGTTGAACATATCAGCATGCCCGCAACCACTGCAGAAAGAGGGTGGTCTCATTTTAACCAGTGTTGGAACAGGATTGCCCATAACTACAGGCATACCGAGAGCTTTTGCCACAATAGAAGGATTTAATTCCCCATCACGCGGAACAGTTCCATCGAGTCTTCCGAAGATTTTTATTCCATTATCAAGTAATCCTCTGATAGCCTCTTCGAGAACCGGTGCTCCCTCCTCAAGAATTAAAACCTCTTTGCACCTTCCGGTTATATCCATTATGAGGTCCTTTGGGAAAGGATATGCCGAAATTTTAAGCACCGGAAAATCATTGATAGTATCGCCGAGATTTTCTAACAAATAGTTATATGCAATTCCGCATGTAATTATTCCAAGGTCTCTTTTCCCGCCATCCCTGAAAATGTTATATTTTGAAATTCTATTTTCATATCTTAATGATTCATAAGATAATAACAAAGATTTGTATTTTTTTCTTGCAATTGCCGGAAGAAGAACGAACTGTAGCGGATCAACTGGAAGAGTCAGTTTTTTTTCAGGAAGAGCCGGTCTTAAATTAATGCTGGCTCGCGAATGAGCCAGCCGCGTGGTAATTCTGAAAAGGACAGGTAGCTTATATTTTTCAGAAACTTCAAAAGCATCGAATATCATATCATATGTCTCCTGCTGGTCCGAAGGCTCAAAACATGGCACAAAAGCAAACTTTCCGTAAAACCTTGAATCCTGTTCATTCTGGGAAGAATGCATAGACGGATCATCGGCGGAGACCACAATCAAACCTCCGTTTACACCTGTAATAGCAGAGTTAATAAATCCATCGGCGGCCACGTTAAGTCCCACATGTTTCATTGCAACCATTGCCCTTTTACCGGCATAAGACATTCCAAGAGCAGCCTCCATGGCAGTTTTTTCATTTGACGACCACTCATGATGGATGTTACGGTCTGAAGCATCCCGGGATAATTGTATATACTCCATAATCTCAGTTGAAGGAGTTCCCGGATAGGCATACATGCCGCTTAAACCTGCATCCAGTGCTGCCTGAGCGATTGCTTCATCACCCAACAATAAAACTTTTTTCATATATTGTTCAAATAATTATACGTTGTAATAAATTTGGTGAGTTATCTGATTATTAATTATCGTTGAAACAGAGAGATTGGTAAGAAATTTGCTGATGCAAATATTAGAATATTTTCCTTATTTAAAAATGATGAATAAGTCTATTATTACATGATGCGAATATTTGATCATCTTTTGATATCATCTTACAGACCTCGTTAAAATATAGTTAAATATTTTAACGTTATACTCAATAATGCTTATTTTGCATCGCAATTTGATTTAATCAGAAATAATCGGATCTAATTGAAGAGATTCTTTTACACTATTGTATTTTCCATTTTTTCCATTTCTGCCATATATGGCCAGACAAATGAAAAGGAGAGATATATTCAGGTAAGCGGTATAATAACAGATATGTCGTACAAGGCTGTACCTGGAGTTGCCGTGGTATCCAAAAAACTAAAAAAGGGAACCATTAGTGAAAGATCAGGAATCTATTCTATTACAAGTACTCCCGGAGATACTATATTTTTCAGATCCGTCGGATTCAAAAGATATCATACAATCATCCCTGAGGCATTTGAGGAAAGACATTGTGAAGTTGACATTTCTTTGGAAGTAGATACTATTCAGATTAAAGAAGTGAATATCCTGCCATGGAAGAATTACAGTGAGTTTATTAAAGATATCACAAAAGAGAAGCCTGTCGATCCGATAATTGAAAACATGAATGACAATATCGCTTCAATTTATGTGGCAATAGCAAATCAGAGAAATGTAAAAATCTCTCCTGAAGCCGGATTCAGATATGCCATGGCACAGAATTTTAATTCGATGGCAACCAGGGAACAATATCCGATCAATAACCTTCTCAATCCATTCGCCTGGGCAAAATTCGTTAAAGGAATTAAAAACGGATTATTTAAAAATCAGAAGTTCAACAAACCAGTCAACGCCAAGGTTAGAAAAAAGATAAAAAAAGCTCAAAGCAAATAACATAAAGCATTTTATATCCTCTTATATCAATTTACCCACCGCAATGTAGCTGTCGATAAAGTTAATAATTGGACATCTCTCCTTTGTGTTACTTTGTGCCTTACTTTGTGATCCTTTGTGGTTAAATGAATTAACAGACTAAAAAGCGTGATCGGAAAGAGAGTTTTTGAAAACATATTCTTTGACTGTTTTCCTTGGCCTTCTCTTTTCATCGCGCAGTAATAATTCAGGTGAAAGTGATGTACCGTCACCAAGATATCCTACTGCCATCATTGCAACAGGTTCTATTTCACCGGTCAGATTAAAGTATTCCTTAACCTTTTCTATTGAAAAACCGCCCATCTGATGAACATAAACATCTAAAGCGAGAGCCTGTAACAGAAGATTGGTTACAGCCATACCTGTATCATGAAAAGCATATCTGTTTGGTTTAGAGTTATAAGTGAATTTAGTACGCGCCATACTTATAACCAGGGCATAGGCATTTTTTGCCCACACTTTATTTCCATCAACAAGAAACCCTACGTAATCATTAAAAACTTTCTCATCCTGCTGTGTTGTAAAAACGAATCTCCAGGGTTGCTCATTATTGCATGAAGGAGCATAGCCTGCCGCCTCAAATATTGCTTTCATTTTAAATTCTTCCACAGGAATTGAAGAAAACGAGTAGGGGCTCCATCTCTCTTGGATTATCTCAAGGATTAATTCCTTTTTCATTTTTTATGTTAGATCAGACTATAAATTATATGTCGCATATATACGCCTGCAAAAGTAATAATTTATAATTTAGCAGGGTATGAAAGAAAAGAAAGGAAAACTGGCTGGTATACTGGGTACAGTGATTATTCATCTTATAATAGGAATAATATTCATGTCACTGCAATTGAGGTCATTGCAGAAAACCATATCAACTGAATATGCTGTTGAACTTGCTCCCGAAGCAGAACCTGTCGTTAAAAAGGAAAAGCCTGAAGAATTGCGTGCAACTACCATAGAAAAGATACTTAAGGGTGATGAAGAGATGACGAATATTGCCCGAAATCTTTCAAGCAAATCAGAAGAAAAGATAAATCCTTCCGATTATATTGACAAGGTTAAAGAGGAGCTTATTAAAAGCGGGAAACTTGGAGTGGATAACTATATCGATGAACAAAAAAAATTAAACGAATTGAGGACGGATGAAAAACTTGCTATTGAAGAAGAGCCAGTTGCAAAGAAAGTAATTGAAAAACCCAAAGTGTCGCAGGAAATGGCCGCAAATTTCAAAGGTCCCACAAGAATCTATTATGATCTGGTTGGCCGGAATCACATGTATCTCCCAATCCCTATATACAAATGTCAGGGATCCGGATTAGTTGTACTTGGGATAGAAGTTGACCAGAATGGAAATGTACAGAGGGCCCAGGTAGTTGAGAGAGAAAGTACTGCTTCAGATCCATGTCTTGTTGAAACAGCAATAAACACTGCTCTTCAATCCAGGTTTAATCCTGATGCTAATTCACCCAGAATACAGCTTGGTACCCTCACCTATCAATTTGTTGCGCAGTAAACGGTATGCGGGGTGCGGTGTGCGGTGTGCGGTGTAAGGCATGCGGTATCTAGAATAACAGATCTCCCGTCTGATAATTAAATGGTTTGATTACCTCAGGTGTATTACGGTTTGATGACCTGTCATTAATCAAAGGGCTGATGGTATGAGCCTTCAGGTTTTCAGAAGGACACGGTTTAAGCAGACCATGAGCATCATCCTCTGATGTCGAAAGATCAATCCATTTTGATTCTGAAGCTTTACTAAGTATAACAGGCATCCTCTTGCCTGAATTGTGGATTTTGGCCATCAGTTCATTTGCCTCAGTTGTAACAACGGAAAAAGTGCTGAAAACCTCACCGGTTCTGTCTTCAATCCAATCATCGTAGATTCCGGCAATTGATATGATTTCATTTTCAGACTGGTATATATACCATGGAATTTTTTCATTTCCAACATGTTGCCACTCAAAAAAACCTTTTACCGGGATAATACATCTTTTTGACCTGAAAGAGGAAGAAAATGAAGGTTTCTGTTTTATGCTTTCCGATCTGGCATTAAAAGTTTTATATCGTATTACATTGGCATCGTCAATGCTTTTAGTCCATGATGGAATCAAACCCCATTTTAATAGTTTTATTCTGGAAGGCGAATCGGAACAAATGACCGGAAGAGATGGGAGACCAAAAGCATGATAATAGTAACTAGGTCTGTACTTGTCGGGATCGATCAAAGTTGCTCCATACCTGTTTTCAAGTTCCTCCTTTATAAGGTTAACATTTACCGTAAAGCACATTTTTACCTTTTTGAGGACTCAGTTAAAATAGTCTTAAGGGGTAAAGGCAGGGTATAATTAAAAAGGTCATAGTCAGGCCATTGGTTAATCTTCGATATTACCCTGTACATCATATTACTGATGTATGAATAAATCTCAGGTCCATTCCATGCACTCGAGTTGAAAAGAACGACCCACGATATTCCATCAGATTGTCTTTTCATCATACCTGCACTGCCCGGGAATGAACCTGTCCGCCACCATGTGCCATCTAAAGTGGTAGCTTTCCATCCTACAGGTGCAAATCCATTATTATTGTCTGTCATAAACCTGATATTTTGATCGTTAAGAATATCAGGCCGGGTTTTAAACCCATCAACTGCCAGTAAAAGTCTCATAAGATCAGGAGCTGTCGCTATCCAGGCTCCGGCTCCACCCAGAGATCTTATGTCATTTCCGCCATAACTGGGTGAGACCAATTCACCGGTACCATATATTGAAGGCTTTAGTATTATATCAGATGGGACGTAATATGTAACTTCAAAAGGAGCTTTCTCTGAATGTAGGTTCCAGGCAATTTTAATATCATAAATACCTAGAGGTTCAAGAAGTGTTTGTTTGCAAAAATTCTCGTAAGACATTCCGGAGACCTTTTCAATTATCAGACCAAGAACACCGTATCCAAGATTTGAATAAGCCTTTCCTTTTCCCGGAGTATAATGTAGTCTCATATCCAGGGCAAATCTCACAATGGTTTTGGTATCAACAGGTGGTTTTACACCCATCTTTTCAGCAATAATTAACGGCATAAACATCTGATCACCATAACGTTGAGTCCAGCCGGCTTCATGGCTTAAAAGTTCCTCAACAGTTATACTATATACTCTTTTGTCTTTTGGCTCGCTGAAATAGGGATCATTTAGAATTCCGGAGGGACCAAAAACAGTATCGGTCAGGGACAACTTTCCCTCCTCCACAAGTTTCATAATACCAACTGCAGTAACCAGTTTTGAAATACTTGCTATTCTGAACTGGCTGTAAGGTTGAGTTTCAGTTTTTGATGCAGTATCAGCATATCCGAATCCACGGGCGTAGATCAGCTTTCCATCTTTGGCGATAGCTATTGATGCACCGGCTATCGACCAATTTTTCAGAAAAGCATTTACAGTTTTTTCGACTCCGGCAAATTCGATGCCTGAAGAACTACTGTTTGTAAGTCTGATGTTATCAGGAACAAGCTTGTCAACAAGGTCAAAACTATTTTCCTTCGCACCAGGGTTAAAACTGACTAATACCAGCAAGAGCGTTACCAACAATATTTTACTTTTTCTATTCAACCCCAATTCATTTTTCAGTAGACAAAAATAAAAAGTATTCCTTTTCACAGGACAAGATTAGTATAAAAATTACAATTTTGACTATAAAACCTTGATCTGACATATAATTTTATCGGTTTTCAGGTTAGTTAGCTTAAATTGTAGGTCTGAATTATATAGTAACTGACCATGTTCCCGACACCCAAAATATGGCACATTATTTGAGTTTGTTTTGCTGACCGTACATTCTTTAAAAAAAATTTATAATCTGATAATGTTTATCCATTGAAAAAAGGATCAAAAAACTAACTTTGCCATCTATGTTGTCAATGAGGCTTCAGTACATACGGATTCTTTTTGCTGTGGCACTTCTGTGCATTTCAGGAAGTACATATTCACAAACTGCTAATGCCGCTATAATACAATATGATACAACTGATTACATTCCTTCATTCTTTGAAGGTGCACTGGACTACAACCTGATGATTGCTGCTTCAAAGGGCTATACTTTAGAAATTGACAGGCTTGTAAAGAAAGGGGCCAATATATATTCGGAAACTGATGAGGGTGTAACACCTCTTGTATTTGCTGTATCCAATAACCATACAAAGACTGTTGAAATGCTTATTGATTACGGTTCAGATGTTAATAAGCTAACTGCCCAGTATGAAACGCCTCTTATCATAGCTATAAAAAATCAGAATGAAGAAATTGCTGAAGCTCTTATAAGAGCGGGTGCTGATATTGATTTAACTGACAAATATGATGCTACACCTCTTCACTATGCATCAGTGTATGGATACCTCCAATTTGTCGACATGCTCCTTTACTATGATGCATCGATAGATAAAAAAACGGTGGAGGGAACTACTCCGCTATTGGCTGCAGTATGGGCCTGGGATGCTGATGTTGCAGATATTCTCATTCAAAAAGGCGCTAACATGGAGACAAGAGATGATGAAGGGTTTACACCTTTTCTGATGGCTTCTCTAAACGGTGATACATTGATTATGCGACTTCTCTTTGAAAAAGGTGTTGATATCTATGCTAAAAATGTCTCAAATAATAATGCACTGACCTTAGCAATAATTGCTAATCATCCTGATGCGGCTTCATTTCTGCTTAAAATCGGAGATAAATGGGCCGGTCAGGGAAGCAATTCTGTAAGTCCATATAATGTTGCATCAAAATACCGCAGAAAAGATATAATAAATATTCTAAAGGAAAATAAAATGCCCTGTAATATAAAGTATGAAATAGACCAGGTAGATATAATGGCATCATCAAGGTTTTTTCTGCATGATTTTTATACAGGTATAAGTCTTTCGTTCAAGGAACCATATTTGAATGGAGGTATCATTTTAGGATGTGATACGAAATTATGGTATACACGGGTTTTAGTTAAAAATTCTGAACACACTTTCTATCAGTATATGAATAAGGGGTCAGTTTTTTATGCAGGATTGTTTAAAGATTTTGCCCTTACCGATAATGCCTTCAAAGCCAATTATGAATTTTCCACATCACTTTCTGCGGGTTATTCTTTTGGCAATAAACTTAAAGGGACACTTTTAGTGCCAGGAAATAAATTTATGGTTATTCCTGCCTTCTCATTCAAATGGACAAAAAAAGATCTCTCATTTTCGCTTGGTGCCGATTACATGAAAACTGAATTTTACCATATCGGTCCGGTGTGGCTAAGATTTGGGGCTTCATATAATCTGTACTTCGACAATGTGAGAACTAATAGAAAAATTTTAAAGTGGTATTGATCAATATTATGAAAAATACATTTAGAATATTAATACTTCTGACTTTTGCTTTCTTTTTCTCATGCGAAGAACAGGGCGCTTTTATCAAATGTGCGGATTGCAGTGCGGAAGAACCAGTAAATACAAATCTTGAAATTAAGCTTGACTTAAGCAGTAATGGATTTTATACATTAGTTAAAATTTATGAAGGTAATCTTGAAGATAGCATCCTTTATAACTCTCAATCGACAAAGGCTAATTATTCTTTGAAAGTACCTGTAGCTATAAACAAAAAATACACTGTCACTGCCACTTATTATATACCTGATAATTATTATACTACTGTTGATTCAGCGACACCAAGAGTCAAATATGAAAAGAATCAATGCGACGATCCTTGTTATTTTGTATATGACAAGGTTGTTGATCTCAGGTTAAAATATACAAAATAATAGTACTTAGTATCCGGAGACGGAATTTCCGATCAGTGCTATTATCTTTACAATCTTTGGGTCATTATCGAATTGGGTTGAAATACATTGAAAAAAATTAAAATAATGGATAATAGAAAATTGTTAATAGATGTGGCAGAACTGTCTGATGGAGAACGTGCCCGGCCACCGATCGAAAAGCATGTTGTTCATGCACCCCAGGTAATTAACGAAGCGTATAACTATCCGAAACCTTCATCCTTTTCAAGGGCTTTGCGCCTCGATTTCGGTGGTCATAAGGTTTTGCTCATCTCGGGCACTCCCAGTGTGAATGAAGAAGGCAAAGCCGTACATATTGGCGACTTTAAAGCTCAGCTTTGGAGAACCTATCTTAATATCACCAACCTTCTTGCTTCTGAAGAAATGACATGGCATGATGTCGTAAGAACAACAAACTATCTCAGGGATATTGAAAGGGATTATGCCGAATTCAATAAAATCCGCACCTCCTTTTACCATTGGATGAATCTTGATCCATTACCAGCAAGTACCGGAATTCAGGCCAGACTTTGTTGGGAAACACTGCTTGTTGAAATTGAAGTATACGCTATATGTAAATCTGTATAAATAAGTTCATGAGACTTTTATAAATCGGAGGTAAGATCGTATAAAGAGCAAACAGGGTGCATGGTGCAAGAATTTTAAATGCTAAATACGGGTTTTGTCTCATAGCTTATCTCTTCTTTTTTATAATAGACCTTTTCCAGAAACAATCCACTGGGCGGTGCAGTAAGCTTTGCCGGAATATCAGTTTTTAATCTGAAAAATGTTGATACATCGGCAGGAGAGAGATTACCCCTGCCTGCTTCAACCAGAACCCCTGTCATGCGCCTTACCTGTTTCCATAAAAAATGCGAGCCAACGACATGAAAAACAAGCAGATCACCAAAATCATTCACTTTAGCGTGTAATATTTCTACTTTGGTTGATGACTGTTCTCCGTCCTCATCAGTAAAGTACCTGTAGTCTTTCAGTCCGGGAAAATTTTTTGCAGCTTCATTCATCAGATTAATATCAAGCTGATCTTTTATCCACCAGACGTACTTTTTACCGAAAGCGGTTCGTCGTCTGCTTATCTGGTAAATATAACTCCTTGCATTTGCATCATGTCGGGCATGAAATTTCGGGTGGGCTTCTTCAACATTGATAACACATATATCGGGTGGCAGTCTGTCGTTAATACCATATTTTATCTTTAATGGCATCAGATCCGTTTCAACATCCAGATGTGCTACCTGACCTAAAGCATGCACTCCTCCATCTGTTCGTCCGGCACCGAAAATATCAATCTCCACATCCTTAAATAATTCCCTGCAGGCATCCAGAATTTCACCCTGAATTGTTCTTCCACCTTTCTGCATCTGCCAGCCTGAGTATCTCGTCCCATCATATTCTATTGTCAATTTGAATCTGCTCATTGCCTCACAATTTTTATTTTATAAAGGTAAGATTAATAATGGTACGGCGTGCGGTGTGGGGTCTGCGGGGTGCAAGGTACGGTGGTGGTTTGTGGTGTGGGTTCTCCCTTTCATAATTATAAACTTTATTACCCATACTAGTTGACAGGTTATTCCAAATTACTATTTTTGTGAAGGCTGGAGTTACATTATTAACTGAATTTCAGAATAATGAAAAAAAAATATATGAATCCTTACCTTGCCGGTACTATGTTAGGAATAGTTCTGCTCATGGCTATGTTCCTGGCAGGTCGGGGTCTGGGAGCAAGCGGAGGTATCAAATATTGCGTTGTTTCCATAGTCGGTGCTGTTGACCGTTCGCACGCTCAGGAGTCAATCTACTACAATAAGTATTTTGAAGACGGGAAAAAGCCCTTGAAGAACTGGCTGACAATTGAAATACTGGGAGTGGTTGCCGGTGGATTTTTATCGGGAGCAATTTCGAACAGACTGAAATTTAAAATTGAAAAATCTCCTAAGATTTCAAATTCCAGACGATTGATCTTTGCATTCCTTGGGGGAGTATTTTTTGTATACGGTGCACAGCTTGCACGAGGATGTACAAGCGGGGCAGCGCTCTCGGGGATGGCTGTTCTTTCCGTTGCCGGATTTGTTACAATGATGGCAATTTTTGGTTCCGCCTATCTCTTTGCCTGGTTCTTCAGAAAAAACTGGATATGATGGGACCAATATCATCACTTATAGCAATGCCCGAATGGCTTGATCTCCTGATTGCACTCCTTATAGGAATCGGATTCGGCTTTTCACTCGAACAGGCAGGTTTCTCTTCAAGCCGGAAACTGGCTGGAATGTTTTATGGTTACGATACCACTGTCATCAAGGTATTTTTCACAGCGGCCATAGTTGCTCTCATAGGATCACAGTTTCTTAGTTACTTCGGATTACTCAATCTTAACCTGGTATTTGTCAATGAGTTTTATGTTGCCGCTTCAATAGTAGGAGGAGTTATAATGGGTGCCGGATTTATTATGGGGGGGTTTTGTCCGGGAACAGGGTTATGCGCTCTTTCAATTGGAAAGATAGATGCTATTATCTTCTTTCTTGGCGGGCTGACAGGTGCTTTCCTCTTTGCAGAAACATATCCGTCGATACAAAAACTTGCAAACGGGTCATACAGGGGACCGGTTAAAATAAATGAGGCAATTGGTATTTCACCCGGCTTCTTTACCTTTCTCCTAATATTAGCTGCTGTAATAATGTTCTGGTTGGCTGAGATTGCAGAAAAAAAGTTTGCAAGACCTGACATAACCAACGAAATTTAAAAACTAAATAGATGAATATGAGGGCAAAATTTTCAGTGGTACTTCTCTGTCTGGGTTTTATTCTAGCACTATTGCCTCTTTCAGGAAATAGCTCTTTTATTGTCAGACCCCGGAACCTTCTGTCTGAACTGCTCGACAAAAATTCATATTATTCCGTCGACCAGGTTGCAAGGTTTATTGTAGCGGAAGACAGCTCAGTTCAGATTATTGATCTGAGAACACCTGAGGAATTCAGAACGGTAAATATCCCTGGCTCAATAAATATTCCTTACAATACGCTTATTGACAGGAAGCCTGGCAGCATCCTCAATAATGGAAAAACCAGAAACATATTCTATTCTAATGGAGACTTTGATTCTAACTATGCTCTGACTATTGCAAGAGGACTAAATCTCAAGAACACTTATGTGATGAAAGGAGGTCTGAACGAGTGGTTTAGCACAATCATGAACAGCAGCTTTACCGGAGAAAAGATCACGGCACGTGAGAACGCTCTCTTTGAAACAAGAACAAGAGCAAAAAAAATGTTTGCTGAAATGAATAGTCTTCCAGACAGTCTGAAAGTGAAATTCTTTCAGACAAAACATTTGACTGCAAAAAAACTCGACGGTGGTTGTGAATAGTGAGGGATCAGGAATCAGGAGTTTGGAAATAGGAATTGAAGGATTTAATGAAAAAGTATAAAGAAGTAATTGCAGTCGTTCTGATAGTATTGATTCTGGTACTTATCAGATCTCTGGGGACAAATCATTTCAAAAATGACGCAAAAAAGTGGGCTGGACCGTCGGTAAGAGGTGGAAATGTAATTAATCCGGAAATGTCTCGCACCCTTACAGGGGAAAAGCTGATAATCAATCTGGATAAAGATAAAATTGGGATCCCAGAGTTAACCGGCGATATACAAAATATTCCTGCTGATTTGGTGTTGAGTAACAAGTACTTTAGAATAATCGGAAAACATTATGGTCCGGTTCTGCTTTATTCAGCAGAGACAGAAGTATCAGTCCGGATATGGATGGTTCTCAGTCAGATGGGATGCAGTAATATTTACATTCTGACTAAAAATACTGACAATGAGGTCTTTAAATATAAATTCCGGCCTGACTCGTTAACGCCTTGACCTGAATTATAAGTACTTTAAATGCAGAAATATTATTTCACTACTTCGAATTCATTAACATCTTCCGACCCAAATGGAAGCCACGACAATGCAGTTCTCTGTTTAACCATTTTATCGTGCATAAAACTATTATTACCATATTTTAGAGTATGTGCGTCGTAACCAAAAAGTCGCAGGTAGGCTGTTGCAAATCCTGAGTTATGACCTGTTCCGCAATAAACAACTACAGGTTTGTCAAATGGAATAGAGGCCATTTCCTCTATAAATCCCAGAGTACCTTCCGGTTTATATCTCACGGAGCCTGGTATATGTCCATCCTCATATTTGTCTTTCCTATCGAGATTTATTATATAATACTTTTGAGGATTACTGAAAACCTCGTCGGCTGTTATAAGAATGTCGGAGGTTCCTTCTTCAAATAGCTTCCGGAATCTTGCTGTTCCGATCTCCGGACCGGTCATTAGCCCCGTTTTGAGCTCAGGCATCCCTGGTGAAGAAGGTCTTTCATTTGTTTTATTTTCCAGATTGGCTTCATACTTTCCGGATACTCCTTTCAGCCATCCCTCCCTGGCATACTTGCTATTCCACGCACTCATTCCCCATCTCATTGAATAAACATTACCGTACCCCATGAGCCTTAGCAGGCAGGTTGTATAACTCGATAACTGTCCATCATCACTTACGATGATTATCTTGTCAAATTCAAATGGCTTAATCGCTGTTTCAAAATATGAAGGCAGTTCCTCAAATTTCTTATTTACAGCACTTTTAATGTGCCCTTCTGAAAATTGTTTTGGGGACCTCATATCAACTATAAGAATGTTTTTTTCCAGACTTTCTCTTACTATTGATGCTTTGATCAACGATGGGAATACTTTGCTGTTTACATAATCACCATTCTCCTTAAGATCTTTTAATAATAGTGCAGTTTCATTACCAATCGGAATAGTCTTTTTAACCTCCTGAACCGCCGCTTCGGGCTTATTCTCTTGTTTTCTGCCTTTGCATCCTGCAGAAGAAAGGATGATAAAAATCATAAAAAATATTACCGGATTACATAGTCTCTTCATAATATTTATTTTTCAGGACTGTTAAATTTTTACAGGTACTTTGTCCTTATCGTAAGTGAGTGTCTCGGTACGGTTACCAATTTCGTCATATTTAAATTCAGTTATGGCTACTCCGTTTTCCGGACTATTTATAACATTCCCGTTTTTATCCATATTCTTTGCCTCAACCAGTGCGCCATGATTGTCATAAACGTTCCGGTTGACCGGAACAAGTTTGCCCCCGACATACTCGTTATCCTGGTCGAATAATGTAGATTCGATTGTGTAACCGTTCTCATCATATTTACTGATACGTTTTGACCATCCCCAGTAAAGATTTGACATTTGTCCAATTACATTAAAAACCGAGAAGTTTTCAAGGTCGCCATTCTGGTTGGGAGTAAAAGTGAAATAAGAAACTCCAATATCACCACAATTCTCTGCTGTACAATTATAGAGAGTATCAGCTTTGAAATTTGCCATTCTTGTGGTATAACCTTTGTCATTATATGTAAACCTGAGTTCATAAAACGGACAGAAAGGATTCATAACTGTTTCTTCTCCTGCAAGATTGTAACGAAGTTCTCTTACCATCCCATCAGGAAGTACAGTCCAGGTCCAAGAATGAATCTTATTCCTGTTTTCAATCATTTTTCCGTCTTTATCCAAAAACATGAGACCCGTTCGATTACCATTGGCATCAAGTGAATACTCGGAAGCAAAAACACCTCCTGATTCAATTGGTTGGTTATCCTTATTGAAATAATGCTTAACCTGTTTATTATCTGAATATTCATAAGTAATTTTTGCAGCTCCCTGCATCGATGAATATCCCAGAAGAACATTATTCCGGCCAAATTCAACCGATAGAAGGTGTCCTGTTTTATCATAGGTAAATTTGTAGTTGTTTATGATTTTTGCCTGGTCGGCAGTTAACGGATGAGTCCCCTTTTCAATATCATAGGGTGTTTCACTGAATTGGAGGTTCCTGTAATATTCCACACCAGCATGCATGCTCTTATTTTTTGTCTTCCCTGTACAGGAAACAATACCAATCCCAATTATAATTACCAGGATTATCTGAATAGTCAGTTTGTTAAATTTCATATTCTTAACTGTTTTGGTTTAAATTAATTATCAAAAATATTGATTATTTAGATGTCTATGTCTATCTGACAGAAAATTTAACATTAAAAAAAGTGAAATGCTTAAAAATTGGCGTAAAGGCGTAAACCACCTTCGCCAAAGCTTCGGTTGTCAAAGGGCGCAAAGGCTCAAGTAGAAATGTTATATGTACTATATGCGATAGGCGATTTAAGAAAACTGGAGGAGGGGGAAATAAACGAAATGATATTAAAGGAAATTCTTTCGCAACAATAAAAGAACCGATAGTATTATTGTATAAATTTGGAAACATTTAAAATTATTGTTCAATGGATCAATTCAGCAGTCATCCTCTTTATCGCAGACATAGTATTGACAGCGCAATGAACTCATTATGGGAGTTTTATAAAAAGAAATTCCTGGCATTATTCATTATGTCACTTGTTATGTCTCTTGTGATGCAATACGCTTCATCCTTAGTGAATATGAAGGAATTGTCTTCAATTACTGATCCGATGGTTTTGTTAGAAAAGATCAGGGGTCTTCTCCTGCCGATTTTAATAATATCTCTGATAAATCTTTTCTTTACAACTATCCTTCACTACTATGTAATATTCAATCCAATTAACAATGAGAATACAGTATTCACATCAATAATTAATTCCGTGAAGTACTTTATCCCATATCTTATAATTATGATTCTTCTTGCGTTTGCAGGATCAATAGCTATTATTCTTGGAATATTTGTACTTATCGTTGGAGCATTCTTTGCCATGCTATATGTTGTTACCCTTTATCTTTTCATATTACCGGTAATGATGATTGAAGGAGCAAATATCGGTTCTACGATTACCAGAACCATCAAGCTGGTCCATAGAAATTTCTGGTCGAATATTGGCTGGGTATCTGTTTTTATAATAATTATGTTAGTTGTATCGGTCATTTTCTCCGGCATTATTCTCCTTCCTTTTACCGGAAGTTTTGTAAAAACAATTTTGAATCCTGAAGATGCCACGAAACTGATAGATGTTACATCTAAGCCATTGTATATTATTCTTTCAGCCATTGTAAGCGCTCTTATACTTCCGTTAATGCCAATATTTGCCTGTATTCTCTATTTCAACGGTAAGGCACGCGAAGAGCAAATTCAGCCGATATCAACTGTTAATCCTGAAAACGACAAGGTTAGGGTTGAAGATTTGTATGCCAAACCATATTCAGAGGATCATCCGGATAATCCGGAAAAGAATGTCTGATTGTCTTGATGTCTTGTTGTCTGATAATATCCAAAACATTCAGACAATTAAATATCATTCTCTCCCTTCACATATCCAAAGTTAGCGAGGACCCCGCCATCAACGTAAAGGATATGTCCATTGACAAAGTTGCTGGCCTTAGAAGCCAGGAATAAAGCAGCGTTAGCAACATCCTCCGGTTCGCCCCATCTGCCCGCCGGAGTGCGGGTCATAACCAAATCATTAAAAGGATGTCCGTTTTCGCGAATGGGCGCCGTCTGTGAGGTAGCAATATAACCCGGACCAATCCCATTGATCTGAATATTATACTTGGCCCATTCACACGTCATATTTTGTGTCAGCAACTTAAGACCACCCTTCGCAGAAGCGTACGCAGAGACAGTATTCCGGCCATATACGCTCATCATAGAACACATGTTTATGATCTTACCGCTTCGTTTTTCTATCATTTTCGGGGCAACACGTTTAGAAACAATAAGGGGAGCAACAAGGTCAACATCAATAACCTGCTTGTAATCAGCTATTGCCATATCCAGGATTGGAATCCTTTTGATGATACCGGCATTGTTTACAAGTATATCTATGGGACCTACACTTTTTTCAATCAGTGAAATTCCTTTATCAACATCATTTTCATCAGTTACGTTGAATTTCAGGGTAAAGACATCAAGACCCTCTTTTTTGAAAATCTCTCTGCAACTCAGGAGTTTATCGTCCTGAAGATCATTTACACATACATTTGCACCTGCCCTGGCAAGCAACAATCCAATGGCTAATCCTATTCCATGAGTTCCTCCGGTAACCAGAGCGACTTTTCCTGTAAGATCAAATAAATCTTTCATTGCATATTAGGTTTCATATTTAATTCAAAATTTCTTAATTCGTTAAGGTTTTGGCGGTAGATCAATTCTATTTAAGTGTGTCAGGTTGCCGGACATCCATATCTCCATAATCGAGATTCTCTCCGGCCATTCCCCAAATAAATGTATAATTAGAGGTTCCGGCAGCACTATGAATACTCCAGGATGGTGAAAGGACGGCTTGTTCATTCTTCATCCATATATGCCTCGTTTCATCCGGATCACCCATGAAATGACATATAGCCTGTTTATCAGGTACCTCAAAATAGAAATATGCTTCCATTCTACGGCTATGAGTGTGAACCGGCATTGTATTCCAGACACTACCCGTATTGAGTTCTGTCATTCCCACCTGTAACTGACAAGTCTCAATGACACTATTTACAAGCAATTTATTAACAGTCCTGTGATTAGAAGACTCCATGTTACCCAAAACTACTACTTCAGCATCCGCAAGTGTTACCTTTCTGCTGGGATATGCATGATGAGCAGGTGCTGAATTAATATACAGCTTGGCCGGTTTTTTTGGATCGGCCGACTTAAAGACAACATTATGAGTGCCTTTACCCAGATATAAAGCTTCTTTAAAAGCCAGTTTGTATGTTTTCCCTTCAATATCTATAATAGCATTCCCTCCGACATTTATTATACCCATCTCCCTCCTGTCGAGAAAATGTTCTGATTTCAGTTCATCGTTTGTTTCCAGTTTTAGCTGCTTTTTAACCGGCATTGCTCCTCCGACCATATAACGATCGTACATCGAATAGACTAAAGATATCTCATCAGGTATAAATACATTTTCAATAAGAAATTCTTTTCGAAGTTTTTCCGTATCATAATTTTTTACATCGTTTGGATGAGCGGCGTATCTAAGTTCTACTTTCATGATATATTATTTTTAATATTTCTCTCATTAATTAAAGGTGTCAGGTGTCAGGCGTCAGGCATCTGGTGTTAGGACCTGTTGCCTGAAGCCTGAAGCCTGAAGCCCGTTGCCTGAGGCCTGAAGCCTTTATTTCTATTTTCCAAATAAAGCATTAATTACAGCATAGTTTACTTTGCATTTCTCAATCTTCACATTTTCGACCAATTGCATAAAAGATGTCTTTGCCTCTTCAACAGCCGGTTTCACACCTTTACCTGACCAATAGTCAATCACTTTTTGATAACCCGCCGGTTTTGAAATAGTCATCAGACTCCTCTCAGAACCGATTTTCTTAACTGTCCACCATGACCAGCCGAGGTTATTTGTTTCAAGTAGATTTATCACTGCCCTAAACCATTCATTGTTATTTTCGCCCGACTCTCCCATCCAGAACGGTACATTATATTTTTCTCTTATATCAAGATACTTCTGAATTGTTTCAACAGTGGTCGCATTCCAGTATTTATGGAAGCTATATACCATATTATTATCCCAGGGAGGAGTTAGTCCGGTATAATCATTTGCAAACTGGTTACCTTCAATGAAAATAATATGTTTATTATCAACTTCACGAATCTTCTGTGTAATTGCCAGAAAGAGTTTTTTCAGAGACTCATTACCTTCAAGTTTATAATTGGTTTCGTTGATAAGATCATATCCACCGATCCATTCTTCATTTTTATATCTTACTGAAAGTCTCCTCCAGAGTGCTATGGTTTTTTTCTGATTTTCTTCACTATTCCAAAGATTTGGTTTTAGCGTATCCACATCGGCAATGGGTCGGTCATTTCCCTGTCCGCCCGGTGCTGCATGCAGATCAAGGATCAGATAGATTTTATTTTTCTTACACCATGAAAGCAGGTTATCCGTTAGTTTAAATCCTGTCTCTAACCAGGTATTTTGTCCTGCAACAGGCTCTTTATCAACCGGCAGTGTAAAGAGATTATAATGCATTGGGAGACGGACTGAGTTAAATCCCCACTTTTTCAGAGAATCAATATCTTTCTCTGTTATCATATTGTTCAAATAGCTTTTGTAGAATTCCTCACAATTCTTTTGCCCGATTAATTCACTGATCCTCGATTTTATTTCAGTCTGAGTACCAGCAACTTTTGAAAGTTGAAGCATATAGGGTTCCTGCAGCATCCAACCTCAAAGTCCGATTCCTCTGAGCAAAACATTTTCACCTTTTTCGTTTACAATCTGTTTTCC
>Ga0209746_1000435_pt1 | contig 21586 bp, 9 predicted proteins | sample BarGraNGADG00211_3_FD_184496 | JGI IMG/M metagenome (GOLD analysis project Ga0209746, IMG submission 184496) | Arctic peat soil microbial communities from Barrow, Alaska - Barrow Graham LP Ref core NGADG0011-211 (SPAdes) (version 2) | ecosystem: Environmental > Terrestrial > Soil > Wetlands >... | reverse complement strand
CCAGTGCAACCAAAGAAACAATAAGTTTGATTTACTGCAGCCGTAGTTGTTCCTGACCTATCCATGCCGGCGAACATATTGTTGTAAACATTACAAGTAACACTTCCTCCCAACGACATTAATCTTTGACCTCCAGCAGCAACATCTGCTCCAGAGCAAGAAGCTGCAATGATTTTATTATTATATATGTTGAAAGTTCCGGCGCATCCAGTAGCTGTCCATATTCCATATCCTAATGCAGTGCTGGTAGGCTGTACCAATGAAATAGTATTTCCATAAATTTGTCCGCCATTAGTATAATTCATTTCAAGGATACGGCGTTGTGCACTAATAATATTATTTTTACACACAAATCCTGCAACAGTTGCAGTTAATGGCGTGTTTGAATTTGTAATTCTTATACCCATCCCTACTGTCGAAGTAGTACATGTAATGGTATTATTATCAAGAATCAAACCATTTGGAGCTAATTCTGCATCGGTTGCAACTGTTCCAACTTTACGAACTACTGCAACAATACAAACCGGAGAACCGGTATTTGTAGTTTTATTTTCAACAATACAGTTTTTGATTGTTGTGTTTTGACAAGCGCCAACAACTACAATAACTCTCGCTCCAACAGTACTTGTAGAGGTTATAGCAGCATTAGAATTTGTGATTTTTAATCTTTTTGTAGTCCCTCCCACTGCATAACCATCAATAGTAACATTATTTGTTGCAATTGTATTAGAAATAGTCCAGGCAACTGGTAAACCGGCAGAAGGATAACCAATTACCAAGTGTCCTGTTGGACTAAGATTATCAGTTAACTGTGTAAATGTAATGGTTCGCACCGGGTCTGTATTTGGATCTGCAACCACATCCGGGCGAATAGTGATATTAAATCCATTGGTATTCACACATAATCCAATATTTTCCGGTTCAGTTAAGTCCGATGAGATTTCAAGAACAACATTTCCGGTAATATTGCTCGAATTTAAAGCAAAGACAGCATCAGCCAATGATGTAAAATTTGGAGAAACTTCTGTTGTTCCTACTTTATATACGCCACTCATAGTTTGGGATGAAGCTATGTTTGATGGCACAAGTTCACCTGTAGATAATAACATTGCAGAAGGATATCCAATAAATCGTATTTGCGAAAGTTGATCTACAGTTAAACCTGTAGCTGAATTACCTACAAACAATTTTCCGACTGTACCTGAATTTCCGGCTGTGCCTGCCCAACCACTAATAATAAGTTTTTTATTGGCAGTCCACACAACTGCATCGCTTGCAGCAAAGCTTAATGTGTGGGCATTAGCTCCTAAATCAAGCGTTGTGTTATTTGTTAATTGTAAAGTAGATGCTGTAATAGTTCGTGTAGCTGTAATACCCGAAGTGCTCAATATCCCACCGTTTAATACAAATGCAGTGGTGTTTGTTGTATTTCCTGATGGATTTAATTTAAGTGTGCCACCATTCAATGTTGTTGATCCGGCATAAGTGTTGACACCGCTAAGTAACACTGTTCCTCCCGAAGCATTATTCAATGTTATTCCACCATTGCTAATAATTCCACCAAAAGTATATATTCCTGATCCTCCAATAGCTATATTTCGGGTTGCCCCACCTAAATCAACATTATTGGTGAATGTCAAATTTGAAGAACCAACAGATGGAGAAACAATTGAACCTAATTGAAAATCACCACCAACTATAATTCCGCCTGTAAACTTACCACTTAAATCTCTTGCTGCTGTTGCTGCGATAGTTCCACCGTTAATTGTAAGAGCACCACCAGCGCCTAAAGCATTTACACCACCTAAAATTACGGTGCCGGCATTTAAAGTGAAACCTCCGATATAAGCATTTGCTTGTGCACCAATATTCCATGTGCCGTTTCCACTTTTAATAAAACCGGTACCTGCAACTGTAGATACTCCTTGACCGTTCCATGTTAATGTGGAGCCGGTACCAACATTAATTGTTTTAACTGCACCTCCTGTAGATAATGTACCGGCTGCTGTTATCGTTACTGTAAAACCATCCGAGATATTTATATTTCCAATTGGAATTGCAGTAACATAGGTTATTGCACTATTTGCGGTAAAATTCATATCAGAACCGCCCACCCAGACTGAGGTGAAAGGACCTGCCGAAGTTGATGCCCAGTTTGCTGTATTAATTGCAGCACCTGTGCCATTTGTATTCCAGTAAAGCTGTGACCATAAAACATTGGTTGATAAAAACACAAATGCAAACAATGCTAATAGCATTTTTTTGTAAGACACATTTAGCGCAAATGACTTTTCTGTGCCAGAAGATGTAATTTTTTTCATAAATGATAAATTTTAAAGTGAATAAATAATTGTGTTGTGTTATTTGGTTGTAAAATTATAAAAATAAATTGAAAATGCAAACGCTTGCATACATGTTTAATAGCATAAATATAAACTTTTCTTGCAAAAACCTTTCGTTGTAAGCAATATGCGAAAGAATTCCTGTAGCTGATTTTCCACTCTCAAAAATACTTAGGACTTTTAGTTATTTGTTCAAATGATTTGTGGACTTTATGAAAGTGAGGGTTTCACTTGAAAGTAAAGCCCTCACTAAATTATTGAACTATTGCTTCATAATCCGCTTCACGGCAGTTCCTGCAGTAGTTTTAACTTTCAAAATATACACACCCGACTGCAAAGATGAAACAGATAAGTTCATCCGATTTGTAGTCACATTTTCAGAATAAATCAAATGTCCTTTCATATCGTAAAGTGCCACTCTTTCCATGTTTGAACCTACACAATCAACAATTACATTATCAAAAGCCGGATTTGGATATACTTTAATCATGTCAGCCGGATTTTTAATTTGATCAACAGAAGTATGCATGACAATGATGCCTTGACTTGTAGGTGCCGGTGTAACAAATTGATTATCTACTTTTGGTAAAGCCCAGACACCCAGCCGTTCCGACGAGTTGGAAATTACATATACATTTCCGGCACGATCAAATGCAAGTCCTGCCGAATTAGCTCCCATAGCAGGTTTAATCGAATGAAGTCGTGTTAATGACGGAATTCCGGTATTGGAATAAGTTATTGCAAAGACTTTAACTTCATCCTGACAGCCCATAGCTAAAATGGTTCCATCGTAATTCACAGCCATTCCGCCGGTGTACGAATTTCCAATTAATGTAGGTGTTAATCCTGAATTAAAGTTCAAAACGCCACTGGCATCAATATGAATCAGGGAAGGAACCGTCGCAGCATCGGTTGCCAGGTATTGCGAAATCCACCAACAACCACTACCATCAGGTGCAATACACGAATTCATATTCTGTTGCAAATTTCCATTCAATGCATCGTTATAAACAACGGCACTTGGTGCAGCTTGCCATGGTGTTGCCAATGTTCCGATATTATATTGCAATACATTCCCAACACTGGTTGCCGAAGCATCAATATAATCTTCGTCGAAAGTGTACAGTTTTGTGTCAGCACCTGTTCCAAGTACACAACAATGGGCAATTGAACCATGAACATTTACTCCACCTATACCTATACTCGATAAACCGGTTAATGCTTTTGTAAGCCCTTGCGAGAATACCGGTGTAAACACTCCTCCGGGATTAGCAGGATCCATAATCCAGACTCCCGGATGGGCATCACTCCAATCGTTTATATACACTTTACCATCCGGTGCAACGCTCAACCGCATGGGTGAACTTCCTGCTCCCCAGGTAATTTGCCCTGCATAACTGTTTGCTCCCTGAGCAGTAACATCGGCCAGAACCGAATTTAAAATGTAAACCCCATCTGTTGTGGTTCTTCCTCCGGTAATTGTACCGGGGACAGTTTCAGTTGCATAAACCCGTCCGAAGAACGAACTTTCGAAATTGTTATCTACAGCCACACCACGTGGCGAGAAGAATTGCATTTGAACCTGATTATTGTCCGAGAACTTTAGCGGACGGTCAACTGATTCAGCAACAGCTTTAACTGTCCAGGTAAAATTACCTTCCGGCAAATCGGCAGAAAGAATAGCAATTGTATGTTGTCCTTTACTGAATGATCCGGCATCAATTGTTTTCACAACATCAGTTCCGTTATAAACAGTTATAGTGGTTGATGTTGAAGCTTCGTTCAATGTGAATTTCAAATTATAACCATCGACTGTGGATTCAGCCTTCAGTTCAGAGGCATAAATATTTGCTTTTGCCGCCGGAACAACAGTTTTATAGCGTGCAATTCCTTGGTTTTGTGCCAAAATCATCAAATCAATGTCGTAACCGCTTACTTTTGCTGCAGCAGCCATATAAGTTGCTTTTTGAGTTCCTAAGCCTGCTTCCGGAAGTTTTTCTGATATTTTCAACGCATTGTTTAATCCGGAAGTAACATCGAACATAACAACTCCCACAGCAGTAGAATCGGGCATACAAACCGGTGAAGCCATAAATACATGTTTCGCATTTCGGAAAAAGAAATTACCAGAAGCTACCGGTTGAATGGTATAACCTGATTTTTCAGCAAAAACTCCTTTATTTACAAGTAGAGAACGATCGGCAATATTCCAGTCGAACTGAAATTCAGTTGGCAACACTTTTTCGCTGTCTAAATAGAAATGATCGGTACCGGTTGGCGAAATGGTTAATTTGAGTTTTTTGCCCCACAATGCTTCGGTATATGTACTTGGTGTAGCTACATCGGCCATATATTTGTAGCCAATGGCAGAAATACCTTCTTCATAAAGTAGTCCAACAATGCGAATGGCTTTCGTCGAACCGGTAGTAATTGAAGGCGTGTAAACCGTACATTTCCAATGTGGTCCGCTTACTGCAAAGGTCTCGCCCATAATACCCAACGACCAGTTACCCTGCTGTTGTGTTTGAAAAAGCAATTTAGGAGCGATAGAATCGTTGTCCCATGTGTACACTTTAAAATAGCGTCCCAATGTTTCGGGCAATCCAACCGTATCTTTATTACATGCCAATAAATAACCATCGGAAGTAAAATTAATATCGTTTAAAAGTTTTACATTTCCTGTAATTCCGGTTAAATCCATCTCACGGATTTTAGCAGTGGTTACCGCATTGATAACTAAAATCTTAGGTTCTGTGGTTAAAATATATAATTTTTCATTTCGATACAATACTTTCCGAATTTGATTTGGATTCAGCCAATCGGGAACTGATGGGATTGTTGTTCCGAAATTATAATGTTTTAAAGCTACAGCTCCTGCTTCCTGAACTGGGTCAGGATAATTCGGTGTGGTATCTTTAGCTATAACTATAGTTGGATTTATCAGCATCATTTTAGCATAGGTCGTAGTAGCAGCTGTTACAGTGACAGTTGTATCTTTGGACGTATGATCTTTGGCATCAATATGTAACTTATAAGTGCCGGGAGTTAAATTATAAAAAGCGAAAATACCATTATATAAAGTATCAACCTGACAGAAATTCAACGAATCACCTGCATTATTCATTAATTTCACTTTAGCTCCGTTCAAAGGCAACCAACGATCGTTAGTTCCTGCTTTATAAACATATTTAGGGTTGACAATAGTTTCATCTTTCCCTTTTACAAATCCTCCAATTACACCTGTTGTTGGTAAATCGGCATGGAAATAATCGCAAAAATAACGGTGGAAATTTACGGCTTCTAATTTGCGGTAATCTTTATTCAACAATCGATGTGTTTCCGGAGCATAATCGTGAAATGAACCTTCATTTAAAAATCCGGGTACTGTCAACGGTCTCAAAACGCCTAAACCACTGGTATCTCCATAAAATGTGAAATCGCCGCGTAAGTTGGGTGAAGCGAGACTATAATAAGTCCAGTTAGTGAGTTGATTTGAAAACATTCGGGGCCAGGCTGTTTGTGCCATAGGTAAACTTGCAGCTACTGTAGGCGCATTATCGTTTCCATGATACAAGAGTAATAAATAATTTGTTCCGGTATTTGTTCCGACGGCATTGCTGTGAATTGACAAAAAAGCATCCACATTATTTGCATTAGCTTCTTCAGCAATTTCAGTTAAATTACGGTCGTCCACATCACGGTTTTGCGTACGTGATATAATGACAGTTGCTCCTGAAGCCTGAAGTAAATCGCGTAAAGCCAGTCCTTTTTGTAAATTACTGTACGATTCCCAGAATCCCAACGTATCGCCTAAAGCATAAGGAATTGTCACGACATTACGGTCGTTTGCATCATAACCGCCATGTCCAGGATTAATATATATTTTTATGCCGGTGAAATCCACAGCATAAACTGAAATCAGGACAAAGGAGGCAAGTATAATACCAAAAAATCTTTTCATATTAATTTCCTCCCTTTACTTAATTTGAATATTCATTAAATAAAGTTCTCCATTTTCAGTGTTAAATGCAATACGCGATCCATCAGCCGAAGCTGCCGGATACATAGCCATTTTCCCTGTTGGGGTTGAAAGAGTTTGTCTGGTTTTTCCATCGATTGTCAGTGCAATTAAACTAGAAGAAAGCATTTTTTGACCGTCATCTTTATCGTCCATGCCAACCAACCATTTGCTGTTCAACCAAACCGGTGCATTTAATTTCCCAAGTGATTTTACGTTTGAACCATCCATCCGACAAACAAAAGTTCCCTTGCCGGCCACCATGTAAACGATATTTTTTTTATCGGGCGAAATAGATGGACAGATATAACTGGCTTGTTCGCCATTTGGAGTCAAAACTTTACGACTATTTCCGCTGTACAAAACCATCTTCTGGTTTTCAATACAAATTACGGGCGTTGATTCAGTTATTGTTACATTGTTCCTTACAAGTTTTCTGCCCACAACAAATTGAGCTTTATTTGCTGCAAATCTTGGAGTAATAAGTTCTCTTGTAGGTGAAACCAACTGAATCTGTTTTCCGTTTGAGCGGGAATAGGAGATAAGCGAAGTGTGTTTCAGGTTTTTTACAAATTCATTCTTTTTATAAACAATGTTGTTCCCATCCGCACTGATCTGAACACCGTAACCGGCACCGGGATCGGATGTGAGTGTTTTAATGGTTTTGTCGGTAAACGAGTACAATTTTAATCCTGCATAGTTCTCAGTTGTAGCCAAAAGGTAATCGCCCGTTGGACTGAAAGTTGGATGAAACAATCAACTCGACTCAGTGTTCTTCAACTGATCAATTGACTGTATCTGAATTTGTTGGGCAAAAATGAATTGTCCTGAAATTGCAAATAAAAGTAGAAATTTTTTCATAATAATGTAAATTTAATGAATAAAAATTAAGAATTCAGAGAGTAAAAGTATAAATTATTTTGGATTTCGCATTGCAAAACAGGTATATAAATTTTAAGTTATATTTTCCCAATAAGAAATTTCACAATTAGCGTTTAATAAATTTTATCGCTTCAACCTTTTCACCTTGATATATATTCAAAAAGTAAGTGCCGGCTTGAAGCCCGTTCATAGGCAAATTAACCTCTCTGGTTAGTTGAATCCCCAAATTTTCTGAGCGAATTAATTGACCTACAACATTATATAGTTGAATCCGAATTGGTTCCAAAGAAATATTTTTTAAAGCTACACTTAATTCATTTCCAAAAACAGGATTGGGATAAACTCTTAAATTCGAAAGTAATTCGGGATTAGTCAAACCTAAAACAATATTTTTATAACACAAAGCTATTTCTTTCAAATAGATATTATAGGTAACATCGGCAACTTGAGTGGCAGTATTAATATACAATGAGATGTAGTCAAACCAAATTGGATAAGATGATATATCATTCACGTTTTCGGCAACACTCGAAGTTGGAATTGAGAATTCAAAATCTTTATTTTTTGGGACAACAGTGAAACTAGAAGCAATATTTACTGTCTGATTATTAGCATGTAAACCAATGAAAACTTTATTTATATCTACATTTTCTGTATTCACAACTAATTTTATTGTATCCGGCAAGCTGTACATTTTTATCAATTTTTCCATTTTAATTGACGGAGCACGAGCCGATTTGTACGTGTAGCGAATGGCAGCACCATGTGTCCAGTTTGCAGGCAAACCATCAGAAACAAGTGTTGTATTCCAGGTACTTGTTGGGGGAGTCATTGTCCATGATGCAAGATTACTAAAATCATCCTGTACCATTCGAGGGGCTGTTGGAATTTCAACACGAACTAATAAAGTGTCTTTAAAAGAACCCAAATTACCGATTACCAGACTTGTTCCGTTTTTCATACCTATTAGATTCCCATTTACAACCGAGCATATTTCAGGTTGTAAAACTGTCCAGGTCAAAGCAGAAGGAAGAACTTTCATGGTATTTTGTCCAATTACACTTTGGACTTCAATCGGATATTCAAATCGATTGTCAATCAGCACAGAATCCAATCGAATGGCAATTTCAGCTTCATCTTTTAAAACAATATTTACTTTGGTCTGAATACCATTATAACTGGCTGTTATTATGCCGTTTTGTGTTCCTGAGGCAACCAATTGACCATCAGTGTTTATGTATCCAAGTTCTGCTGGGCAACTAAGTGCTACACCTTGCACATCGGTATTCAATAAAGTTCCATATTGATTATATCCTAAAAATTTGGGTTTAAAAACACCAAATTTTGGTAATTCTATTGTATTTTCGTAGGCGTTAATCTCACTGATAATTGCATCAGTCGGAGCAGAAGAAACCGCAAATATACCATTGCCAACAGCACGTTCAACTCCATCACTACCTGAATTCATCACATTCAATTCCTTCACATACATACAACTTGAACCACCACCATCTAAATTCAGTGCCGTATAGGCTCCAGCGCTTTTCATAATATCAGCTAATTGTTTTGTCCCTACACCAATCGACAACAGTGAACGACCATCAACAACACAAAAATAGATTTTGCTTTTATCAGCAGAAAATCCCATAGCTGTACGAGGATTCAATTCAACCCAATCATTATCGGTCACCAGACCATTCTGAAGTATGGGTCGATCGCCACCAACCATATCGGTCAAAGATGGTTTTTCGCTTCCACCTATTGTAATTCCCAAATTAATATCTATCTCATCATTAACGTTCAATGTATTTAAATAAGTTTGGGCAGTACCATGACCTGACAATACAGCACTTCCCTGCGGAATAGCCATATTTCCAACTCCTGAAACAACTGAGATAACTTTAGCCTTCAATGTTTTATTTACATCCCATTTAGGGTCAATTAGCTGAACAAGCACTTCGGTACCAAAAGAATTGGTATGGGTAAACTTACCATTTAAACTATTATAAAGTATTAATTGATTTGTACTTCTGGTCGCATTGACATTGGTAATTGGGAATGAATTTCCAGCTAAACTTACATTTCCTGCAAAAACTTTCGTTCCAATAAAGGGAGCTATATTTCTGTCGAAAGCTATATCAGGACGTGTATTCGGGATTCTACCGATTTCTCCTTCTACCATACTACCAGCCACTGGAATTCCTACTGGAGCTGTTGTGGAAAAAAAATCACCATTCGTTCCTCCAAAGTACATAGCTCCTGCTTTGGTTTTTCGTTTTGCCATATCCGATGGACGTTCGCAGGTAACAGTTGAATCTTTACCTAATACACTTTTAAAACTTATATATGGATTTGTGGCATCCACTTCTAAGAAAAATACCCGAAGTGGTTTTGTGGCATCTATTAAATTCAATGCCGTGTAATAACTTCCGGGACCTATTTTGAAGTGTGCCAGGGTATCAACCGGATAGGTTTTTGTTCCAACTACTATATTACCTGCAAAAGAGTAAGAAAAGAATAAAATAAGGAGAAAGAGAAGAACCCCTAACCCCTGAAGGGGGACTGAGTTACTTTTATTTTGTTTGTTATACAGAGCAACTAAAAGGGAGTTATTGAACCTTTCAACTTGTATTTCTGTTTCATTTCTTTTCATAATATATTATTTTTTATAGAGACTGTTGTAATCAAATTCCCATTTAGGGCTTGCCTGCGGCAGGCAGGGTTAGGGGTAACTAATAGAGGTGGCGTGACACCACCTCTATTTATTAAAGTGAATAAAAAAAATCAATTAATTTACAGCAACTTTTTGAATTTTCTTAGCGCCTGTTTTGTCAACAAGAGTTACAATATAAACTCCGTTTGCAGCAGGAGCATTCAAAGTTGAAATATTTTTTGCACTGGAAATTTTTTGACCGGTTACGGTATAAACTTCAGCAAATGCAACTTCTTCTGAAAAACGAATTTGATTTCCATTCATCGAAATTGATACATTCGACATTTGAAGTTCAGAAACACCTGTTTGGGCAACTGTCATTTCGTACTTTCCATATCCGTTATCACCGGTATACACATAAATACTGGCTACATTTCCGCTGACTTCTACACTTGGCATAGCTGTACGATAAGTATTTGATGCACCTCCCATACCAGCCTGAGGGAATGTCCACAAACAAGTCAAACCTGAAAATGCTTTGCTGTAATCAGCAAACTTGAATAAACGGAAAGTTTAAGCCGGCGCACCAGCTGTATTGGTGGCAGCCATTAAAAGAAAATAATTATCGCCGACCTGAAATTCAGTAACTCCATTATGTCCCTGGTTCATTGTCAATGTAGTACCGGGTACTGTAACTAAATCTTTTAATGCATTTGGATTATTATAGAAACCGTCAATTACGTTACCATTTCCATCCATTAATGTTGGGTAAGTTAAATTACCATCAATATAAAAAAGATTATCATCCAATGGAAAAATCTGAGGTGCAGAACCGAGATTTGCCATAGGTACTAGAGGTGTTGCAGATAAATAGTATGAAGGAGTAGGATCCAATTCAATTAACGTTGGAGTACCTACAACGCCATTGGTGATAGTCCATTTATAAGCTTCCATAGCAGTTACAGAAGCATTAGCTCCCATAATTACTCCATTGCCATTTACATCACCCCAAACACCAAATGCATCAAAACGCATGGTTGATGCTGCTGGAAACAATGTAGCCAAATTAGCCTGATCAATAACAAGAGTACCGGCGCCAGTTGTTAAATTAATTTTCCAAATTTGGTAGCGACCGGCATTTGAAGTTATCATGTTTGCCACCAATACGTTTCCGGCACCATCAATTTTAATATCATTACAAGGATACCCAGCCAGGTAAGTACTATCAGCTGAATTTGCTCTGTTTCTGCCTTGAAATGTAAAAACATTGCTTGCTAAATTTATAGCTGTCTCTTTAGCACCTGTCGTACCATTTACAACCAGAATTTGATTACCTGAATTTCTACTGGCAAAATACATTTTACCATCTTTTGCTGCCATTCCACGGACTGTTCCGGCTGCTCCGAGTAAATCGGTCGCAAGATTGTAATTATTCAATGTATTTGAATACAGCCATTTACTCTGAAGAGTTAATTCACCATTTGTTCCTCTTGGAGCATAAGTTGCAGGATCAACTAATGGAGTTGCAGCCATTAGGTTTGTCAGGAAAGCGCTGCATACGAGTGCAATTCCGAAAAGTACTTGTTTTTTCATAATGTTTACTTTTTAATTGTTTTAAAATTGAGAATTATTATTTATTTTGAAAATATATTTAAAGTATTTAATTTATGTGACTTACAATATAATTTTAAACGCTGATTTTTCTGTTTTTGATTGAATTAATACAGGATAAACGCCTCGTGGAAGATTTTCATTATTCAAATCTATCACGTTTTCACCTGCTTTAATTTCGACAATATGTAGCTCTTTTTCAACACCGGTTATTGAAAACAAAGTAATTGTAGCTAAAAATGAATAATTTGAATTAATTATAAGATTCCGAGTATCGTTTCCATTTGCCCGAACAAAACATTTTAATTGAATATCTCCGAGTTGTTTAATGTCTTAATTATCATTTAAAATTACAGATACAGTTTCCGATGGATTTGTTAGTCCGGTAGTTGTAGCAGCTTTAACACGAACATAGTAAGTAGCCGGTGTCAGGCTTTCATATAAAGCACAATAGGTAGATGCATCAACCGATTTTACAGTTGTTGCTCTTGCAGGAAAAGTTGCGTCTTTCGACAATTCTGCTCTAAACCCTTTTGAAACTTGTTCGTTCCAACAAACCTGGATAGCTGTTCCGAAAATTGTACTTCCTGTTGTTGGATTTATTATTTGAGGAACTGTAATCGGAACATCCAACGTTGTAAATAAAACCGTTTCGGAAGTAGCTTTTACAAGACCGTCGGTTACACTTATCCGAGCATAATAGATGGTACTTGGCATTAAAGTTCCCGAAGGTAAAGTCAAATTTGGAGTTTGTAAAGTATTCAAAAATACTTGTTTGGCTACACTAAAATCCACACTGGTAGCTATTTCCAGGGTATAAGTGGCTGTTTGGCTAACATTATCCCATTCAAACACCGGAGCTAAAGCCACATTACTGCTTCCGTTTGCCGGGTAATTGATACCAAATTTGTTACTGGTAAATTTTCTTGCCAGTGACCATGTATCTGCTGCATTTGCCTTACGTGTTTTTACTCTCCAAAAATACGTTACATTGTCTTTCAGATTTGTTTGCAAACCAGAGAAGAACTGTGCTATAGAAGTTTCACGGGAACAAACCAAATCGGTAAATTGGGCATCACGTGCCAATTGCCATACATAAGAATCTGCTCCTTCAATGCTGTTCCATTTAAAGACGCAAGGAAGTAAAGTTGTTGTATTATCAGCCGGATAAACTAATTCAGCTGCAGCTGATGTTGCAAGACTTTCATTGAGTACGCGGGGCGAAAATTCGTTTCCAAACCTGTCGACAATTGAAACTGCAATTTTATGAGTTGTTGAACTAACACTTGCGGGTAATTCATACTGATTGTTGTACGACAATCCCAACAGATATTTTGAAGAAGAAAAAACCGCTGCATCGTTTCTGTTTGCATTGGGAATAGCATAAACTGCATACTGCATATTTGTTCCCGAATAAGTCCAGGTTAGAATCTGCCCGGACAAACTTATATTTTCAACCAATGTTTGATTATCAGCTGCTTTCCAACCAATAGCCGGACATAAAGCGGGTTGTGTAAATACATTTTTATTCAGGTAAGTCAAAAAACCACTCGTATTAATTGTTTGATCGGTAGCATATAACACACTACCAGGTGCATCATTTATATCGCTTGTTCGGTTAAAGCCGACTTGCAAGCCGATTTCTGAAGGAGCAAAATTTGTTTCTGCAGGTGCACGCATACTTATTGAAATTGATTTACGATTCACAGCCTGAAGTTCAAGTGTAGAAAGTGAACGCGTATTTATATTTTCGTTTTGTAAATTAATGATGTGTGAAGCAGCAGGAGCTGCCGATGCCAGAGATGAAAGCGAATGACTGGAATAAAAATGTTTCCCAAACCGGTTGGAAATATTCGACCACCAGAGAGCTAATTGACCATAAGGATATGCGCTGTAAGTTGTCCAGTAAAGTTGTGGAGAAACATAATCGACCGTACCTTGTTCGAGCCAAGCCATAGGATCGCAATAAATCTCAGCATACATATTCCCTGTAGTACCAACTCCGGTAGGCAATAAAATACCACGTTGTGCAGCCACAGTCTGATCGGTAGTCCAGGTTCCGAAAGGCGAAACTCCAAAAGTAACATAAGGTTTCACCGTTTGAATTGTATCGTAAACTGCTGCAATCATTTTGTTTACATTTTCGCGCCTCCAATCACCGATATTTTTATCAGCAGGTTTATAAAGTGATTGTGCTGCTGCATCCAAGGTATTGCTTGTTCCACCATAAGCATAAAAATAATCGTCGAAAACAATTCCATCTATATCATAATTAGTGACTATTTCACCTATCACTTTTTTAATTTGCTTCACAACATCGGGAATTCCCGGATTCAAAATTTTCGTATAACTATCATACGCCAGTAACCAATCTGGATGTGTGATGAAATAATCGGTAGACAGTTCTCCATGTGTTGTAGAAGATGTCGAATAACGATATGGATTTAACCAGGCATGCAATTCTATACCCCGTTTATGTGCTTCTTCGATAGCAAAAGCCAAGGGGTCGTAACCCGGATCAGCTCCACGTTCACTTGAAATCCATTGACTCCATGGTTCGTATGACGATTGATACATAGCATCACACATACTTCTCACCTGAAAAAACACGGCATTCATGTTTGCCGTTTTCAATGAATTTAAAATGGATATCAACTCGTTTTTTTGTTGCAATATAGCTGCTTGTCGGGCTGCATCGTTTGTTCCTGTAGCTTTAGGAACAGTCACTGTTGGCCAATCCAACCGCCAAACAGTAGTAAGCCATGTTGCACGCATTTCACGTTTAGGCGATTGAGCAGAAATAAACTGGATGGCAAAAAACAGTAATAATAACAAACCTCCAACCCTTAAAGGAGAGTTAAGAATACCTTCGTCTCTTATGTATTTATCTTTATTCATATTTATGCTTGCAGTATTCAATACTAATTTCTTTTCCCCTTTAGGCTTCGGCGTGAGCTCAGTCGAACGAGGTTAGAGGTCTCTTTAAAATAATTTCGCTTTTGCTTTATTTACGGCTACTCCATACACTTCCACCCCTTGAATAACATATTCAATTTTCCCAGAAGCCGGATTATAGCGCATCAATCCTGATTTTACAGTTGCATCGGCCGAACGCAAACCGAAATATACCGAACCATCGTTTTCATCAAGTGCTAATTGACAAATTCCAATAAATTCACCTGCTGAACCTTCTCCTTTTCCTACTTCTGTTATTGGAGTTACTGTTTTTCCGTTTGCCAGAGTTAATTTAAAAGGAGCTAGGTCTGTACGAGATTTAATATTATTTAATTGAGCTAAAGTACATCGATAAATACCTTCATAACCTGTATCGTAAATACTGAAATATAAAACCTGATTTTTAGTATCCCAAACAAACGATTTAGGAGACATCCCATCCAAAGCCACTCCTGATGCTGGTAAAACTCCATTTCCGGTAATCGGCGCAGGAAGTATATCAGCATCGGTAAATCGGAAAATTCCATTACCACTAAATGTTTTACACCAATACCAAACTCCATTAATTTTCCCGAATCCTGCATTTATTGCACCAAAACTTATGCCCTGACCGTAATAGCCAAGTGTTGTGTTTTGAACATAATATGGAAAATCTGGACGATAATGTGTTGTAGAATATCCGGTGAAGATAAGTGAACGATTTCGTTCATTGAGATTAATGGTTGTAATACCTGTATTGCGGTCAGCGAAAAAAAGTTTTGTTCCTTCAATATAACCGTAAAATGGATCACCAAACGCTTGAGTTGTATTTGTTAACATTGTCTCAACCTTACTTCCGCTTTTCGAAACCACAGTTATTCGTCCATCTCCTAAATTTTCGTCTACATCATTCACATAAGTAAATTGTTTTCCACAATCTAACACATATAATGAAGTATCGTTAAACAAAATATTAAGTGGATGCTGTCCTGATTTTACTCCTAAATCAAATGGATTGATTTGCATACCTGCAGGTGCTGTCCCAACCAGTTTCAAAGCCATTATATTTCCAGTTTTAACTGCAAAATAAAGAGTTGGAACCGCTGAATTATAGGCAACCTGTACATTCAACATACTTTCTTCGAGCAATCGTCCACCTAATTTCACTTGCAAACGGACAGTTTGTGATCCTACATTCGAAAATTTAACTCTACCCGGATCTTTACCAATAAACGATTCTTTTGCAGCACCTGATTCATCCAATGTTCCTGCCGGGAATGTCCAGGTATATTCTTCTGTAAGCGCCTCTGGATTCGGCAACTCTACATTAAAACTCACGTAAGTTGACAAGACTTCGCATAAACCGCCTTCTATTGGGTTTAATTTCATAATTGGTCGAATGTCACTGATTAAGATTGTTTGAGTCAATGAACCAGAACCTTCAACTGTTAGTTTAACTGCGTAGGTACCTGCAACAGCGTATTTGTGAGTAACAGTAGTGCCGGCAGCAGTTGTTCCATCACCAAAATCCCAACTACATGTTCCCTGAGCTGCTGATTTACTGACAAATTGAACTGTTGCACCAACATAATAATCAATTTGATATGTATTGTCAATGACTGAGTAAGTAAAAGCCACATCCGGATTTGGCAAATTTTCGACAAGCGGAAGTTCGTCTATACAACTAAATGAAAAAAAACTGACGACAAATGCAACACCGAGGTATTTTATTTTTTGTATTGTATTCATAATAATATGCTTTTAATTTAGTGTAATAGTTGTTTTAATGGCACTTCCATTCACACCTTTAGTATCAATGGTTTCCAAATTCGCATTTATCGAGTAGGATCTTGTAAATTCAACTTCGTAATTTGCGTTAGAGGTATTAAAAATTAAATCGGCAAAAGGTATCGTCTGATAAATAGCTCTTATTGCTGCAGGAACTGGCATATTACCCTGAGCATCAATAGGAAAATGGTAATCATACTTACCCGTATTATTATTAAATGTAGAATCTAAATAAATTTTAAAATTAGTCACTAAATTAAGTCCCTGATACATCTTTTGGAAATCAACGGCTTGCATCTTTGAATAAAGACTGTCCTTAAAATGTTGCATAAATTCTGCACCAAAATAACTTACCATCTTCGTTGAATCAAACGTTGTAGGTTTTATCCACGAAATAGAAGCCAATGTATTACTGGTTGGAAATGTGGCGGTAAAAGTATAGGCACTTAATGCTTTAGACCAGTTCGTTTCTATATGTGGATATTCACTGATTTTCTGAGAAATTCTTTTTTCAACGGAAGTAGTAGAGGTAAAATTAAATACCAATGAGGTTGTCCACGGACAATTTACCGTTTTGGCTTCCTGTTCATCTACGTTGTACCAAACTTCCAAATGATCAATAGCGGCTTCACTTGTTGAATAGTATTGCGCTGTAAAAGGAACATTGCTTCCTGCAGTAACTGTACTGCTGGCAACTTCCCAGTAAACTTGCGGAGCCATATTTCCAACAATAACATCTTGATCTAAAGTATCATGGATATCGCATGCTGTAAAAAACAACATGGACATTAAAATGACTGCAACGATTTGAATCTTTTTCATATATATTTCTGATTTTTTCATTGTTCTTTTATTTCCATTCTGTGGCGTCTGCACTTGTAACGAACGAATTATTTTTATAAGCCCAAATCATGCGTTTTTTCAGCCATTCGGGATTTTTGTAAGCTCCCAACCGTTCCAATTCAGTTCGGTTGTATTTATCCTCTGTTTCGGGATCATAGTTCAAACGGTTAATCCATGCATTGGGAGAGAATTTCGCATTTTCTCCAAATGATTCTGGTGTATTCCAATATGCATCATACAAATTATATGGACGTGTAAGCGAGAATTCCACAGAAAAATTTGATGGATTTACATTTCTCGATCCATCATGACATGTCTTAACTGTATAAACGAACTGACCATCGTAAGCAATACCATTTGTTTTACTACTATAATTATAACGTCGAACGTCATTCCATAATTCGGGTTGCATGTACATGGCAACGTATTTTTGTTGCATCAAATCGGATATAGTGAATAATGTTTCACCCGGTAAGCGAATTTGAAAAAAACGGTTATAATAAGCCAATTTATTAGCATTATCAGTTGTTACTCCTACCCTTGCCATATTAATTTTTACTGCATCTACTGTCGTGTTATAGGAAGAAGTTTTATCTCCTTTCCAATACTGAGCTTCTGCCTTCATAAATAACAATTCTTCCTGTGACATCAGTAAAATATATCCATTGTTTCTGCTATATGGATTTCCTCCTTCGGCAGCGAACAAGTCAGGATAATAGGTTATCTTCATTGATGTAGCCATCCCAATATTATTATCTAAATAACGCAATGTTTTAACACTTCCGGCATCTATTCGTGGAGTCATTAATTGTTCGGCACGCGGATCTAAAGCATATCCTCTTGATTGTGCAAAGGTTGCATAACTTCCAAACAAAGCAAAAGTCAGAAATCTGGAATGAACTGCATCAGTAAGTAAATTAGCACGTCCTTGTGTCCACCCTAAATTCAGACTTGGTTGTGCCGGACCCCACGGACAATTTTTTTCAGTTGAACCACCATCGTATTTGTAAATGGCATCAGCATACGAAGGATCATTTAATGCATCGTCAACCGCGGCTATAATTTTATCACAATTTTCCGGCGTATTGTCCCAGTTGGGTAACTTACGCAATAAGATTCTTGCTTTAAGCGCCTTTGTATAAGCTCGCCATTTACCCAAATCACCTGCAAAAATTCGATCCATTTTTTGGGTTATTGTTTTATTTGTTGGATTATTTATCCAGGCGTCATCGTTGTATAAAGCTATCAAATCATCGGCTTCTTTCAACATCCACTCATAAATTGACGCTTGTGTATCGTAGGCTGGGGAATTGGATTTATAAACCTGAGATAGAGGCATATCTCCAAAAGCATCGGTTGTAAGTAAAGTAGATTGCAATTGAATAGTGCGACCGATAAGGATAAAGTTTTTAGAATTTATTTTTTCTGCTTCAGCTATCATTCCGTTCACATTCACTCCAATATCGTAAAAATGACGACGCCATTGAGGATGACGATTCATAGATAAAAATTCCCAACCACTTTTATAGGCATAAGAACCGGTTTGGCTACGACCACCGGTTGTTAATGCCTGCGACAAATAAATGCCATATTCAGCATGATCATAACATATCTGAGAAGCATAAAATACTACCAGAGATAACGTTTGATCGGCAGGTACAGATGTTGGTGTATCTTTGCTGGTATTCACATCCAACCAATCCTGACAACCGCTAAACAATAAAACCAGTGTAGCCAAGAATAATGTTATCGTATAATTTCTAAATTTTTTCATTGAGTCCATTGTTCTTATTATTTTTAGAAGTTGGCATTAATTGTAAAATTTATTCCTCTTGTGTTGGGTACGGCATAATTATCAATCCCCATCGAACCAGTACCACCACTAGTTGGACTTGCATTAAGTTGCGGATCAGTTCCGGTATATTTTGTCAACAGAAATAAATTAGTTCCGGTTAATGAACATTTTAAACTTTTAATTTGACTGTTTTTCTTAATTAATTTAGAAAAATCATATCCTAACGTCAGATAACTCAATCGAATATAAGAGCCATCCTCAATAAAATTTGAACTTACAGCGGTATAATAATTTGTAATGGTTTGATAATCCAACACAATTGGTGTAGTATTTTTAACATAAGTTCCATCAGCTTGTTCAACCACGCCGTCCCATACGACTTGTCGGCCACGGTAAAATTCCAGCGATTTATTTTGACCGTTCGACCACAAACCACGACCGGTAACATTGACCACGTCGCCACCATTACGTCCATCAAATAACATCCCTAACGAAAATCCTTTATATTGTAATTTCGTTGACAATCCTAATAAAAAACCTGGCTCACGATTACCAATCACTACACTTTTTGTTGGATTAATTTTAGGTAAACCATCAGGTGAGCAAATCACTTTTCCATCGTCTGTTCTCAAATAATCTTTACCGGAAATAGCCGTTGTTGAACCATGTAAATACGATGTCGGAAAAATATCTCCGTATTGAGTTCCCTGAATTTCAACAATATCTTCGGGTAAACTAACAACAACTCCTCTATTTAAACTGAAGTTCACAGCAGCTGTCCAGGAAAAATCTTTGTTTTTATAGATATTCTGATCCAAAGTAATTTCTAATCCATGATTTACTATACTTCCTTCATTTCTCGTTTGTAAAATATAACCGGAAGCCGGTGAAACACGTACCGTTACAATCTGATTATCAACACCTGTAGAATAATAGGCAACATCTAAATGCGTTTTATTGTCGAAAAATCGTGTTTCTAATCCTATTTCCCACGAAGAAGACATTTCAGGAATCAAAAGGCTGGCAACAGACATAGAAGGATCGACTCCATAACCACCATCTGGTAAAGTCGGATATTGGGTGTATTTTCTATCGAACAAATAAGGTGAAGGAGCATCTTTTCCAACTTTTGCCCAGTTTCCACGTAATTTACCATAAGAAAACCAATCATTTTTAACATCAAATAATTCCGAAAAAATTACACCTCCAGTTACGGAAGGGTAATAATATGGACTGTATTCCAATGCCAATGTCGATGACCAATCCCAGCGTGAAGTTACACTCAGGTTAGCGATTCCTTTATAATCAGCCCTTAGTTCTCCAAAAACTCCTGCATTTCTGCGCTCTGAGTGATTTAATGCAACATCATTTACACCTAAAATTTCACTAACGTTCGAAATGCTGTAAATTCCCGGAACAATGAAATCTCTGCCACTTAACGAAGAGGATGTTGCATTTCGGGTTTTAATTTCAGTCCCGGCAAGCAATTCTACATTCAAATCTTTTGAGACGTCAAATTTATAGGTCGCAATGGCAGAAGCATTCAATAATTTGCTCGAACTTTGTGAATAAGCATAACTCCCGAGCAAATTCTTATCAATATTGTCCAATTGTTTTTGAGTTAAATAAGGTGATAAGTATTGAGCTGCCAAATCAGCTTGGTAAGTTGGTGAAGAAGTATCCAATTCAGGTAAAACTACCGAGTCATCAAAACGAGGTACAGCGTATCCGTCGTAGGAATAATTATTCTGATCTAAACTTAAACGTCCGGTTAACTCAAAATTTTTAAACGCTTTATATGTGATGGATCCTTGTAAAATATTACGGGTTGATGAATTCACTCCAGAATCCATGTATCTGCTCCACAAAGGACTTATCGGAGAGCTTGCTTTGTCTTTTTCACTTAAATAGCGGAATCGGGGTGTTCCATCAATATTTTTATAATTTGTTATATCGTAATTAATGGGCCATGAATATGCTGTACTTACTCCACTTGCTCCACGAGAGGTATTATTAACCACATTTGCCATCATGGTTACCGAAAGTTGCTTGCTGATTTGATAACTTCCTTTCACCATTACTCCTGCTTTTTTCAAATAATCATTCGGAACTATTCCTTCGTTGCTCGAATAATTGGCTGAGGCATAAGTCTGAAATTTTTCACTTCCGGCCGTTAAACTCAAATCGTATTTTTGATAAAAGCCTGTTTTAAAATAATTACCTATATTATCGTAAACAGTTTCACCATTACTTAGTAAAGGACCCCAGCCACCTGAACCACCACTTGCTTCGGGTTTATAAAAACCCAATGCTCCGGGACCGTAAATGGATTGCAATTGTGGTACTCGAACGGCATTATCCCATTGCCAACCGGTATTTGCTGTGATTAATAATTTACCGGAACTTCCCTGTTTTGTGGTAATCATTATTGCCCCATTTGCAGCTTCCTGACCATATAATGCAGAAGCAGCAGCACCTTTCAGAACAGTAATATTCTCAATATCATTTGGATTGATATCGGCTGCACCACCAGAAAGTGCCATACCATCGAGTATAAATAAAGGTTGATTATTTTGAGAACTATTAATGGACGAAATACTTCGAATAATGATTTGAGAACCGGCATTTGGCGAACCACCTGAATTAGTAACATTCACGCCTGCAACCTGACCCTGCAAAGAATTCACAAAATTTGCAGGATGACTTTCTGTAATTAAGTC
>Ga0209746_1000431_pt1 | contig 21656 bp, 21 predicted proteins | sample BarGraNGADG00211_3_FD_184496 | JGI IMG/M metagenome (GOLD analysis project Ga0209746, IMG submission 184496) | Arctic peat soil microbial communities from Barrow, Alaska - Barrow Graham LP Ref core NGADG0011-211 (SPAdes) (version 2) | ecosystem: Environmental > Terrestrial > Soil > Wetlands >... | reverse complement strand
TTTCAAAAACAATCATTTTACCGTCACTTGACCAACACGGACTGAATTCGTTTTCATCAGTACTTGTAACTTGGGTAATTGCTTTTCCTGATTTGGCGTTGATATAGTAAATATCAAAATTTGTTCTATTCATGTATTGAAAAACTATTTTGTCATTTGCTGCACAATAATTTGGAGAAACATTAAAATTTGTCCCACTTGTTTTTTGAATGAGCGCACTTGATAAAACATTATCTTTCATGTAAATATTGAAAGAACCGTCTTGTTCTAAAGCACAAAAAACAAGGTTTTTACCATTATCACCACCGTTTGGTAGCATACAAATTTTTTTTTCATCAGTTATTTTTGTTAATGCATCGAAGCTTTCACCTTCGGAGATCATCAAATAACTTGTACTACAACTTGGAAATGCAATCATAATTATTGCAATTAATAGCTGTACATTTTTTTTCATACTTTTTAAATTTAATTAGGTTAATAAAATTGGTCATTTTTTAGCAGATTTAGCCTTTCGCGAGTAAGGCATAATGTCTTCCAGTCACCCGCAGGCACGAAAACGAATCTCTGAGCTTCCTAAGTGATCAGGCAGGATAAAGTTATGATATTTAATTTCTTTGTGCAAATATTTATTAAAATATCACTTATTGAGACACTATCATGCTTTGTGAGAGAGTGCCACTATTTCTATTAAATTAGAATCGAGGGGGGGTGACAATTTGTCCCCACACTTGAGAGAGCAGATTGTGTGCCCCAAAGGAGAAAGAAGCGGGGTAGAAGGCATTGCAAAGAGCATTTGGCACCTGCTTAGCGAGCGAAGAGTAAAAAAATCCCGGAGGAACGACTCGGATTTTTTAGCGGAGCGAGCTTTAGCAGGTAAATGCGGTGCACAGTCCATACAGGTAAATACATAACAAACAAAATGAGATGCAAAATACAAGTAAATCCGGTGCACACAATCTGCGTCCCCATGTACCCAAACAAAAAAATCTGCCCTTTTGAGACAGATTTAGACGAAAAATATCTAGAATATTCTATAACTCTTCAAAATTTACATCGGAGAAGGAACTTGTTCCCTCTTCTTTTGGTACCCTTTCTGTCATTACAGGTGCCTTCTCTCTAATGTACTGGATAACCTCTTCCAAACCTTGTGAAAATTTTTCGAAATCTTCTTTATACAGGAAAATTTTGTGTTTGTCATATACAAACCTGCCATCTCTGTCTAATCTTCTTTTGCTTTCAGTAATGGTAAGGTAGTAATCATTGTTTTTAGTTGCCTTAACATCAAAGAAATAAGTACGTTTCCCCGCTCTTACCGGTTTAGAAAAAACATCATCCCCATTGCGCTCTTGCGTTTCTGCATTGTCAAAATCTTCGAAGTACATTTTTGTCGTTTTTAAATTTCTCTCACAAAGATAAAATTATTTTTTGTGCACAAAAATCTATCTTTGCAAAATATTAATAAATAATTTTTTATGATTAGCAGAAGATTGATTCGTATAAAAGTTTTTAAAGTACTATTCAGCAGGATTAACTCCGGATCGGACTCTTTCTCGGGAGCAGAAAAGGAGTTGCTGTTCAGCTGCGATAAGACTCTGGATCTGTACTACTTTGTATTATCGCTGCCAATTGCTCTTAAAAAGATTGCAGAGACAAAAATTGAAGCTGGTTTTAAAAAATTTCAGCCCACCCCGGAAGAGACAGATCCAAATAGAAGGTTTATAGACAATCAATTTATTACAAAACTTGAATCTAACGAAGCTCTTATAAAATTTTGTGAAAGTAATGGACTATACTGGCAAGAACATGAGGCTTTTGTAAAAAAACTCCTTACCACACTTACCAAAAGAGATTATTACCAAGAGTACATGGCGTCATCCACTGTCGGTTTTGAAGAGGACCTTAAGCTTATTATCACCTTTTTTGAAGAGGAACTTGAGGAGAATGAAGATCTCTACACTATTCTCGAAGATAGCAACCTTTATTGGATTGATGACCTTGCTTATGTTATTAACATTATATTAAAGAAACTATCCGTTCAGAAGATAAACTCCAGAATTGTTCACCCGCAGGTTTTTATCAAAGATGAGGACAAGGAATATGCTTTGAGACTGTTTACTCAGGCAATGATCAATTATGATGAGTATATAGAGCTGATGTCCAAATATGTTTTAAACTGGGATCCTGGCCGTTTGGCAGCAACCGATACCTCTTTGATTGTACTCGGTATAACCGAAGCTATATCATTTCCAAACATTCCATTAAAGGTGACCATTAACGAATATGTTGAGTTAGCCAAATATTATAGTACTCCAAACAGCAAAGTTTTTGTAAACGGTATTTTGGATAAAATATTGCTTGGATTGCAGAGAGACGGAAAAATTGAAAAAAGCGGCAGAGGTTTGGTAGTATCGATAGAATAGTTAATTTTGTATAATTTTAAATTGATAATAAAATGGATTTTCTTGTAATTCTTACACCAGCAGCAGGAGCTGGATCAGGTAACTGGAGTTTTCTTGTGATGATGGGTCTGATCTTTGTGGTTATGTACTTTTTCATGATTCGTCCGCAACAAAAGAAACAGAAAGAACTTGTTAAGTTCCGGAGTAGCCTTCAAAAGGGCGATAAGGTCATAACAATGGGAGGTATCTACGGAGTTATAGTAGAGGTAAAAGAACAATACGTTCTGGTAGAGGTAGATAACAATGTAAAACTTAGAATAGATAAATCTTCACTTGTAAAAGACGTTTCGGATATTCAGACCAACAAATAGTTTTTTGCTTTATGATAAAGCTCAGAAAACTAAGAATTTCTTATGAAAGAGGCAGGCAAGTTTTACTTTTTTTGTTCTGTCTCTTTCTCGCTTTTATCATATGGTCAATTCACAAACTTTCCGGAGACTACAGTATTTACCTGAATTACAAGGTACATGTAACAACAGATCTCCAGGGAAGAGCTGCAGAAGCTTTCTCAAGTAATTTATTAACATTAAAAGGGAGAGCAAGCGGTTTTTATATATTGCAGCAAAGGTATATAAAAGGGGGAGAATCCATTTACATACAGGTAGACAGACGTTTATTCAAAAGAACTCAATCTGCAAAGGATGGGTATTACTTACTCAGTTCAGGTATCCGTGATAAACTTAGCGAGAGCTTTGGAGAAAACTTTGAAATCGAACATTTTTCGGTGGACACTCTGTTTTTCAATTTCCCATGATATTTTATCCATAAAATAGATCGAAATGTTCTGTTTTGCATGTACAGGTGGTATTGGTACCGGAAAGTCCTATGTAGTAAGAATTTTTTCTTCACTTGGGATTCCTGCATATATTGCAGATGACAGAGCCAAGGAGCTGTACAATATCGATAAAGGCCTTCTGGATAAATTAGTGGAGGCTTTGGGAGATGAAATTGTTGTTGACGGAAAGTTACAGAGGAGTGTAATGGCTCATAAGATCTTTTCAAAAAAAGAACTTTTGATGAAGGTAAACAAAATTGTTCATCCCAGACTTCTGGAAGATTTCTATGCGTGGAGGAATGAACAGGAGAAAAAAGGGGTAAACATGATTATTTTCGAATCAGCTATTTTCCTGGAAACTCCAATTTTTTATCCGATTGCAGATAAAGTGATAGTGGTAACTGCGCCGGAAGATGTGAGAATTAGAAGGATTATCAAGAGAGATAATATTGATGAAAGGCTTGTAAGACAAAGGATTAACAAACAGTGGTCAGATGAAAAAAGGTTGAAAATGGCAGATTTCATTATATTTACAGATGGAAAAAGAGCAGTATTGCCACAGATATTGCATATAATTGATAAAGTAAAAAAGGGTTTATAAAAAGATATATGGGTTACGGTAAATGGATTACAGGTGCTATAGGATGGGCACTGGGTGGACCGATAGGGGGTATTATCGGTTTTGCAGTTGCATCACTGCTTGAGGGGAAGAGCGAACATATTGTTGGCACTTCTTATAGCAAAACTGAGGAGAGAAATAGTTTTTTGGTTTCCCTCCTGGTTATGGCTTCTTCCGTAATGAAGGCAGATGGCAGAATAATGAAATCTGAACTTGATTACGTTAAAAGGTTTATTGAACAAAACTTTGGACAAGATGCTGCAGCCCAGTCAACATTGCTTTTAAAAAACATTCTTAAAAAAGATGTAGATATTAATGTGGTTGGGGCTCAGATTCAGGGGTATATGAGTCATGATTCGAGGTTGCAATTGCTACACTTTCTTACTGGGATAGCTCTTGCAGATGGTGTTGTAAGCAGCGATGAACTTGTCATTCTCAGAAAGATTGCATATTCTCTTGGAATATTCCAAAATGAGAGTGAATCAATATTTGCTATGTTCGACAAGGGGGTCGATGCAGCTTATCAGGTGCTGGAAATCGATAAATCAGCCACCGATGAGGAGGTTAAAAAGGCATATAAAAGGCTCGCTGTAAAACACCATCCGGATAAAGTCAACAATTTGGGGACTGATGTTCAAAAAGCGGCTGAAGAGAGGTTCAAAAGCATTTCAGCGGCTTTTGGAAAGATTAAAAAAGACAGAGGTATTGTTTAATTTATTATAGATGATGAAAACTAACTTACAAAAGATCTTATCAATATCCGGACAACCCGGATTATTTCTTTACATTTCTCAAGCCAGTGCTGGAGTAGTTGTTGAGTCGCTTACAAAAAAGAAGAGGGGCATTTTTGGAATAAACTCAAGATTAACTTCCCTATCGGATATATCTATATACACTACAGAAGAAGAAATTCCTCTTCGTAAAATTCTTGAGAGGATGCACGAAAGCCTCCAGGAAAATCTTGCTCCGGATTCAAAATCAACTCCTGAGGTTTTAAAAGAGTTTTTTACAGAGGTTCTTCCGGATTATGACAGGGATAGATTTTACTTATCGCACATGAAAAAGGTAGTTGAATGGTACAATACTCTAAAAGAGTATGCAAGCTTGGACTTTGATGACCAAAAAAATTAAATTAATATCTCTTGGATGTTCTAAAAACAAAGTAGACTCCGAACATCTCTTAAGACAGATTTTTTCAACAGGAATTATTGTCTCACCGGAAGAAGAGGAGTTGAGGGGAGCAGGGGTTAACACTATGATAATTAATACCTGCGGCTTTATTAAGGATGCAAAAAAAGAATCTATTGATGCAATTTTCTCTGCAGTTGATGCAAAACAAAGAGGCTATATAGAGAAGATATTTGTTTTTGGATGTCTTTCTCAAAGATATTCACAAGAGTTGAAGGAGTCAATTCCAGAGGTGGATGGCTTCTTTGGTGCATTTGATGCAAAATCTGTTTTATCTGCACTGGGCGGGAGTTGGAATAACTCCCTTAATAACCAGAGATACCTGACAACTCCTTCGCATTATGCATATCTTAAGATTTCAGAAGGGTGCGACAGAGTATGTTCATACTGCTCCATTCCGCTTATCAGAGGTCCTCATAAATCTGTGCCTATTGAATCACTTGTATATGAGGCCGGATTTTTGGCAGAGAAGGGGGTAAAGGAGTTGATTGTTGTGGCTCAAGACACTACTTACTACGGAGTTGACCTGTATAAAAAGAGGAGAATTGCAAAATTGATCGAACGCCTGGGAGATGTCACAGGAATTGAATGGATTAGGTTGCTCTATTCATATCCGGCAGCTTTCCCCGAGGATCTCCTGGACGTTATTGCCAATCATCCAAAAGTCTGTAAATACCTGGACATACCTTTGCAGCACATTTCAGACAAAGTTTTGTCTGTTATGAGACGCTCTGTTGACGGAGCCGAGACACGCAGAATTGTTAACAAATTCAGGGAGAAAGTTCCGGGCATAGTTTTGAGAACAACTATGATTGTTGGGCATCCTGGAGAGGATAAACGTGCTTTCAACGAACTGCTGGACTTTGTTAAAGAGACCAGATTCGAACGCCTTGGTGTATTTACATATTCCGAAGAAGAGGGTACATATAGTGCTCAAAATTTTAAAGATTCTATCCGGCAGAAAGTTAAGGAAGAGAGGTGCGATCAACTTATGGAGGTTCAATCTCAAATCTCTTTGGAATACAACATATCAAGAATAGGAACGAAAGAGCGTGTATTAGTTGATTCCTTAAATGACGGCGTTTTAGTTGCAAGAAGTCAGAAGGAGAGCCCTGAGGTAGACGGAGAGATATTGATAGGTGCTGATTCTATACAAAAGGGAGTAAATTCTGAGAATATTATTGGTACATTTGTTGAAGTTGAAATAGTGAAGGCAGATGAGTATGATCTGCTGGCAAAAATAATTTAATATTACTAACCATGAAAAAACTTCTTTACTTATTATTATTATTGACGGGTGCGGCATCCTGTTCATCATCTCCTAAAGAAACTTCAAAAAAAGATGGATTAAAAGTAATGATTCAGGCAGACTTTGAGGGTATTGCCGGAGTTGTAACTTTTGATGAAATTTATCCGGGTCACGTTCATTTTTTAAGAAACTGTGAGTTGCTTACAAATGAGGTAAATGCGGCAGTTGAAGGTGCGTTGGCAGCAGGAGCTACGGAAATTATTGTAAGAGACGGACATAGTGCAAATATTAGTATTGATCCGATTCTGCTCAATCCTAAAGCCAAACTCATAAGAGGAAGGAAACCAAATACACCCGAAACAATGGTTATAGGAATAGATTCGACATACGATGCTTTGCTGTTTATTGGTGCTCATGCACGAGCCGGCATAGCTGATGGAGTTTTATCACATACCATGTCGCTTAAGGTGGTTGACCTTACTATTAACGGAACACATATGTCAGAAGCAGCGTTTAACAGTCTATATGCCGGACAGTTAGGGGTGCCGGTTGTTTTTGTAGCCGGAGATTCAGAAACAAGCAGAGAGGCAAAAGAGACATTTGGAGAGAATATTGTTACGACAATAACAAAAGAACCAATCGGGAGAACTTGCGCAATTAATTATTCCCCGGAAAAAGTTTGCAAACAAATTAAAAAGGATGTAGAAAAGGCTCTCAGGAACATTGATAAAGGGACAATCTTCAAAATGAAGAAACCTTATATTATGGATCTTAAAGTTATGAAAGGAACAACTCCGGATACTCTGCTAGTAATCAGCTATCAATCTGATACCCTGATGTCTGTAATGAAGAGATTTTGGCAGACTCTTTGATTCAAATAAAAGTTTCGGATAAAAATAAAATTATATTATGATGAAATTATTAGAGGGAAAAGTTGCACTTATCACCGGAGCAGCAAGGGGAATCGGGAAAGCGATAGCTATTAAATATGCTTCTGAAGGTGCAGATATAATCTTTACAGATTTGGTAATTGACGAAAGTGGCGAGGCGACAAAAAAAGAACTGGAATCATACGGAGTAAAAGTAAAAGCAATAGCATCCAATGCAGCATCTTTTGATGAAGCACACAAAGTAGTGGAAGACGGCGTTAAAGAGTTTGGCAAAATAGATATTTTGGTAAACAATGCAGGAATTACTAAAGACGGATTAATGATGAGAATGAGTGAACAACAGTGGGATGCAGTAATCAATGTGAATCTTAAATCTGCATTTAACTTTATTCATGCCATAACACCGGTAATGATGCGTCAAAAAACAGGATGTATAATAAATATGAGCTCCGTTGTAGGCGTTTCAGGCAATGCAGGCCAGGCAAACTACTCTGCCTCAAAAGCAGGTTTGATTGGTTTAACAAAATCAATTGCTCAGGAACTTGGTTCAAGAGGGGTTCGTGCTAACGCAGTAGCTCCCGGATTTATTCTTACAGACATGACAGAAAAATTGCCTGAAGATGTTAAAAAGCAATGGGCAGAACAAATCCCTTTGAGAAGAGGTGGTAAACCGGAAGATATTGCCAATGTTTGTACCTTCCTGGCGTCTGACTTAGCTTCTTATGTTACCGGACAGGTCATCTCTGTATGTGGTGGAATAAATATGTAAATACTCTTATCAAAAACACATAATCATGAAAATCAGCCAATTAAAAACCACTTATATTGTCCTTATAGGAGCATTTATGCTAACCTCATGCGGGCCTGCTGTACAGCTATTTGATGTGGATGTGAGAGTGCCTGCAAAGCATCCTCTTGAGTTGGCGCAGAAAAACATAGCTGTTTTTTCAAAGATAGACGCAGGAAATGACTCACTTTTGATGGTGAATCTCGCATCTGCATTTTCTGCAGCAATAGAAAAGGAACTCTCATATAAAGAGGGTTCCATACCTGCCTATAACATCCATTCTGACTCTTCGGATATTTGGGATATCGGTTATATTCAGTCACTTTCTCAGAAAACCAACTCCGATGTTCTTATGATTATCAATAAGCTGGAGATAAACAGGCCGGAAGTGTATAAATCTGATCGTATCCCTTCTGCAGAAAATTATTTGGCGTCATATATCATGGTCCCGTTCAGATCCATGATTGATGTGTATGACGGAATTTCTGCGGATAAACTAACTTCTGTTTCACAAACTGATACTTTACTCTTGGAGGTTTTGTCAAGGAACGAACTGAGAGAGACAGTAATTACTCCAAAAATCTATAAATCTATCCTGGCATCAACCAAGGACATCGGAAAGAATATATCCGATAATTTTTTTGATAAATGGGAGAGTGTGCAGAGATATCTCTACGTTTATGACAATGTGAAATGGCAAAATGCATATGGTCTTTCCAGGGATTTTAAGTGGACAGAGGCAATGGCAATCTGGCTTGAAGATACGGGCTCCTCAGATAAACTAAAATCTGCCTGTGCTGCCTTTAATCTGGCTGTAGCATGTGAGATGACAAGCAGAAGAGATCTTGCACTGGAGTGGCTGGAGTATTCCAAGAGTTGTTACCCTCTCCAAGGTATTGATAATTACAAATCTATTTTAAAGAGATAGCTTGAAACAGAAGGAGATTTTCAGAAGAAAACACAGAAAGGCTATTATCTTTAATGATAAGGAGATGGAAGCTATTGAGCTCTACTGTAAGAAGTATAAGGTTAAGTCCAAAACCAAATTTTTTAGAGAGGCAATAATCTCGGCAATATTAATGCAGTTTGAGGAAGATCATCCCAGACTTTTCTAGAAATAAAAAAAGGTGGGCCTGTAAGCCGGATTCTGTTCTCAAAAAGAGCCTCTATCATTTATCTGATGCAGCCTACCCCCCAGCGATTGACGAGCAGCCTTTTTTGCTGGTATACATGGCCTTGCAGGAGACTGGTCGTACCCTCTTTATGTTGCCACAAAGAGTTGTGGGCTCTTACCCCGCATTTTCAACCTTACCTTGTTTAGAGGCGGTATTTTTCTGTTACGATTTACCAAAGGTTACCCCATGCTGTGCTTTCCACAGAGTCTTGCTCTTCCCTGTCCGGACTTTCCTCCCTTTTTTACAAAAGAGCGATAGAGCGACCCACCTTGCAACAAAGGTAATAAATTGTTTCATATTTTCTGAATCTTTGAATTAGTCTTCAAAAATATCTAGATTTGTCCAATTAAAATAGTGAATATGCTTTTAATTGCAGATAGCGGGTCAACAAAAGTCGACTGGAGGGCCTTACACAGCGATGGCTCTGTTCAAGAGGTAACAACAGCCGGAATCAATCCGTTCTTCCAGACAGAAGAACAGATAATATATGAACTTCAACAACACCTTTTACCGGATGTAAGTGCTTCGGTAAATGAGATACACTTTTACGGTGCAGGAGTGTCATCACCCGAGAAGATTTTGGTGTTGCAAAATTGTTTCAGAAAGGTATTTCCAAAAGCGAGGGCCTTTGCATATACAGATCTTTTGGCAGCTGCAAGGGCCCTGTGCGGACACAAGCCGGGTATCGCTGCAATCCTTGGTACAGGGGCAAACTCCTGCTTCTATGATGGAAAAGATATTGTCGACAATGTACCTGCTTGCGGTTTTATTCTAGGTGACGAGGGTAGCGGAGCTGTTTTGGGGAAAAAATTTATTTCTGACTATCTTAAAAGACAACTACCTGCGGAGATCAGTACACTCTTTACACAAAAATACGGTTTAAACTATAACTCCATTATTGAAAGGGTATATCGCCAACCTTTTCCAAACAGATTTCTGGCCACCTTCTCTGTATTTCTTAATGAGAACAGAACAGATCCTTACATAAACAGATTATTAAAAACCAACTTTGAAGAGTTTTTTACCAGAAACATTATACAATACGATTACAAAAAGTATTCTGTCAATCTGGTTGGTTCTGTTGCTTTCCATTATAGTGAAATCATTAAAGAAGTAGCAGCACAAAATAAAATTAAAATAGGTACAATTCTTAAATCGCCAATTGATGGATTGGTAGGGTACCATAAATCTATTTAAATATCAACCTATGAAAATCACAGAACAGACATCCGAGTATAATAATCTGGAAAAAATGTCTTCCCTTGAGCTTTTGAAAAACATGAACAGAGAAGACAAAACTGTTCCGGATGCTGTAGAAAAGTGCATACCGCAAATAGAAAAACTGGTGGAAGGAATTGTAAAGAGAATTAATATCGGGGGAAGGATATTTTATTTGGGAGCTGGAACAAGCGGAAGATTGGGTATACTGGACGCTTCTGAAATTCCTCCTACATTTGGTGCTCCATACGACTTGGTTATCGGTTTGATTGCAGGTGGAGATAAGGCAATCAGAAGAGCTGTTGAAGCTGCTGAAGACAACTGGGATGGATGATGGTTAGACATGCAACAATATGGGGTGAACCAGGATGATGTTGTTGTCGGTATTGCGGCTTCAGGAACTACTCCATATGTGATAGGTGCTGTTAAAGAGGCAAGAAAAAGAGGTATCCTCACTGCCTGTGTAACTTGTAACCCAGACTCGCCATTGGCTGCAGAAGTAGATATTCCCATAGAGGCCGTTGTAGGACCTGAATTTGTCACCGGAAGCACAAGAATGAAGTCTGGCACAGCTCAAAAACTGGTATTAAACATGATTTCCACAACATCCATGATTCGTCTCGGCCACGTGAAGGGTAATAAAATGGTGGATATGCAACTAACAAATGCCAAGCTGGTAGACAGAGGAACAAAAATGATTATGGATGAGGCAAAAATTGATGATTACGATTTTGCCAAAAATCTTCTTTTGACACATGATTCTGTGAGAAAAGCAGTAGATTACCACATAAGTCAAAAAAAATAGAGGAGTGAGATGTTCAAACAAAATTATCCCTCCTTATTACTTCAAAATGCTGTAGACGAACTTGCCTCTCTTCCCGGTGTAGGAAGAAAGAGTGCGTTAAGATTTGCTCTTCATCTGTTGAAACAGCCAAAGGAGAATGTTGAAAGGTTTGGACAATCGATAATCAAAATGAGAGGAGAGATTATGTATTGCAACAACTGCAATATGATTTCTGATACTCCGGTTTGTAAGGTCTGCAGCGATCTTAAGAGAGAGTGCTCCTTGGTTTGTGTAGTTGAGAGTGTGCGGGACGTACTGAGTATAGAAAACACCCTACAATATAATGGTCTATATCATGTATTAGGTGGAATTATTTCGCCTATGGATGGTGTCGGTCCTTCTGACCTCTCTATAAATCAGCTGATAAAAAGAGTAGAAGAGGGCTCTGTAACCGAGGTTTTCTTAGCTTTGAGTACAACTATGGAGGGTGAGACTACAGCCTTTTACCTATATAAGATGCTTAATAAATTCCCTGTTAAAATAAGTACAATTGCAAGGGGAGTTGGGTTTGGCGATGAGCTCGAGTTCACAGATGAAGTGACCCTGGGCCGTTCAATTCAAAACCGTCAACCATTTGTTCCACTAAACCAATAAAATGTAATTCTATGCATCAATTTCCACTATCATGGCTTTTAATTGTCTTTACACTCTATACTGTTATGCTCTTTTCTGTCTCTTGGCTAACATCAAGAAAGGCAGACAGCGGCTCATACTTTTCAGGCAATAAAAAATCACCATGGTATATTGTGGCATATGGTATGGTAGGAACATCAATTTCAGGCGTAACATTTATATCCGTTCCGGGCAATGTGCTTAATCAAAATTTCTACTACATGCCTCTTGTATTGGGCTTCGTGGTGGGATACGCTGTTATTGCAAAGGTGCTTATTCCTCTCTATTACAAGATGAACCTAACATCAATCTATACTTACCTTGAACATAGGTTTGGCTTTTTTACCTATAAAACAGGTGCAACTGTATTTATGGTGTCGAGAGTACTTGGAGCAGCCATAAGGATTTTCGTTGTTGTCTTGGTACTTCATACATTTCTTCCTACAGGTTCTGTCCCATTCTGGGTAGTAGCCTTTATATTCATGTTCCTGATATTTCTTTACACCTTCAAAGGTGGAGTAAAGACTATCATATGGACAGACGTGTTACAGACAACATTTATGCTTCTTGCCGTTTTCCTTACAATTTACTCTGTTGCAAAACAGATGGACTGGAGCTTTGGAAGTATGATCTCATCTGTCACCGGTTCAGATTACTCAAATTGGTTTGACTGGGAATGGAGTCATGGGACAAACGCCATAAAGCAATTTATCAGTGGAATCTTTATCACGATTGGTATGACCGGATTAGATCAGGAGATGATGCAAAAAAACCTTTCGTGCAAGAATATCAAGGAGGCTCAGAAGAACATCTACACAACAAGTATAACAATTGTAGTTGTAAACTACTTCTTCCTTTTTATGGGGGCATTGCTGGCAATCTTTGTAAGTTCCAAGTTGGGAGGAATGCACAATATCGGCCTTGCAGATGCTGCCGGTGTGTTCACTAAAGCTCAAACCGATAAGTTGTTTCCGGTTATCGCCAGTCAATACTTAGGTCTTGGTGTTGGTCTTTTCTTTATTATCGGTCTTATTTCGGCGTCATATCCAAGTGCAGGTGGTGCTTTGACATCGTTGACAACCTCTTTCTGTATCGATTTTGTTGGCTTTAACAAACGGACCGACCTTACCGATCAAAGGAAAAAATCAATACGTCACAAAGCTCACGGGGGGTTTGCAATTCTGTTCTTTTTACTGATTCTTGTATTGAATGCAGTAAACAACCAAACTGTAATAGACCTTGTCTACCTTCTGGCATCATATACCTATGGACCATTGCTTGGATTCTTCTTCTTTGGGATACTAACAAAATATCAGGTTAAAGACAGGTTCATGCCATTTATTGCGATTGGATCTCCTTTTATCTGTTACTTTTTGGATTTTGCGGGAAAAGAGTTTCTCGGTTTCGGTTTCGGCTTTACAATATTGATTATGAATGGTCTTCTCACTTTCTTAGGAATGTATCTTCTTAGAGAGCATAAAAATATTGGTTGAGCATTTGGAAATTTTATCTTAACTTTGTGCCGGCCGAATTTCTGCCTAAAATAGATTTCGCAATGTTAGTCCGTGTATCAGCCATATCATATTTAAATACAATTCCATTTGTATATGGATTGGAAAATCATCCGATCCGTAAGAAAATTGATATGGAGTTATCTACACCGGCACAAGCGGCCGAAAAACTTCAGAAAGGATATATTGATATTGGGATTGTTCCTGTGGCAATAATTCCTCAGGTAGAGAACAATCTCATCATATCAGATTATTGCATAGGAGCAGAAGGCAAAGTCGCATCTGTTCTTCTCTGCAGCAGCAAACCAATAGATAAAATCGAAGAGATATACCTGGACATTGAATCAAGAACTTCTGTGTTACTTTCACTGGTACTTGCAAAACACTACTGGAAGATATCTCCTCATTATATCGATTATAATTTCTCCAAAGAGAGTCTCGATTTATCAAAATCTTATGTTTTGATTGGAGACAAGGCACTTAAGCATGGACAAGATTTTGAGTATGTTTATGACCTGGCAGAGGAGTGGATAAAATTTAAGCATCTTCCCTTTGTTTTTGCCTGTTGGACAGCAAATAAAGATCTTGATCCATCATTTATTGCAGAGTTTAACGATGCTCTAAAGTTTGGAGTCGATAATATCGAAAAAGCTGTCGAGAGGTACTCTACAGGTTTTAACAAAGAGTTTGCTCTCAAGTATCTGGCAAATAATGTTTCATACAATCTTAACGCAGATAAACGTGCAGGTCTTTCTGAGTTCTGGAGCTTAGCTCTTGATGAACTCAAATCCAAGGTCCGATGGTTTGGCTAATTTATTACTCCCTGTGAGGGTCCAAAAAATTAGATTACAAACTATTTAACGGATTAAATCATGCTCGAAATTTTCTTCAAACAAAAAGGACAGGTAGTTACTACAGATGAGATAAGTGCCCTTGATCAACTGGGTTATGACGATGTATTATGGGTAGATCTCTCTTCGCCCACCGGAGAAGAGAAGAGAGCTATCGAGACTTTTTTGAACACAACGCTTCAGAGTCGTGCTCAGGCAGAGGAGATAGATAGCTCTTCCAGATATTCGGAGACAGAAACTACGATTTTCGCCAACACAAATTTCCTGATACCCGGTCCGGAGAGTTACAGCATGGAGGCTGTATCATTTATCCTTTGCGAGTGAATAATTGTGACAATCAGACATGTCCCTTTAAGAAGCTTCACAGATATTCAAAGGAGGATTATGGCTAACTACAGGTCACTTCCTACAGGGTACCACATTCTGATAGGGATTCTGGAAAACAGAATTGACCTCGATGCAGACATGATAGAGCTTATGTCTAAGGAGATAGCTCAATATAGTAAAAAGATAAGTTTAGGAGGTGCTATGGGAGAGGAGCTGCTTTTGGATATCAACCAATTACAGGAAAATACAATGTTGGTGAGGGAAAACATTGTAGATAAACAGCGAATGATATCAAGCATCCTAAAGAGTGATAAATTTCCAAGAGACGTATTCGGGAAATTGAATGTACTGATTAAAGACATAAACTCTCTTATCAATCATACAAATTTCAGTTTCGAGAGACTGGAATATCTTCAAAATACAGTACTGGGGCTTATCAACCTGGAGCAGAACAGAATCATGAAAATCTTCACCTTTGTCTCCCTTCTGTTTATACCACCGACACTTATAGCCAGCATAGGCGGAATGAATGTAGAGCTACCCTTAGTCGGATGGAAAGTCGATTTTGCAATTATTATTCTAATAATGCTGGGAGCAGTTTTAATCGTCTCGGTTTTTTTCAAAAGGAAAAAGATGCTTAATTAGTACTTTGTACAGATTTCCCGAGTCAAGGATAGTTTTTATCTGATAAAAAATATCTAACTTCACAGCTCCTGTTGAAGGAATTATAAATAAAGTCTAACTACTTGAATTTTAAAAAATTAGAAAATGACAAAAGACCGTAATGAGATGCCCGAACAAGACGAGCAAATTGAGATCGTCAAAAAAAATGATGAGACACTGGAAGCTTTTATTGAAGAAGAGTCCGCACCGGTAGGTGAAAACACAAAAAAACGCAAAAGTAATGCATCAGTATCAGTTGATAAATTTGACTGGGATGCATTCGAAAAAGAGAATGTATACGATACTGAAAAATCAGTTATCGAAGAACAGTACAACCAAACTCTATCAAAAGTTATCGAGAACGAAGTTGTTGAGGGAACTGTAGTTTCTCTTAACAAAAGAGAGGTAATCGTTAACATTGGTTACAAGAGTGAAGGTATAATCAGCATAAATGAGTTCCGTTACAACCCCGATCTTGCAATAGGCGATAAAGTTGAGGTATATGTAGAGAACGCAGAAGATAAGAGAGGACAGCTTCTCCTTTCTCATAAGAAGGCTCGTTCACTACGCTCATGGGATAGAGTTAACGAGGCATTCGATAAGGATGAGATCGTTAAGGGTTACATTAAATGCAGAACCAAAGGTGGAATGATTGTGGATGTATTCGGCATCGAAGCCTTCCTGCCAGGTTCTCAAATTGATGTCAAACCAATTCGTGACTATGATGTATTTGTAAACAAAACCATGGAATTCAAGGTTGTTAAGATCAATCATGAGTTCCGTAATGTTGTTGTTTCTCACAAGGCTCTTATCGAGGCAGAACTTGAGGCTCAAAAAGCCGACATCATAGGGAAATTGGAAAAGGGACAAATTCTGGAAGGTATTGTTAAGAATATCACCTCATACGGTGTATTTATCGACCTTGGAGGAGTTGATGGTCTTATCCATATTACAGACCTTTCATGGGGAAGAATCAACCACCCTGAGGAGGTTGTACAACTAGATCAGAAGATTAATGTTGTTATTCTTGATTTTGACGACACAAAGAAACGTATAGCATTAGGCCTGAAACAACTAAGTCCACATCCATGGGATGCTTTAGATCCAAATCTTCAAGTTGGTGACAAGGTTAAAGGTAGAGTAGTTGTTATAGCAGATTATGGTGCATTTATTGAGGTACAACCAGGCGTGGAGGGTCTTATCCATGTATCTGAAATGTCTTGGTCTCTTCACCTTCGTAGCGCTCAGGACTTCCTTAAAGTTGGTGATGAGGTTGACGCAGCAATCCTTACTTTGGACAGAGATGAGAGAAAGATGTCATTAGGTATCAAACAACTCAAATCGGATCCTTGGGCAACAATCGCACAAAAATATCCTGTGGGAACAAAATGTACTGCAACTGTTCGTAACTTCACAAACTTTGGTGTTTTCGTAGAGCTGGAAGAGGGTGTAGATGGGTTGGTTCATATTAGTGATCTGTCTTGGACTAAGAAGGTTAAACATCCATCTGAGTTTACATCTGTTGGAGAAAAACTTGAGGTAATTGTTCTTGAAGTTGACCAGGATAATCGGCGTCTAAGCTTAGGCCACAAACAGTTGGAAGAAAATCCTTGGGACGTGTTTGAATCAGTATTTACTATCGGGTCTGTGCATGAAGGAACCGTTACTGCATATGTAGATAAAGGAGCCACAGTCGCTTTAGCGTATGGTATAGAAGGTTATGTTAGCCAAAGAAACCTTGTAAAAGAGGATGGTACAACAGCCAAACCTGAAGAGAAGTTAGAGTTCAAAGTACTTGAATTTAACAAGACTACAAAGAGAATTGTTCTTTCTCATTCTAAGATCTTTGAAGATGTTAAGAAAGAGGAACCAAAAGAGAAGGATTCAGAAGGAGATTCTACTCAAAAAGCTGTCAAAAAACTAAAGGCTAATCTGGAAAAAACAACACTTGGCGATATCAGCGAACTTGCAGCTCTAAAGAGCGAAATGGAGAGCAAAGATCAGGCTAACCAATAAATGAAATTTTCATTCACATCATTAGGCTGTGCATCTGCACTACCTACAGTGAATAGATTCCCAAGCGCTCATGTTCTCAATGTTCATGAGCGTTTGTTTTTAATCGACTGTGGGGAGGGCTGTCAGATGCAACTGCGGAAATATGGATTTTCATTTCTGAAAATTCAGAATATCTTCATTTCTCACATTCATGGGGACCATATTTTTGGAATATTCGGTCTTTTGTCAACAATGTCTATGTTGGGAAGATCTGCAGAGCTCTTTATTTATGCGCCTGAATCCTTTTCGGAAATTCTGTCGAATTTCCGAAAACATTTTGGGGATATGTTTAAATATAAGATAACTCACAAGATTTTGAAACCGGATGGACTTATCCGAATATATGAGGGCAAAAGCATGGAGATCTTATCCTTTCCTCTTAACCACAGAATTGATTGCTATGGTTTTCTTTTTAGGGAGAAGAGACCTATGAGAAATGTGTATAAAGACCTGATAAAAAAGCATTCTCTGTCGCTGCAAGAAATCGCAAGACTTAAAGAAGGCGAAAATTTGATCAGAGAAGAGGGTAAGATTCTTCTGAACAACGATTTTACCTACTCTCCGTATGAACCTCGCTCATTTGCATATTGCAGTGATACAGCACCTTTTGAGAAAACTTGCGAATACATAAAAGGCGTGAATCTACTCTATCACGAGGCTACTTTTGCTCAGGATCTTGAGAGTATGGCGCGGTCAACAATGCACTCAACCGCCCGAGACGCCGCAAATGTGGCAATGGAAGCGTGTGCTAAAAAGTTAATAATCGGACACTACTCTTCCAGATATAAAAATATTAAAGTGCTTCTTGATGAAGCAAAAGAGCTTTTTCCAGAGACCTATCTTGCAGATGAAGGGAAAGAATTTGACATTCCCCTGGATGTCCCAAATGCTATATAATGAGAAAATGAAAAAAATAGTTTATAATATATCTCTTCTGACTCTGATCCTTTTTTTGTCAGCTCCGCTTTTTGCACAAAATGTGAATGACCTCAATAAGTTGGTCACTAAATTCGGTCAGACACTTTTTTATCTTAACAATTACTATCTGGGTACTGTCAACAATGAGAAAGTAGTCGATGATGCTATCGGAAAAGTTATCAGTGAGCTAGACCCACATTCAATGTATATCTCTGCAAAGGATGTAAAGTCTATGAACGAACCTTTAGAGGGTAACTTTGAGGGGGTCGGAATTGAATTTGCAATAGTTAAGGACACTTTAACAGTGGCATCTCCGATTTCCGGAGGACCTTGCGAAAGAGTAGGAATAAGAGCAGGTGATAGGATTGTAAAAATTGATGGAGAGAGTGTTGCAGGAATAGGAATTACTAATGAAAGGGTGTTTAAGTACCTTAGGGGCACAAAAGGGACAAAGGTAGGCCTTAGCATTATTAGGAAAGGCATAAACGAACCTCTTGAATTTGAGGTAATAAGAGACAAAATTCCAATAAATAGTCTTGAAGCGGCATATGAGGCAAAACCCGGAATAATCTATCTAAAGCTTAGCAGGTTTGCCGCTCAATCTTCACAAGAGATAATAAATGCTATAGCCTCATTAAAGGTCAAGAGGATCAATGGAATAATTTTGGATCTGAGAGGTAACTCAGGAGGGCTCCTTGGAACAGCCATGGAAATATCAAATTTCTTTTTGGAATCGGGACAGACAATTGTCTATACCGAGGGTTTGAGAGTTCCCAAATCGGATGAGAAGGCAAATGGTACAGGCTTTTACAAAAAAGGTCCATTAGCTGTTCTGATCGATGAAAATTCTGCCTCGGCCAGCGAGATTGTTGCAGGAGCAGTTCAAGACTGGGATAGAGGTTTTATTGTAGGGAGAAGGTCATTCGGAAAGGGTCTGGTTAAACAGATGCTTCCGTTGAACGACGGGTCGCAACTCAGGCTTACAATTGCAAGGTATCATACCCCCTCCGGAAGAGTGATTCAGAGCCCCTATGTGGAGGGAGAAGCAGAAAAATATTATAAGGCTTTGCTAGACCGCTATACCAGGGGAGAGTATTTTTACAAAGATAGTATTCATTTCCCGGACTCATTGCAATTCAAAACATTGTTAAAAGGAAGAACGGTATTCGGTGGCGGTGGAATAATGCCGGATTACTTTATTCCCGTAGATACTACATATTATACCGATTATTACGGAAATCTGTTGAGAAAGGGAATTCTTTTGGACTTTATGAACGATTATTCCGATGCCAACAGACTCAAATGGAAAGGGGAATTTTCTTCTTTTAAAAAATTTAATAATAAATATCACATTGATGATGAGCTTATTGAAAGGTTAGTAACCTATGCAAAGGAGCGAAAATTAGAGCCAAACCCTAAGGAGATAGAGATTTCCAGGAATGAGATATCCCTCTATATGAAAGCCATTGTAGCCAGAACTATCTTTGGGATAGAGGGGTATTACAAGGTTATTAACTCAGGCAATGACGCAATATTTGATAAAGCACTGGAACTGATCAGGACTAAAGCCGACTTATAGCCTTTTGATAAGCTCTGGCATTTCTGTTGTGTTCGGCAAGTGTCTCAGAAAAATTATGAGAACCGTCCAACGATGGTTTTGCACAGAAATATTGAAAGTTGTGCCGCTCATAATTTAGAACTGCATCAATTGTGAAGAGGCTGGGAATAACTATCGGCCCCGGGGGCAATCCCAAATTTTTATAAGTATTGTAATGAGATTTTATCCCCAGATGTTTATATAGTATTCTTTTTATAGAAGGATCATTAAATGCAAATTTTATGGTGGGATCTGCCTGCAACGGTACCCTTTTATGAAGTCTGTTCATATAGACCCCTGCAATTGTAGGCTGTTCCTCCTTTATGTTGCTCTCCTCAGATACAATTGAGGCCAGAGTGATCACCTCTACCGGAGTGAGTCCGATCGCTTTTGCTTTGTCAATTCTCTCATCATTCCAAAATTTATCATACTCTTTTTTAAGTTTGATAATAAGATCTTTTGGAGTTATTGTCCAATAAACTTCATATGTATTTGGCAGAAACATTGCCAGGAATGTTTGTGAATTAAAGCCTAATGAATCAGCAAAATCTTCACTGTTAAGCAGATTAATGACTGCTGCGGAATCACTTGCAATTTTTTTGGAGAGGAGGGAAGCCAGTCTCTCTTTAGTCCGGATATTTCCTGCTATCGTAATTCTTGTAGGAGTTTGCCGCCCGTATTTTATTGCCCGGACAATCTCTCTGTTCCCCATTCCTTTTTCAATTTTATATCTGCCAGGTTTAATATTTGCATGCAACTTTTCTATTTTAGCTGCTCTTTCAAAAGAGTTAAGATTGAGAAGTCTGTTCAGAACCTTTACACTGTCCAAAAGCTGTTCATATGTAGTACCGTCCGGAAGATACAGATAGCCGACTCCCTCCTTGGTATTTGTTTTAAATAGTGTGCAATACCCAAAGTATAGCGAAAGATATGCTAAAACAGCAATAATAATTGTAAAAATCAATAAAAACCTCTTCATACTTACCTTAAGTTAATCTCTTGTCCCTCAGTAGGCTCATCTCCAACTTTCATGTTATTGAACTTGTATAACTGTTTGAGAACGATGGCGTATTTTTGAGATATTCCATACATAGTCTCTCCTGTCTCTGTAACATGTTTATCCATGAACCGATCCCCCTCTTTTCTCTTTTTCCCTACATAAATAATGGTTCCATCTTTAATAGGAATCTCTTTTTCCAGATCGTTAAACCTTAGCAATTCTCCTGTAAAAAGTTGATATTCCCTTGCTAAGTTGTTATAGGTGTCGTACTTGCTTCCTGTGATATAGGCAACTCCGTTCTTTCTGAAGAGTTTTCTGGAAAGAGAAAACTTATAAAGATCGCTGCTTTCAACAGGTTTATACTCTTGGTCTGCTATTATCTTTGTAGGACTGGGCGGTACTTTGTCTACAAAATAGTCGTACTGAGCAAGATTGTACTCTTCAATAACTTTAATCAAGAGTTGGGGATATTGCGGGTTTGTCGCATATCCTGCACTTTTGAGCCCATATGCCCATGCTTTATAATCGGTTGGTTCCAAGTCAAAAAGAAACTTATATCTCTCACGGTATCTCAGAAAATCTGAATGATCTGTAAATGAGTCTTCTGCTTTTTCATATTTTCTAAAACACTCATTTCTGGAGTCATCGTCATACAAAATTGTTTTCCCACTCCAGTCGTGACACTTAATTCCAAAGTGGTTGTTAGCCTCTTTTGCGAGTATGGAATTTCCATCACTTGACTCCAGACAGGCCTGAGCCAGAGTAATACTGGCAGGAATGCCGTGTGTCTGCATTTGTTTAATGGCAAGATCTTTGTACTTAATAATATACTCTTCCCTACCTGTTTTCTGAGAAAAAACAGTTGAGCTTAAGAGCAATATAAAAATGGCGGAAAGACTAAATTTCTTTAAGATAATC
>Ga0209746_1000429_pt1 | contig 21727 bp, 20 predicted proteins | sample BarGraNGADG00211_3_FD_184496 | JGI IMG/M metagenome (GOLD analysis project Ga0209746, IMG submission 184496) | Arctic peat soil microbial communities from Barrow, Alaska - Barrow Graham LP Ref core NGADG0011-211 (SPAdes) (version 2) | ecosystem: Environmental > Terrestrial > Soil > Wetlands >... | reverse complement strand
AGCCTCCGCTTGCAGCGAGATGACTGCATCTTATCTTGTCGCCACATCGCTGTCAACCGGGGATCATACCCCGGTCGCAACTCAGCCGGGGTGTACTAGTGTACGGGAGAACAGAGTCTGCGGCAGTAAGCCCGCCTTCAGAACCCCGCCTGCCTCGACAGGTGGTATAATCTCGTCATGCAATCCGTTGCTGGCCCAAATGGTACCCGCGCACGAGACACGGTCCTGGCGACCGAAGCAGCCCGCGGCAAACTGACGATCTTCCTCGGTTACGCGGCCGGGGTCGGTAAGACCTACGCCATGTTGGACGCGGCGCTGCAGCAGCGGGCCGCAGGGACAGATACCGTGGGGGGATATGTCGAGACGCACGGCGAGGCAGCCGCCGAAGCCCTGCTGCAAGGCATAGAGGTCGTCCCGCCGCGGCAGATCGAACAAAGTGGCCGGGTCTGGACCGAGGTGGACGTGGACGCCATCCTCGCCCGGCGGCCGCAACTGGTCCTGATTGATGACCTGGCACATACCAATGCGCCCACCTCGCGGCATCTCAAGCGCTATCAAGACGTTCAGGAATTGCGCGCGGCCGGCATTGACGTTTATACCGCGCTCGATGTCCAGCACCTGGAAAGTCTCAAGGATGTGGTGGCCCAGATCACGGGCATCACCATCCACGAGACGGTCCCCGATGGCGTGCTGGACGAGGCCGACGAGATCAAGCTGGTGGACCTGCCGACCGCAGAACTTCTGCAGCGCGCCCGAGAAGGCAAAGTTCACGCGCTTGGTCTGAGCCCACGCACGTTTCAGCAGCTTTTCCGACCCGGCAACCTGGCGGCCTTGCGCCAACTGACGCTGCGCCGGGTTGCCGAGCGGGTAGACATGCAGATGCGCGCCTACATGCAGCGTCGCGATATCCCCGGTCCGTGGCCGGCCGGGGAGCGGTTGCTGGTCTGTATCGGCCCGGGTCCGTTGGGCGAGCGCCTTGTGCGCAGTGGCCGGCGCCTGGCGGCGGCCCTGGATGCCGAGTGGTTCGCGCTCTACGTCGAGGCGCCCGGGCATACTCATCAGTCGGTGGCCGAACGCGATCGCTTGAGCAGCACGTTGCGCCTGGCCGAAGAACTGGGGGCCAAAGCCGAGACGCTGCCGGGTGACGATGTGGCCGCCACTATCCGGCAATATGCGCTCAGCCATAACATCACGAAGATCATCATCGGCAAGCAGCCGGGCAAGCGTTGGTCCGACCTGTTGGGCCAGTCAACCGTGGACCAGGTCATCCGCGTCAGCGGCGACGTCGACGTCTACGTCGTCAGCGGGAACGAAGAGCGCGCCAGACCGTTTAGCCTGCCGGTTAACCTCCGCGGCTGGCGCGCGCAGCCGTATGTCTACAGCGTGCTGCTGGTGCTGCTGGTCACGGCGTTCGGTGAACTCATCCGCCCCCTGGTGTTACCCAGCAATGTAGTGATGGTCTATCTGTTAGCCGTAGTGATCGCGGCCATTCGTTGGGGCCACGGACCCTCGATCCTTGGCGCGGTGTTGAGCGCGCTGGCCTTCGACTTTTTCTTCATCCCACCGCACCTGACCTTCGCCATCGCCGATACTCAGTATCTGCTGACATTCGTGGCCTTCATTGCGGTAGGGCTGGTAATCAGCACCCTGGCCGCGCGGGTCAGAGAACAGGCCGAGGCGGCGGAACACCGCGAGGCTTACACCGCGTCCCTCTACGCGCTCAGCCGTGATCTGGCCGGGGCCCGGAACATGGATGATATCCTCGATGCTATCATCACCCACGTGGCCCAAACGTTCACCCGCGAGGCAGCGGTTCTGCTGCCTGAGGGCGAGAGCCTGGTGGCGCGGGCACACAGCCCGGGCTTTGTCCTCGACGATGCTGAGCAAAGTGCAGCCGACTGGGCTTTCCGGCATGGCGAGCCGGCAGGGCGAGGCACAGATACCCTGCCCTCGGCCGGGGCACGCTATCTGCCGCTGGTCACCGCCCGTCGCGTGGCCGGCGTGTTGGGAGTAAGGCCGGCCAATCCCGCCATGCAGTTGACCCCTGAGCAGCGCCGACTGCTCGAGGCGTTCGCCAGCCAGGCCGCAGTGGCGATAGAGCGCGTCCTGTTGGCCGAAGAAGCGCGGCGGGCCCATTTGTTGCAGGCGACCGAGAAGCTGCAGTCGGCGCTGCTCAATTCCATCTCGCACGACCTGCGCACACCGCTGGCCTCGATCACCGGTGCGCTCAGCAGTCTGCTGGACGAGGAGGTGGACCTGGATGAAACTACCCGCCGCAGCCTGGCAGAGACCGCGCGTGAAGAAGCCGAACGGCTCAACCGCCTGGTCGGCAACCTGCTCGATATGACCCGCCTGGAGTCTGGGGCCTTGCGGGTGGCGCAGGAAGCGTGCGATGTGCAGGACCTGGTGGGAGCGGCGCTGGCTCAACTGGCAAACCGGCTGGCCGGCCGGCCACTGATCGTAGACGTGCCGGCCGATTTACCCCTTGTGCAGGTAGACTTTGCTCTGATGACACAGGCGTTAGCAAACTTGATTGACAATGCCCTCAAATACTCCGCGGCGAACGCGCCGGTCGAGTTCCACGCCTGCGCCGCGGATGGGCGGCTGGAAATCCACGTGGCCGATCGTGGCATCGGCATCCCAACCGAGGACCTGGAAAGGGTCTTCGACAAATTCTACCGGGTGCAGCGTGCCAACCAGGCCGGCGGTACTGGCCTGGGCCTGGCCATCGCCCGCGGGATCGTCGAGGCGCACGGCGGCCATATTTGTGCCGAGAACCGTTCCGGCGGTGGGACCCTGATCCGGCTGACCCTCCCGCTGATCCGGTCCCAGCCCGACGCGGAGATGGCAGCATGAGCGAGCCGGGAGTGCGTGTGCTGGTAGTCGACGACGAGCGGCCGATCCGCCGTTTCCTACAGGTCTCTCTATCTGCCCACGGTTGCACGGTCTTCGAGGCCGCCACCGGGCAAGAGGCGCTGGCAGCGGTGGCGACCGACCGCCCGGATGTGGTGATCCTCGATGTCGGTCTGCCGGACATAGACGGCATCGAAGTCACCCGGCAACTCAGAGAATGGACCCAGATCCCGATCATCATCCTGTCAGTGCGGGAGCACGAGGCGGACAAGATTGCCGCGCTGGATGCGGGCGCTGACGACTATCTCACCAAACCGTTCGGCGTGGGCGAGCTGTTGGCCCGCCTGCGCGTGGCGCTCCGCCATGCAACGCAGCCGGCCGGCGAGTCCACCTTTGCTACCGGGGACCTGACTGTCGACCTGGTACGGCGCGTGGTAACGGTCGGCGGGCACGAGATTCAGTTGACCCCTACCGAATACGACTTGCTGCGGGTGTTGGTGACCAACGCCGGCAAAGTACTGACTCACCGGCAACTGTTGCGCCAGGTATGGGGCGTGGGATACGAAGCCGAGACCCACCTGCTGCGCGTCAACATGAGCAACTTGCGGCGCAAGATCGAGCCCGAACCGACTCGGCCCGCTTACGTGATTACTGAACCGGGTGTCGGCTACCGCCTACGCGGAACCTCGTAAGCGGCCACTTGTTCCTCTTGACACTTTCTTGACCCCTTCGGCGCTTTTCTTGTCCTCCTATTGACCGGTTCCCGACTATAATTCAGGGTTGTAACAAGGTATCAATGCCGTGTCAAAAGAGACGGGCGTGCTGGTAACGGCACGCCCGTCATCACTTTGCACGGGAGAAGGGTATATGGCAGTTATCGAATTCAATAGCGGCGCGACCATCATCAGCCGTGAAGTCGCCGACAAGCCGCGTCGCTCCTGGACCAGTTGGCTGATCGGTCGCCCACTGGCTACCGCCGATGCTCCGCATCAGACCATCGGCAAGCTGATCGGCCTGGCGGTTTTCGCTTCGGACGCTCTTTCGTCCACAGCTTACGGGCCCCAAGAATTGCTGCTCGTGCTTGCCGTGGCAGGCACCGCGACGTTTGGCCTCGCTATCCCGCTCGCCATCGGCATTGTTGTGCTGCTCACGATTTTGACGCTTTCCTACGAGCAAACCATTCACGCCTACCCAGGTGGCGGTGGCGCGTACATTGTCGCGCGCGACAACCTGGGCGAGTTGCCGGCGCAGACGGCAGGCGCCGCTCTGCTCACCGATTACATTCTCACCGTTGCCGTGTCGATCTCGTCGGGTGTGGCACAACTCACCTCAGCCTTTCCCGCCCTCTTCCCATACCGCGTGCCCATCTCGGTTGCGATGGTTCTGTTCGTCATGCTCATCAATCTGCGGGGCGTCAAGGAATCGGGCGCGTTCTTCGCCTTGCCCAGCTATTTGTTCCTGGCGATGATGTTCTTGACCGTCGGCATCGGCCTGTTCCGCTATTTCACGGGCAGCCTCGGCACGGTGATCAACCCGCCGCCGCTGGCTGTGATGGGTGGCGTGCAAGCCCTCTCGCTGTTCCTGATCTTGCGCGCCTTTTCCAGCGGCACGACCGCCTTGACCGGCGTCGAAGCCATCTCAAACGGAATCACTGCCTTTCGCGAGCCGCGCAGCAAAAATGCAGGCCTGACGTTGATCTGGATGTCGGCAATCCTTGGCTCGCTGCTCCTGGGAATCACCTTCCTGTCAGTCCACATCGCCGCGATCCCGTCTGACCAGGAAACGATTATCTCGCAGTTGGCGCGCACGGCTTTCGGCGACCGCGGCCTCGGCTACCTGGCGTTGATCGCCGGCACAACCGTCATCTTGATCATGGCCGCCAACACATCCTTCGCGGATTTCCCCCGCCTGAGCGCGTTGCACGCGGGCGACGGTTTCTTGCCGCGGCAATTCACGTATCGTGGCAGCCGGCTGGTCTACTCGCGGGGAATCGTAGCCCTGGCGGTGATCGCCTCATTGCTAATCATCGTGTTCCAGGCCAGCGTGACCAAACTCATCCCGCTGTACGCGATCGGCGTGTTTCTTTCATTCACCCTGTCGCAGGCCGGCATGGCGCGCCGCTGGCACAAGTCCGGACACTTGAAGCCGGGGGAACAGGTCAAAGAACGCGGTTCAACTGTGGTTTATGAGCCGAACTGGGTCGTCAAGATGGTCATCAACGGCTTCGGCTCAGTCTGCACGTTTGTCGTCATGATAGTATTTGCGAGCACGAAGTTCCGTGACGGGGCCTGGGTCGTAGTACTACTCACGCCCTTGCTGGTGAGCGGCTTTTTCGCCATCCACCATCACTACAAAGACCTCGCGCGACGGCTCTCCCTGGAGAATCTCGATGCTTTGCACCGCATCAAGCGGCACCGGGTGATCCTGCCGATTGGCGGCGTGCATCGTGGCACGATGGCCGCCCTGGCCTACGCCCGCTCGCTGTCCGACGATGTGACCGCCGTGCATGTGTCGATGGACGAGGCAGAAGCCGAAAAGGTCAAGAACAAATGGGACTTCTGGGGCGATGGCGTCCGGCTGGTGCTGCTCGATTCGCCATACCGGCTGATGATGGAACCGCTGCTGGACTATATCGAGGAGATCTCCGCCAAGCGGCTGCCCAACGAGACGCTGACCATCGTCGTTCCGCAGTTCGTGCCGCGTCGTGCCTGGCACAACCTCCTTCACATGCAGACTGCCCTGGTGCTGCGCGTGGTGCTGCTCTTCAAGCCGGGAATCGTCGTCATTGACGTGCCGTACCACGTTGACTGACGCCGCAACCCCGTCGACCGGGCGCGTTCTTGCCCACAGCCTGTGGATAACTTCGCCAAAACTGTGGATGGCTGTGGAGAACCTGTAACTACAAGCACTGTTTAAGATAAAAAGGGCTTCGGAATTATCTCCGAAGCCCTTTTTTGTCTTTGGTTGCCGGACGCCAGTTCGCCTCAGGCTGCGCCGCCCATGCGCTCCACCTCGGCTTCAGCCACCTCGGGCTCTAGCTTGACGAACAAGGGGCCGGGCTGGCGCAGCGCCTGGCCGGGGGTCAGGTCGCTAGGGGCCCAACGGCCATGCGCGGTGCTGGCGTCGTAGCGCAACGCGAGATGAGACCGCTCCCGCTCGACGACTTCTTCGGTATACTGTTGGCCAAACAGGTCGCCGTCATAACCCAGGTAAGAGTGAAGCCGCTGGCTGGTGAATGGCAGGAACGGGGCGAACAAGGTTTTCAGGCTGTCGATCACTTTGAGCGCCACATAAATGCTCGTCGCGGCCGCCTGCGGGTCCGTCTTGATTTGCTGCCACGGCTCTTTGGCGTTCAGGTAACGATTGGTCTCGTGCGCCAGGGTCATGGCCTCGGTCAGCCCTTGTTTGAGCTTGACCGCATCCATCAATTCCGTAATCCGGCGGAAAGCCGGCTCGACCTGGTCCAGCAGCGCCCGGTCGGTGTTATCCAATTCGCCCGGCTGCGGCACCTTGCCCTCGAAGCGTTTGTAGGCGAAGCCCAGCACCCGGTTGGCCAGGTTCCCCCAGGTGGCCACCAACTCCTCATTGTTGCGCCGCACGAACTCTTCCCAGGTGAAATTGATGTCCTGCGTCTCCGGCGCGCTGATCGCCAGGGCATAGCGCCAGGGATCGGGGTCATAACGGTCCAGCGCGTCGTTAATCTGGATCATCCAGCGCCGGCTTTTGCTCAGCTTACGACCCTCGACGTTCAGATACTCGTTGGCAGGCACATCGGTCGGCAGGTTCAGGCTGGCGTCGTAAGCCATCAACATGCCCGGCCAGATGATGCTGTGAAACTCGATGTTGTCCTTGCCGATGAAGTAGTAACTGCGCGCGCTGGGATCTTGCCACCAGGCGCGCCAGGCGTCCGGTGCGCCGACCAGCGCCGACCATTCCTTGCTGGCCGAGAAATAGCCGATGACTGCGTCGTACCATACGTAGATACGTTTATCTTCATACCCGGGCAGCGGCAGCGTGACGCCCCATTGGATGTCACGGGTGATGGGCCGGCCTCGCAATTCGTGACTGTCCAGGCGGGCGCAGGTGTAGTTCAGCACGCTGGGGCGCCAGCTCTGCTTGTCCTCTTGCTTGAACCATTCCAGCAAGGGCTCGTTCAGCTTCCCCAGGTCGAGGAAGAAGTGCTCGGTGCTCTGCACCTCGATGTTGGTGCTGCCGCAATACTTGCAGCGAGGGTTGAGCAGCGCAATCGCGTCGTAGGTGCGCCCGCAGTTGTCACACTGGTCGCCACGCGCGCCCTCGTAGCCGCAGAACGGGCAGGTGCCCTCCACATAACGGTCGGCCAGCCAGCGCCCGCAGTTCAAACAATGCAGTTGCTGCATGGTGTCGCGATAGATATAACCCTTGTCGAGATGCGTCAGGAAAAAGTCCTGGGTTACTGCCCAGTGATTCTCCGTGTCAGTCTCGGTGAAGAGATCAAAGCTGATGCCCAGCCGGCGGAACATCTCCACAATGCGCGGGTGATAGCGGTCGACCACCTCACGCGGGGTAATGCCCTCTTCATCGGCACGCAGGGTGATCGGAGTGCCGTGAGTGTCCGAGCCGGACACCATCAAGACTTCGTTCTCGCGCAGGCGGTTATAGCGCGCGTAGACATCCGCAGGCAGGTACGCGCCGGCGACATGGCCAATGTGCAGCTCGCCGTTGCAATATGGCCAGGCAACGCAGACCAGAACTTTCTCAGGCATTGGCCACCACTCCTAACCAGCAAGACGCAAAACACAAGCGTCATAATTTACCGCTGATTATTGTACCATAGCGAATCAAGATCGAAGAGAACGGGTCAAAACACGTTCGGCGCGGCGGCCGGCTCCCCGATGCGTGCCCAGTCGCGCTCGACCTGGGTCTGTACCTCGTTCAGGTGACGGTAGAGGCCTTCGTGACCCATCAGCTCGAGATGCGTGCCCTGTTCGACGACGCGCTTGCCCTCAAGCACCACGATCATATCCGCGTTGCGCACGGTAGACAGGCGATGAGCGATGATGATGGTGGTGCGTCCGGCCATCAGGCGTTCGAGAGCCTGCTGGATCAGCATCTCGGTCTCCGTATCAACCGACGAAGTGGCTTCGTCCAGGATCAGGATGGGCGCATCTTTCAAGACCGCACGCGCGATGGCCAGCCGTTGCTTCTGACCGCCCGACAGCTTAACGCCCCGCTCGCCGATCATGGTGTCGAAGCCGTTAGGCAGCCGCTCGATGAACTCCGTCGCATTCGCGATCTCGGCGGCGCGCACCAGATCCTCCTCGGTCGCATCCGGCCAGCCAAAGAGGATATTCTCGCGCACGCTGCCGTGGAAAAGAAACACGTCTTGCAGGACGATGCTGATCTGCTGGCGCAAGCTCTGCAACGTCAGGTCGCGGATGTCACAGCCGTCCAGCTCGATCGAACCTGCACACACATCGTAGAAGCGCGGTATCAGGCTGGCCAGCGTCGTCTTGCCCACCCCAGTCGGTCCGACCAACGCGACCACCGAACGGGCGGGCACCTCCAGGTTGATGCCTTCCAGGACCCAATCGCCTTCGCCGTAACGGAAACTCACGTCGTGGAAAGCCAGGGTGCCGCGTGCTCGCTGCGGCAGGGCGACCGCCTGCGCGGCATCGTCGATCTCCGGCTCCTCGTTCAGAAGCTCGGCCACCCGGTCGGCGCCGGCCAGCGCCTCCTGGATGTTCTCCCAGGCGCCGCTTAGCAGGCGCACGGGTTGGTAGAACAGGTCAAGATAGAGAAAGAATGCCACCAGGTCGGCGATAGGGAGCACCTGCTGGAAGGCCAGCCGGCCGCCGAAGTAGATGACCACGATGCTGCCAAGCGAGGACGTGAAGTCAACAAACGGCTCAAAGGTAGCCATCAGGCGCAGGGCCTTGAGCATCGAATCGCGGAAGGCGCCGATGTGTTCGCCGACGTGAAGCGCCTCGCGTTGCTCCTGAGTGAAAGCCTTGATCTCGCGTATACCCGACAGGTTATCGTTCAGGGTGGCATTCAGCTCGCCCATCTGCTGCTGCCGCTCACGGAAGGCAGGGCGAACGTATTTGGCGAAACCGCGCAGCGCGAGCACGATCAGGGGCATAGGCACTAAGCTCAGCAGAGTCAACCGCCAGTTGATGCTGAACAACACGGCGCTGACGCCCACCAACGTCAGCACGTTGACGGCGACATCCGGAACGGCGTGGGCAATCAGGCGCTCAAACAGATCGGAGTCATTGACCGTTCTGGACATCAACTGTCCGGTCTGCGTATCCTCGTAGAACCGTAGCGAGAGCCGTTGCAGGTGCTCGTAGATATGCTGCCGGGCGTCGGCTACCACGCCCCAACCGGCAACATGCGCCTGGTAACTGCGCAGAAATGACAGTACGCCCCGCAGCACGTACAATAGCAGCAGCAGCAATGCCAGGCGCGTCACCAGGTTCAGCGACGCCTCGTTCCAGGTTCCGCCTTGGACCGCAGCGATCAGGGTGCGGACGATCCATGGGGCAAGCAACTGGACGCCTACCAGCAGAATCATGGACACTACAGTGATGCCCAGCGGCTTCGAGTAGCGCCGGGCATAGACGAAGACGAATTTCAACGAATGCATGATGATATCCTTGGACTGATCGGGGATTGGCCAGGAGTATACTACAGCTTGCACCAAAGGGGAGAAAGCCGGCATGAAAAACGATTTTCCGAGCACTCCGGCCGTGCACTTTTTGCGCGCCCAGAAAGTGGAGTTCAAGCCACACCTGTACCCTTGGGAGGAGCACGGCGGTACGGCACGCGCGGCCGAGATGTTGGGGGTGCCCGAGCACCACGTGATCAAGACACTGGTCATGGAAACCGACGCGCACAAGCCGCTGCTGGTGCTGATGCACGGCGATCGCGAGGTGTCGACCAAGAACCTGGCCAGGGCGCTGGGAGCCAAGCACGTCACTCCCTGCGAAGTGCCGGTCGCCCAGAAACACACCGGCTATAGCGTGGGTGGCATCAGCCCGTTCGGCACGCGCAGCCAGCTGCCGGTTTACGTCGAGGCATCAATTCTGGCTCTGGACCGGATCTACATCAACGGGGGACGGCGGGGATTCCTGGTAGAGATCGCCCCGGCCGATCTGCGCAGGGCGCTGCCGGTGCAAGAGGTAGACGTGGCCATCGAAGCCTGACGATATCGATGAGCCGCAGGTCACCGGGCATTTAAACACGAACGCCGGGCCTGTCATAGGTTACCGGCATTCGTGCGCAAAGGAGGAGGAAGAATCTGATCTAATATTTACATCTATATTTATAAGACTAAAGTGACCTTGCTTCCAATGGATCCGCTAATTCCTCGAGCCGCTAACCGCCGCATTGCACATCGACCCCATCAAGCGTATACTAAGCAAACACCAACAGGTAAATGACTATGCTCTACATTCGAGTCGATGAGCCGGACCTTCCGCCTGATCCCTTTCAGCACTCCTTACCTGACCCCGGGACCGGGCGCCGGTGTTTCGGCAACGGTCCCGCTCACCAGCGCCGTAAAGTAAACGCGGCGTGCACGATGACAGGGCAGTCAGCTTGGCAGGCAGGCCGCCGAATGAAAATGACCGGAAAGGATCATGCCAATGAGCCTGGCCCAATTTCAGCCAGATGATAAGGTGTACCACCCGCGCAGCGGATTCGGGGTCGTCCGGGCCGTCCAAAAGTTCGATCTTATGGGAGAGAGTGCGGCCTACTACGAGATCGGGCTGGTGGCCAGCGGCATCCTCTGGGTACCCGTCGCTCGCGCCGAAGAAAACGGCTTGCGCCCGCTGGTCAACTCGCTGGTGGCGATCATGGCTGAACTGCATGCGGAGGTGCGTCCACTGCCTGAAAACGGGCGCCAACGAATGAGTGAGTTGAATGCTCGCTGGCTGGCATCTGAGCCCTCGGTGCTGGTGCAGACGGTGCGCGATCTGGCAGGCTGCGGCCGCGCACATCCGCTAACCGCCTCCGAGCGGAAATGGCTGGCTCGCGCAGTCGAGCGGCTGAGCGTTGAGGCATCGCTGCTGGATGCAGCCGACGTCGCGACTGCTGCGGCCCAGATTTGGAGCGAGCTCGGGCTGTCCGCTTGAAAGCGCGCCGCGCCGGGATGGCGCACGATCTTCGGAGTCTACCATGAGCATCACGCAACCGGGCACCCGCCCCAGTCCCGAGCTACAACCGACACTCGAATTGAGCGCGCTGGCTCGGTCCGCTCCACGCTACGTGTTCAGCGCGACGGACAGCGCCACGGCGCAGCGCTGGCAGGTGGAATGCCGCCAAGCCCTGGTGGATGCGCTCGGCTTCCTGGACAGTCCACGCGTTGACCCCGCGCCTGAGATCCTCGAGGAGGTCGATCGCGGAGACTTCGTCCGACGCAAGCTTCTCATCTGGACCGCGCCCCAGGCGCGCATGCCAGTGTACCTGTTGATCCCCAAGACGGCCACACGAAGCGGCGCGCGCCTCCCCGTAGCACTGGCTTACGGCGGGCACGGCTACGGCGTCAAAGACATCGTTGGCTTATGGGAGGATGGCAGCGAACGCACGGTCGAGGATGGCTATCATAAGGATTTTGGCGTCGCCCTCTGCCGGCGCGGCTTCCTGGTAGCCGCGCCCGAAATCGCTTGCTTTGGCGAACGGCAGACGGATTACTCTCACCTGGATCGGCTACTGGGCCAGGAGGAGCCGTCTACGTGCCACAACGCCGCCACCTATGCGATCATGCTCGGCAAATCCGTCGCGGGGATGCGGGTGCGCGACGGCATGCGCCTGGTAGACTACCTATCCTCTCTGCCCGAAGCTGACACGTCTCGCCTGGGGGCGATGGGCATCTCCGGCGGCGGCATGCTGACCTTTTTCCATACCGCGGTCGACCCGCGCATCCAAGCCTGCGTCATCAGCGGCTACTACAGCAGCTTCCACGCCAGCATATTGGCCATGCAGCACTGCACCTGCAACTTCGTGCCGGGCCTGCTCAACATCGGCGAGATGTGCGACCTGGCCGGTCTGATCTTGCCCCGGCCCATGCTGGTCGAGGCCGGCACGCGCGACCCGATCTTTCCGATCGCCACCGTCCGCGCCAGCGTCGAACGCGCCCGGCAGGTGTGCACGGTCCTGAGCGGCGACCCGGCGAGGGACGTCGAGCTGGATGAGTTCGAAGGGCGCCACATGGTCAGTGGGCGCCGGGCTTACGACTTTCTGTGGGAGCGAGTAGGACAGCCATCGATCTCAAACGGGAACTGAAGCATTTGTACAATCCGCCGGCAACAGAGGTCGTGTTCCTGGATGTGCCGCCGATGAACTTCCTGATGATCGACGGCTCGGGGGATCCGAACCTGTCAGCCGACTACCAGGTGGCAATAGAGGGCATGTACGCTGCCTCGTACGCGCTCAAGTTCACGCTCAAGCGCGCAGCCGGGGGTATCGACTACGTGGTCATGCCGTCTGAAGGTCTGTGGTGGGCCGGCGACATGGACCGGTTTTCGATGGCGGACAAGGCCGATTGGCGCTGGACCATGATGATCGCGCAGCCGCCCGAGGTCGACGAGACGTTGCTTGCCGAGGTGTTGGCGCAAACGGCCAAGAAAAAGGCGCTGCCCGCCCTGGCCAGGCTGCGCTTCAAGAAACTCGAAGAGGGCCGCTGGGCGCAGATCATGCAGCAGGGGCCGTACGAGGCCGAGGCGCCGACCATCGCCCGGCTGCACGAGAGCATAGCGTCAGCTGGCTTCCGGCGCAGTGGCAAGCACCATGAGATCTACTTGAGCGATCCCCGCAAGGCTGCCGCAGAGAAGATGAGGACAGTACTGCGGCAGCCTATGAGCAGGTAACCCGGGCAGGGCTGGAAGTCTATTTGGCCGCTGGGCGGTCATCGTCCCATGCATTGAATGCTATAACGTTGGCGCCCGCGTGGTCGCCAATTTTATCCACTGGGGCAACGCGTCCAGTAAGCGCCGCATGACCACTCCAGTCGCCCGACTGAACGCTTCCATGTTCCCATACGCCTCGCCGCCGCCGGCTCCAACCAGATCTGTCACCCCACGCAAGATCAGGCAGGGCACGTGATTGCGCTTCGCCACCCAGGCGATGGCGCCGGATTCCCAATCCGCCGCGACGGCGGAGAAGCGGGCTCGCAGGTCCGGGATGTCAGCCGGCAGAATGTCCCGGTCGGCCGAAACCAGGACAGTGCGACAGACGTCAGGCAAGGAGCCTTCGCCCGGCCAGGAGGGGCTCATATCCGTCGCATAATGCGCGATCGCTTCATCGTAGTCGCCCATCTGCTCGACGATATCGTAGACAACCGTCCTTATGGCCAGCACGAGCGTGTAGCACTCGATCGCGCCGTCGAAACCGCCGCAGGTGCCCAGGTTGACCAGCAGTTGGGGAAACCAGCGATCGATAACGTACTGGGTGGAGCTCGCCGCGGCGATTTTTCCCCAACCACCCTGAAAAAACAGCACCGGCTCACTGCCAGGCCAGGCCTTTAATATGGTCGTGAACCACTCGCCGAATGGCGAGGACTGCCGCTCCGCCCCAGAGAACACGTCCCGTACCACACGCCATTCAGCGTCGGCGGAGATCAACACAGCTATCGTCACCGGCCCATGCCCCCTATGTATTGCCCGGCAGCCAGAAGCGGCCGCGGGTCATCGGCCCGGTCGCCGTTGGCAAAGCGGTCCGGGAAAATCTGGTAGACGACTGCGCCGTGCATCCAGCCGGGTATGGTGAACGGCCGGGCGGCGGTCAAGTCCAACACCCACCGGTCTAACGGCTCGACGGCATGGTCCGCGCCATGCTTACAGGTGTAGGCGGTCTGGCCCGTCAGCGTTTTGAGGGCAAAGGAGTAGGTAACCAGTTGATCGGCCGGCCGGATAATGGTTTCCCAATAGAGGAAGCGGCTATCGCGCGCGTATAGCTCCAGCGGGGCGCCCTGGGCAGTACCGTCGTTATAGACCAGCGTGGCTTCCCGAAAACCGTGCTGCGTCACAAGACGAAACTGTACCCGCCCATCGGGCAGCGGGTTGCAGAAGGCGCGGTCGCCCGCGTCGTGCCGCACGTCGTAAGGGTAGAGGAAGCCGACATCACCATAGTACTTGGTTTCCAGCAGGTTCGAAACGGCCATTTGTCCCTCTGGTTGCTCGGGCAGGCGAAGGATGTCAACGCCGCGATTATACCGCTTGCGCTTACGAGGTGCAATGCAAGGCCTATGTGAAATTTGACACATTCGGGACGCGGGTTATAATTCGTGAAAAAAGTAGCGAAGTCAAGGAAGAAAACGTGAAGGTCCAAGGCGGTATCCCCCAGCCTGCTCTGCGCCGCCTGCCGATCTACTATCGCCGCCTGCGGGCAGCGGTAGAGGCAGGTGTGGCCTATGTGTCCTCCGAAGAATTGGGGGCGAGCGCAGGAGTGCCGGGGGTCCAGGTACGGAAGGACCTGTCCTACCTGTCGCTGTACGGGCGCTCCGGCGTCGGTTACGAGGCGCGCGCGCTGGCTGCAGACCTGGAGGATTTCCTGGGGCTGGTCAATGACAAAGAGGCCGTGCTGGCCGGAGCCGGGAACCTGGGCCGGGCGCTGGCCCTTTACAAAGGCTTCGAGCGCTACGGTTTGCAGATTGTGGCCCTGTTCGACAGCGATCCTTCCCGGCTTGGCGAGTTGCCCAATGGCCGCATCGTCTTTCCGATTGAGAAACTGACCAACCTGGTCCAGCGACTGCAGGTGCAAATCGGCATCCTGGCCGTCCATGAGGAATCGGCACAGAGCGTGGCGGATACCATGGTCAGCGCAGGCATCAAAGCCATCTGGAATTTTGCGCCCTGCAAGCTCTCGGTGCCGGCGGACGTGTTCGTCAAGAACGAAGACCTGGCCTGCGAACTGGCAACCCTGTCGTACCACGTGGCCCGGCGGAAGATCGCCTTTGGCGACCGGCCGGCAAGCGCCGCTGAACCGGACCCGGCGGCCGCGGCCCAGGTGGACAGCAGCCGGCCGGACCGGCAGTAACAAATAAGAGTTTAGACCGCATGGAGCGATTGTCTTTGCTAACCATCACCGTTTGCGTCGGAAGCTCATGTTATGTACGCGGGTCAAAGAAGCTGGGCGAGACGTTGCAGCGGCTAGTCGAGCGGGAGAGCCTTGGCGCAGGGTTGAGTTCACCGGCGCCTTCTGCATGGAACAATGTTCGATGGGCGTTTCAGTCCGGGTGGGCAACTGGGTCTACCGCAGCGTCCAGTTGGAAAACGTCGAAAGCTTCTTTTATGACGAGGTCATGCCTCGGGTGAGCGCGGCCGCTGCAGCGGCCGCTGCAGAGGTAGCCAGGTGAGCATGAAACCGCCCTTCGAGGCCGGAGCCAACGCATTGAGCCAGGCCTGGCCCGGCGGCGCCGGCCTGATCAGCACCAATCCCGCCCGCTGCCGTGACTGCTATCGCTGGGTGCGCGCCTGCCCTCAGCGCTAAGGTGGTGCGCGATGGCATGACCGCGGTCAAGCAGGCGCTGAAGGACGGACGGACCGTCGTAGCCAGCGTTGCTCCCCCGGCGCGGGCCGAATCGCTGAACAACGTGGTGTTGGACGCGACGCCTAACGGGATACTCGTGGTTGATGACGACCTGCGCATCCAGGACATCTCCCCGTCGGCCGGAAGACCGTTCTGCTGTAACCGCCTGGCGGTGCGCGGTCGTGCGTTGGCCGAGATCATCCCGCCCGTACAAGATTTCGTGAGCGTCAGCCGGACCGGCGCTTCCGTGCTCAACAAGCTCGTACAGGTACCGGCAGCCACGGACCGGGGGCAATCGGCGTTGACCCTGGAGGTCACGATCGTGCCCGTGCGCGGGCAGCACATGATGGTGGCAATTCTGCGCGACGTGACCGAGCGTGAGCAGCAGCGCAAGGATTCGGAGCGCATCCGCGCGGAAGCGCTGGCGCGCTCGCAGGAAGTGATCAACAAACAGATGCGGGTAGCCCACGAGATCGCCGGACTGCTAGGCGAGACGACGGCGGAAACCAAGGTTCTGCTGACCCAGTTAGCGCGCCTCATGGAAGAGTCGCGGCAGGATGGCAAGTGATCCGATGACCCAGTTAGTGGAGATCGCCTGGGCCTGCCACAGCCGGTGACCGGACCGGTCGTCAACGCGCTGCTGAGCATCGCCGTCGAGACAACGGGCGTCGGCGCGGCCATGCTGGTCGGCATGGTAACCCCGCTGAACGCCTTACTGGCCGGCGTCCTGCCCCTGCCGCTGATGGTCATGATCCCCTTCATCGCGTTGGGTAATGCCCTGTTCGCAGGCATCTTCGGCGCCCTGCGCGTGCGTCCCTACTGGCTGGGCGTGGGCGTGGCCGCCGTGTCCAAGTTCGGCCTGCTGTTCGCGACTGTCACCTGGCTGGTCGCCCGGCCGATCAGCATCGCGCTAGCAGGCGGCGCCAAGCCGCTGGCGCTCCCGACGTCCATCGTCAATATGATGCAATGGCCGCAACTGGCGACTGCGCTGGCGGGCGGCGTGCTGGCCTATGCAGCCATGGCGGCCTACCGCCGGCTGCAGAAGTAAATATCTCTCTCCGTAAGAAAATGCCCTGGCCTGCCACCAGGGCATTTTGTCATTAATCGGGTGTAGCCGGTGTAACGGCCCTCTTTCAGAACAGGCCGCGCACGATGAGCATAAAGCCGAAAATGAGCAGCGGGATGCCCACTATCGCGCCGATGACCGTGGCCGTCAGAACCACGCCGGCAATCATCAACACCAGGCCAATCACGGCCGCCACCAGGCGCCCGGTGAGGCCGATGATACCCGCTACCAGGCGTCCCAGGGCCACGAACGGCCACAGAATCCACGGGGTCCGGCGATGTGTCGCAGACATTATTACCCTCCTCGTCAACATCTAACTCACTATACGCCGGACCGGCAACAAAGTTGCAGCCGGGGTTTCGCAGCCCGTCCCACTTGCCTGGCGCGCTGGCAGGAAGGTCACCTGTTTCACGCCCATCGTTTCCAACAGCGCGCGCACCTGGGTCTGCGCGTTGGCGCCGGCCTGCGTCAGGATACCCCCCTGGCAGGCCGCGGTCACGATCTCCTGGTCCGCCTCCTCGCGCACCTGGCTCTCCAGGTTCGGGTCCCCTTTGGTCAACAGCCCCACCCGCCGGTCATACACGCGGCTCTGTCCGCTGTCGAGGGCGTGCGAGAGAATCTGGGCCGGCGGCAGACGCAGGCTGACGCTGCCGTCGGCCTGTGTCACGACGTCGTCCGGCTGCAGTTGGCTGAAATCCACCCCCGCGATGACGCTTCCGTGCGCGATGAAAAGCAAACGGTCGCCGAGCAGGTCGTTCAGCAATGGGTTGCCCTGGTCCTGGCCGCCCTCGATGACTTTCTCGATCGTGAAGCTAATCGTCTCCAGGCGATTTAGCTGGCGGACCTGGGTAATGACCGGCGGTTGCTCGGTGCGCATGACCAGCCGCCCGGCGAACAGATTTTGCACCGTGTGCCAGGTCTGAAGTGCGCCGCCCAGCGTTATCACGGCGGCGACGATAAGCGCCAGTAACGGCGTGAGCACGATCGCAAGGACAACCCACGGCCAGGGCGAACGGCCCTTGGCCGGCTTTCCCATGTTTGAATCATGCCTCAGATCATCCATAAATATCTCCCATCAACGAATAAATAGGAACTTGAGCGCGGCGGGCAAGCGGCGGGCCCAGGCTGACTCGTGATGGATCCCGCCTTGCTCTTCAAAGTATAGCAGATCCTGACCCTCACGATAGCCTTTGGCCCGCAGCAGGTCGCGCATGCGCCGCACATCGTAAAGATACAGGTCTGAGAGCTCCTGCATGACATCCGGATCGGGCTCGAGGCCGCGCGCTTCGAGCGTGCCGACGTCCATATAGATCTTGCCGCCACTGAAGGATGCCTGCTCCATGAAAGGGTAGAAGCGGGCAGCGCCGATTTCGAAGGCGGGGCTGAAGACCCCGGCCAGGCCGAAAACCTGCGGGTAACGGAAGAACGCGTACAGGCTGATCAGGCCACCCAGTGAAGAGCCGGCGATGCCTGTCTGATCGCGGCCCGGCGCGCTGCGAAACGCGCGATCGACATAAGGCTTAACGGATTCGACCAGGAAAGCCAGGTAGCGGTCGCCCTCACCTCCCTCACCCTGGTCATCCGCAAAAGGTGTGTATTCCGCGTAGCGGCGGTTAGGGGCGTTGCCAACGCCAACGACAATGGCCTCGATCCCCTCCCGGCTCAACTGCTCGAGCGTCTCGTCGACCTGCCATTCGCCGGCGTAACTCGTCGCCTCGTCAAAGAGGTTTTGCCCATCTTGCATATAGAGCACCGGAAAGCGACGGCCGGCGTCGCCGTACGACGGAGGCAAGTAAACGAGAATATCCCTCGCGTCGCCCAGTTGCGGGCTGGACAACCCCGCCAGCACCTTCAGGGTGCCGGCGACCGTGCGCTTGCCACCAGGGTGGTATTGCGCGTAATCCAGCCAGTCAGACATCAGTTAACCTTGATTGATCCGGCAGTCCGGGTTGTAGCGGCGGCGTAGCCGGCCTGCAAATAGGCGCTACGCATCTTCGGCGCTGCGCTTGGAAACGTAGACCACGTCGCCCTGCCAGTAGCCCAGACGATCAAATAACGCCCGTGACGGCGCATTTTCGGCCTCGATCAGCGCCGCCCATACCTGTAAACCCTGGTCCTCGACGAACCAGCGCTCGGCCTCGGCGATCAAACGCGCCGCCAGGCCGCGCCGGCGGTAGGCCGGGTCGACGGCGAGGCGGTTGATCCAGCCTTTGCGGCCATCGTGAGTCAGCACTGCAACCGCCACGAGATCTGATCCCGCCCGCAGGCCGATTATGCGCTGCTGACCCTGGGCCATCTGTTGGCCAAAAGCTGCGGCGGAATCCCGTCCTGCCGGTCGGATATGCAAGCCGGCGCGCTCCCAAAGCGCGACGATCGCGGGATAATCGGCCTCCTCCAGGTCGCACCGCCTGGGTTCGGGCCGAGACGAAGACACAGACGCCGTCTCGATCTCGGCCTCCGGCAGTGACGGTGATCTTGTTTCTGGCCCCGGCATGTTCCCTCCGTCAGATTAGCGTATGTTTAGTGTAGAGCGAACATACAAATATAGTAGACAATAAATGGGGCGCCCGTCCAGCATACGGGCCGGCAATCTGCTAAGATACTCACGAGCAAACGTAAGAAGACTTCTCTCCTTCTCCTCCTTTTTTTTGAGCGCCGGGGTAAGGGCAACCCCGGCGCTCAACGCTTTAACGGCCCTGGTTTCGACGCCCCATGCTCCGGCGATCCTGTGCTATCGATTCCTCAAACAGTATAAGCCGCATACGAAGCAGATACAAGTGGGCTCGCATCCGGCAAGATTGACATACCCGGCGGGGCATGGTATTCTTTGGCCACGGAAGAAACCGGGTTTCTGACAGAAACCCGGTTTCTATCCAACGATCAGACTGATCGGCGATGATGGAGAGAGTAGGGAGCCTGTCCCCAGCCCAGAGAACGGTTAGCTGCTGCGAACACCGCCTGTACGGCCCCCCAAAGACACTCCGGAGCTGCAGGATCGAGCTCGGCCCGTGAGCCGGAAGTAGGTCCAGGCCGGCGCCTCCCGTTACGAGGCAGGTCACACGAGACCGTTGAGGTCGGGGCCGTGAGGTCCCGGCAAACCAAGGTGGCACCGCGAGCGCCCCCTCGTCCTTGGACGATGGCGGGCGTTTTTATTTGGCGAAGGCAGATCGATGAGGGCAAAAGCCGGCCTTCAAGTCGCTCTTCGTCGCCACACTTGGAGGGGTTGACATGCCGGATCGAATATACACGAGCGAGGTGGGGCAGCATATCGGGGAGCGGGTGCAAGTCGCCGGTTGGCTGCACACGCTGCGCAGGCTCGGTGGCATCAATTTCCTCGTGCTGCGGGATGTGCGTGGGACCGTCCAGATTGTGCTCGATACGCCAGAAGCGCTGCAGGCACTGGCCGGATTATCGCCGGAGACGGTGCTGAGCGTGGAGGGCGACGCAGTGGCCGAGGCGCAGGCGCCCGGTGGCATCGAAATCCGCAACCCGGCCTTCACCGTGCTCTCGCCCGTACGTGACCCGCTGCCGCTGACCCTGAACAAACCGGTGATGAAACTCAACCTGCCCGTATTCCTCGACCACGCCGTGGTAGGGCTGCGTCATCCCAGCAAGCGGGCGCTCTTCCGGTTGTCAGCAGGAGTGATGGGCGGTTTCCGGGCGACCCTCAACCAGGCCGGCTTTACGGAGATCCAGACCCCGAAGCTGGTGGAGTCGGCAACCGAGGGCGGGGCCAACGTCTTTGCGGTGCAGTACTTCGATCGCAAGGCTTATCTGGCGCAGAGCCCGCAGTTCTACAAGCAAATCATGGTGGGCATCTTCGAGCGTGTGTTCGAGGTGGGGCCGGTTTTTCGGGCCGAGCCGCACGATACGGTGCGCCATATCAATGAGTACGTCAGCCTGGACGCGGAGATCGGCTTCATTCGCGACCACCACGACGTGATGGCCATCCTGACCCGGGTCATCTGGGGCGTGCTGGAGCATCTGCAGACGGCCTACGCTCCGGAGATGGCGTTGCTGAAGGTCAAGCTGCCTGTGATTCCAGAGGAGATACCGAACATTTACTTCCCGGAAGCCAAGGAGTTGATCCTCGCGCTGCACGGCGAGGACGCGAGAGGCGAGCCGGACCTGGCGCCACAGCACGAGCGCTGGCTGGGCGAGTGGGCGAAGGAGAAGCACGGGAGCGACTTCCTGTTCGTGACCGGCTATCCGATGAGCAAGCGGCCCTTTTATACCCACCCCAACCCGGCCGACCCGCGCTACTCGAACTCGTTCGATCTGCTGTTTCGCGGCACGGAGCTGGTGACCGGTGGGCAGCGCCTCCACCTGTACCAGGACTACCTGGACGCGGCAGCGCGTGCCGGCTATAAGGACCTGAAGGCGTTCGAGACCTACTTCGAGACCTTCAAGTACGGAATGCCACCGCATGGCGGCTTCGCGATCGGCCTGGAGCGCTTCATCATGCAATTGCTCGGGCTAGACAATATCCGCCTGGCGACGCTGTTCCCCCGGGATCTGACGCGGCTGGCGCCGTGATGGTTGGCCGGCCGCTTAGCCGGTTAATGGGTTGGTTGCTGGATGGGCGTGACCTATGCGCATGCCGATATTGTACCAGGATGAGGATATAGTCGTTGTCGATAAGCCTGCCGGCATCCCCACGCACGCAGCGGAGCCGGGTGATCCGTATCCCGGCGATGCCGTGCGGATCGTACAGGCGCAGCTTGGGCTGAGCTACGTTGGCATGCACCAACGGCTTGACGCGGACACCTCCGGGGTGCTGCTGTTTGCCGCGCGCCATGAGGCCAACCCGGCGCTGGCCGCGGCATTCGAAGAACGAGCCGTGCGCAAGGTGTATCTGGCGATCGTGTACGGCGTGCCGCGCCGGCCGGTCGGCGTCATCGACGCGCCGATCGTGCGCGGGCATGACGGGCGCTACCAGGTGACGACGGTCAAAGACCGGCTGGGGCAGGCGGCGCACACGCGCTACCGGTTGCTGGCAGCGTCGCCCGATGGGCGCTTCAGCCTGCTCGAGGTAGTCCCCGAGACCGGGCGCAGCCACCAGATACGGGTCCACCTGGCCTCAATCGGCTTGCCGGTGCTGGGCGATAGGCTGTACGGTAAGCCAGACGAGCGGAGCATAAATCCGCGCAGAGGCGATCGTGGCCGCCCACAAGACGACAAACGGGTGCTGTCGAACGATCGGCGGCAAGCACTGCCGCTAGGAACGCCCACCAACATGGGCGCGGACGAGTGGCCGGAAGCCGAGCTGGGGCTGCGCCTGTGTCTGCACGCGTACCA
>Ga0209746_1000428_pt1 | contig 21747 bp, 19 predicted proteins | sample BarGraNGADG00211_3_FD_184496 | JGI IMG/M metagenome (GOLD analysis project Ga0209746, IMG submission 184496) | Arctic peat soil microbial communities from Barrow, Alaska - Barrow Graham LP Ref core NGADG0011-211 (SPAdes) (version 2) | ecosystem: Environmental > Terrestrial > Soil > Wetlands >... | reverse complement strand
TGTTACCTTTTCAATACCAGTGTTCTTGGCAATTTCATTAACAATGTCTGCTTTAGTCATTTTTCGTGAAGTTTAAAATTCAACAAATTATTTTGAGTAATCGTTTTTTCAACTGTGCAAATATAAAAATATTATTTGTTTAAATAGAAACACTTAGATAATAATTTTTTTTTTTGCTTTTATTAATGCCTTAATTACAATGAAATAGATAAATGACAACAATAATTTCCTGAAAACTCAGAAAAAACGATAAATCAAGAAGCAATTCGTAAAATATTGATTAATTGTGCTTTAATCAATTAATTCTGACTTTCGTTGTAGAAAGTGGTTTTTTTATTAACTTTACATTCCGGAAATTGGATAATAAATAAATATATAACTATATGTCAATCAATAAAGTTATACTTGTCGGTAATGTCGGAAAAGATCCTGTAATCCGGTATTTTGATAAGGGTGTTGCCAAAGCAACTTTCCCTCTTGCTACAAGCGAGACGTATACAAATCAACAGGGAGAAACTATAACTTCGACAGAATGGCATAATATTGTTCTATGGCGTGCTCTGGCTGAAGTGGCTGAAAAAACAATCAAAAAGGGTTCACAGGTATATATAATAGGGAAAATTAAAACCCGGTCATATGTAGATAAAGATGGGGTTAATAAATATATAACGGAGATCCTAGCAGATACTTTACTATTGCTTGAGAAAAAACAAGCACCTGTCAATTCATCGGCGCATGTTGATCTTTCAAAAGGTGAGGCACACGACAAAGGAACCTCCGGGTCAGTGGTAAGTGAACCTCCCGTATCATATCAGCCAGGTAATGAAAACAATGATAAGAATTGGTCTGACAAAGGTAATCCTGACAATGAGGAACCTGGCAGTGACAGCAAGACTGGCATCGCTCAGAATGAGGATGATCTGCCTTTCTAGATAGTTTTATTAATAGAAATTCAATTGGAACCTGATTTTCCACTTTCATTGTTAATTCTACAAACAGGTATTGGCATCAATACTCCTGATTTTAAAATAGTTATTGGTTTAATAATCCTCATTATCCTTCTGATTGGTTCAGCACTTGTGTCGGCCTCCGAAGTAGCTTATTTTTCTTTCAGACCAGAGGATATTGAAAATTTAAAAACAAACAGGGACAAAAAATCAAAGGCAATACTGAAGCTTTACAGTAATCCCGAAAAACTGTTGAGCACCGTGCTGGTTGCAAATAATACTATTAATATAGCTATTGTTTTACTGGCTGCATTTCTAAGCTCAAGAACGTTTGATTTCAGTATGGATCCTGTTTTGGGATTCATAACAAATGTTGTTGTAATAACTTTTCTACTGCTTTTTTTTGGTGAGGTAATGCCTAAAGTTTACGCTTCAAGAAACCAAATTACCATGGCTAAGCTGATGGCTTACCCGTTAACTGTCCTGGAAAAAGTCTTTCAGCCTGTTACTTCTTTGCTGATCTTCTCCTCTGCATTCGTAAAAAGAAGAACAGGAACACGGAGGTCGAACATCAGTATGGATGACCTCTCGGATGCCCTTGAACTGACGTCAGAAGACTTTAATGAAGATGAAAAAATACTTAAAGGAATTGTCAATTTCGGAAATATCAACGTCAGTGCAATAATGTGCTCACGGATTGATGTGACAGCAATTGATATCAAATCGGGATTTGATAAAATTGTGCCTGTGATAATTGATTCGGGATTTTCGAGAATTCCTGTCTATTCAGGTTCGTTCGATAATGTAAAGGGAATTTTATACGCAAAGGATGTTGTTCCTTATACAAATAATCCGGGCAGTTTTAAGTGGCAGGCTCTGCTTAGGCCACCCTATTTCGTACCTGAAACAAAAAAGATTAATGATCTTCTAAAGGAGTTTCAGACCAAGAAGATTCATATGGCTGTGGTAATCGATGAATATGGAGGAACCTCAGGAATTGTTACTCTCGAAGATATCCTGGAAGAAATTGTAGGGGAGATAACTGATGAAAGTGACGATGATCAGTCTTTATTCCGTAAACTGGATGAAACAACTTATATATTTGAAGCCAAGATCTCACTAAACGATTTTTGCAAGGTTGTCAATATTGAAGAGGATCTTTTTGACGAGATAAGAGGAGAATCTGAGACACTTGCCGGTCTTATCCTTGAAATGACAGGCGAAATTCCACAGAAAGATAAGACAATCAAATATGGGGATTTTCTTTTTAGAATAGAATCGGCCGACAAAAGAAGGATAAAAGAGATCCGTGTCGAAATAAATAAAAAGAATGGTGACATTAAAAAGGATTAGTACCTTAACAGTGTTTATCTTATTAATTGCTTCCAACAGTTGCAGGGAAGTGGCGGTGCCAAAACCCAGGGGCCACTTCAGGATCGACCTCCCAAAAAGGCAGTATATTCAATACGATGATCAGACAGATAAGAAAGGAAAGATTCCGTTAACTTTCGAATATCCGGTATATGGACATCTCACTTTTCAGGAAAAGAATGGGTCAAACCAGGGTTGGTTTAATATAGAATTCCCCTTCTATAAAGCCAAAATCTATCTTACTTATAAAGCTGTAAACAATGATTTGGACAGCCTTTTGGAGCAGAGTTATCAGCTGAATGTAAAATATCATATTACAAAAGCCGATGCAATTAATGAACAGGTTTTCAGCAATCGTGAAAATAAAGTTTACGGAATTTTGTACGATTTAAAGGGAAATACTGCATCGGCAGTTGAGTTTTATGTAACTGACAGTCTTAGCCATTACCTGAGAGGATCTCTCTATTTTGCTGCTGAGCCAAATGCAGATTCCCTGTCACCGGTAATCGATTTTTTCAGAGAAGATATCATACATCTGATTGAAACACTGAAGTGGAAAAATTAACATCTTGAAGCTATCAATGGGTTGTATTACAAAACATTATCTAAATGAGTTCTCCATCCTTGGGGTGTGGAAAATTGAAGAGGACCTGAATACGCTACTCGATTTTGTATCGCTTGATAATGATGAAAAGAAGAAATATAAAGGATTCAGCAGCAACTCACGGAAACTTGAATTTTTAAGTGTAAGGGCATTACTCTCAGAACTTATCGGAAAAGAGGCACAGATAGTATATAATAAGAATAACAAACCGTTCCTTAGAGATGGTTCAAGGTTTATCAGTATTTCTCATTCATATAAACTCACTGCAATACTACTGAGCACCAATGAGAAAGTTGGAATAGATCTGGAGTATATGAGTTCCAACATTGCTGCTCTTGCATTCAAATTCATTAACAGGAAGGAAAAAGTTACAAAAGAACAGGAAGAACGTAAATATCACCTTTATATTCACTGGTGTGCAAAAGAAGCTCTATATAAAATCTGTGATAAAGAAGGGATCAGTATAAGAAATAACATAACAATTGAACCTTTTATAGTTAGAGAAGCGGGTGAGATCAAAGGACGGGTTCTGACAAATAAAATAAATGAGTCATTTGACCTGTACTATTCCAGATATGATAACTATGCTATAGTATGGACAAAAAAAAATTATGAAACACATATGATTGATCCTGATCATTTTGAAGAGAGAAAATGACTCACGTACAATCCCTTGTAGCGAGCTCAGCGAAGAAAATCATGTTCGTTTCTCCTGGTTAAGCGGGAGGTCGCCAGAGTCCGGAATAAATAATATTGACTGATGAAAACATATAATTTCCCCGAAAGAAAGAGCATTGCTCTGCTTCTTGACCCTGATAAAGCCAAAGAAAATTCTCTTCGGAACATCATTAAAACAGCAAATGAGAGTAAAACCGATTATATTTTTGCCGGAGGTAGCCTTACATTTAACAGTATAGAAAATCTGATAACTGAGATCAGGAAGCTTTGTTCAATTCCTGTTATTCTATTCCCGGGCAATCTTCTTCAACTATCCCATAAAGCCGACATCATCCTTCTTCTTTCACTTATTTCAGGACGTAATCCGGAATTACTGATTGGCAATCATGTGATTGCAGCTCCTTACCTGAAAGATGTTAAGGAAAAAGTTGTGTCAGTAGGATATATACTTATAAGCTGCGGCAACAAGACTTCGGTCGAATATATCAGTCAGACTGAAGCAATCCCATCTGATAAACCTGAAATTGCAATAGCTACTGCCATGGCCGGTGAGATGCTGGGTCTGCAAATGATATATCTCGAAGCCGGCAGCGGAGCAACAAACACTGTTCCGGTCAGCCTGGTCAGAGCGGTAAGGGAAAATATTTCAATACCCCTGGCTGTCGGTGGCGGTATAAAAAATAGTAATCAGGTTGAGGAAATTTTTAACGCGGGTGCCGATCTGATTATTCTTGGAAACGGCTGTGAGAATAATCCTTCTTTACTCACTGAAGCCTGTAGAATCAGGGATAAGTTCAATAAAAATAAATAATCAGTAATTTAATTCCATAACTTATCTGAATAACTCAAACATCGGTTCCCCTGTACAGGCATTAGGATATGGCACTTTGCAGAGCGTTGATAAAGTAGCAGCAATATCCGTCATATTCACCTTTCGTGTCACTGTAGCCCTGTTGACTGTCCAGCCGTACCAGATCAACGGAACATGAGAATCATACTCATAGGGAGAATTATGATTCGTCACATAGTCACTCTCTTTTTCAACCCAGCCAGGATTCAGGGTAACTATAACATCTCCTGATCTCTGAGGACTAAAATTATTTATGATCCTTTTCAGATTACCATTTCCAAAATCATTCGCCTCAAAGGTAGAATAAGGGTAAGCCGCCTCAACACCCGTAAACTGAACCAGGAAACGGGCAACTTTCTTCTGCACATCATCAAGCGAGAGCCGGGCGTCTTCTATAAGAGTTCTGTTGAGAAAAATCTGTCTCTCAGAATATCCTTTTACCCAGTCACCTTCTTTATAAACTGCATTAAGATAACTCCTCAGCAACTGCAACGCCTGATTCTGCTGAAAGTATCCCGAAGGAATGCGATTATTTTCCAGGACTTTCGGAATCTCGGAAATTCCATGAGCAGCTGTAAAATAAATCAGCACGTTTTTCTTACCTATACTGTCATTCAAATAAGTAAGAAGATTCTTAATATCGTCATCAAGACGTAAAATAGCATCGCCCATCTCCACCGATGATGGTCCGAACCGATGGCCAATATAGTCTGTTGATGAATAGCAGATTGAAAGATAATCAGTCACATCATCTTTACCCAAACGCTCATTTTGAATGAGTCTGATGGCAAAGTTGGTTGTAAGTGAATTCCCGAATGGTGTTTCTCTCAGCAGAGAATAATCATTTTTTGTACTATAGCCTCCTTTTGATCTTAGTTTTTTCAGATCGTATGGGAAATAATTAATATTGTTGAAACCCATCTCGTAACTGTTAGAATCAGGAAGGCAATCCGCATATTCCTTCGCGGGTCTGAGAAGGCTCCAGGTGGAATTCAGGTATGTATCCGAAAATTTCATCGCATTAAAGTCATTTACCCAGTCAGGAAGTGTATTAATATAATATGTACTTGACATCCATGTTCCGGTAGTATTATCAAACCAATAAGCAGCTGTTGCTGCATGGCCGGCAGAAAAAATTGCTGAACTTTCTCTAATACCCACTCCAAAAGATTTTGCCTTTTTGTTGGTCGACATTTCAAGCTCATCTGAAAATGTTGATACCAGAAGGTTTGCAGGTGAATGTAATCCTGCTTCAAAACTTCCGCCTACTGAATTAACGGTCAAATCTTTGGTACAATTAATCAGTTCATTCTTAAGAGGAACATACCAGTCATCAGAGGTTATTCCGTGAAATGAAGGTTCAGCGCCTGTAGCTATTGTTGCATGACCAGGAGCAGACTGCGTCAGCATATATTCATATGAGGCATTTTTAAAGTATGTTCCCTCATTAATAAGTCTTTTTATTCCATTTTCACCAAACTTGTCCCTGAACTTCTCGAGCTGATCATACCTCAACTCTTCGACCACGATCCCTATAACCAGGCGAGGTTTATCCGGCGGAAGATAAGCCCCCTGACCAGATATTTTTAAAAAAACAGTTATCGATAATATGATTGCAGCAGAACTTTTTCTTAATAAGTGACTATTCTTCATATCCTGTAAACGCAGATTTTCAAATTTCTATATAAAGCAGTTTCTTCTGAATGAAAACAAGGTGTAAAAATACTTGTTTTAATTACAGAAGCAAGTGATGAAGATTATTTAATAACCACGAACCTTCCAAAGAAAGAGGTTCCGGCAGAAACATCACTGAATACAACGGTGTATATACCTGCCGCTAACGATTTCAGATCAATTACAAGGGGAATTCCCTGAAAGGCTGTCGTATTATAATCTGACATTAACTTGCCCGACTGATTGATAATACGGACGTTTATTTTCCCGGTTATAATATCGGAAAGCAATGCCTTGATGCTGTTTTTTGCCGGGTTTGGGTAGAGGAGTATGGGATTTGATGATTCTAAAGTATCAATACCATTCGGAAGTAGTGACATATCTACAATTAAATCAGTCCTTTGTCCATAGGTAACAGTTATATTATTAATAGTTGTATCACGGTAGCCGGTAGCCGAAAAGGTCAGGTTCCATGAACCCGGGACAAGCATTCTGACAAAACTACCTGTCAGTGTGTCGGAATAAACCTGAGAACTGTCTTTGTCGTAAGCCGCAATAAAGACTTTTGCCGGTACAGGAGCATGAGTTTTGGCATTACGAACCATTCCGTGAATTCCGTATAAAGCATTTTCAAGATAACCAAGCAGGGAACGCCGGTTATCCTCCCAGAGAAGAGTTAATTGAGTTGCCGGAGTAATGTACTGATCATCAAGCTCAATGGTTACCTCTCTCCCATGCAGTTCCCAGGTCATAAAATCCTGTCTCCCTCCGTAAACTATGTACCAGACTGCCCCTCGTGTGACTCCGTTATCGAGAATATTCATATATGCCGGACCTGCATAGAGATGCGCAGTATCGGCATATGCCCGGCTAATTGAATTAAACCACGAGTCATCTGCATGCAGCTTTGAAAGCCACCTGTCCCATGGATAATTAACAACCTCCGAACCGGAGTGAAAATTAGCAGAAAGGACAAATTTATGCTTTCTCATAAATTTTATCATATCAAGGGTCTCTTTCTGTTTCTCAGTATTGGGTGTTATAGGATCCGGAAAATTACGGTTGAGATCATAACCGTTTGCATTATACCGGGTCGGAGAACTAATTGTATTTCCTGTACCATATGTTCCATCAGGGTTTGCCAGGGGGTTTATCCAAATCTCCAGATTGTCAACAAGGTTTTTCACCCTGTTGCTGACCGCATAATTCTTAAGAAGATAATCAATCAGATGAAGCATAAGTATAAATCCTCCGGTCTCGTCTCCGTGCATAGTCGAAGTGTAAAAAACTTCAGGTTCATCCTCATCGGCTGCTGCATTATCGGAGATTTTCAGAGCAAGAACCAGTTTGCCGTTCACACTTGTGCCAATTGTATCGAGGTGGCACAATGCAGGATAAAGTTTAACAAAACTTTGCATTATCGAATCATACTGGGAGTATGTAGGATAGTTATCCCATTGCGTGGCCTGATTTACATTCAATGCAGAGAGAATACTTTTAGTATTTACCCTCTCTACTATCTGGTAATCAAACTTTTGCATAATGAACCATTCGGCTGTCAATGGGGACAAACTAATATGAACAACTTTATCTTTAACTGATAAAATTGAAATCCTGGCAGTAAGTTTCTCAATAGATTTATTATTTGTAAAGGGAATTGTGACTTCCACCTGTCCGTCCTTGCTGATAATCTGGCGGAGTCTGTTATCAGGAATAATATTTTGTGATTCGCACTTCAGAGCTGATAAAACAAATAAGAATACTATTATCAGGAAATGTCTCACTATAAATACTTTAAACGTTAAACCTTATGTGCAGGATATCACCATCACCAACAATATAATTTTTTCCTTCTATATAAAATTTCCCTGCTTCCTTACATGCGTGCTCTGAACCGAGGGAAATAAAATCGTGATATTTCATAACCTCAGCTCTGATAAACCCTCTCTCAAGATCACTATGTATGACTCCGGCTGCTTTAGGGGCGGTCATGCCGGTTTTAATTGTCCATGCCCTGATCTCCATCGGTCCGACTGTGAAAAAAGTTTGAAGATTCAACATTTTATAAGCTGCCCTCACCAGTTTATCTACACCGGGTTCGGTCAATCCTGCATCCTTTAGAAATGCCATCCTGTCTTCATTATTTTCCAGTTCAGCTATGTCTGCTTCTATTGCGCCTGCAATAACCAGAATTTCGGGATCTCTGTACTTTAGAAACTCCTTGACGTTTTCTACATATTTATTACCGGTAATGGCTGATTTCTCATCAACATTACATACATACATTACGGGTTTCATCGTAAGAAGAAAGAGATCATCGACATATTTTTTCTCTTCTTCCTTTAATTCCAGAGTTCTCGCATTTTTAAACTCCTCAAAGTGTTCACGGTAAAGATGAAGGATTTCCATCCCATGTTTTGCATCTTTATCTCCCGCTTTTGCAGCCCGTCCAAGACGCTCAATCTTTTTTTCTACCGATTCCAGATCTTTCACCTGCAATTCCAGATCTATAGTTTCAAGGTCGCGAACCGGGTCAACGGAACCATCGATATGAGGTAGAGCTTCATTATCGAAGCATCTGAGGACATGAATCAATGCATCGGTGTTTCTGATATCTCCAAGGAATTTATTACCTACTCCTTCTCCTTTATTAGAACCTTTTGCTAATCCGGGAATATCGACGATCTCTACAGTTGTGTGAACGATTCTGTCAGTAACCTGATGCTTTTCAAGCTCATAAAGCCGCGGATCGGGAACCTGAACCACTCCCATATTCGATTTTGTTGCACTGAACGCAAAAGCATTTGTTTCCCCTTTGGTATTTGATATACAGTTAAAAATTGTCGTTTTACCAACATTGGTTATCCCTATAATTCCACATTGAAGAGCCATCTGTAAACCGGATTGATTGATTCAGCAGCAAATTTATCATAATTCCGGGGATAATTCAATAACAGAGTGCCTAGAGTGCCTAAAGTGCCTAGAGTACTTAAAGTTCTAATCAGTATTATGTTTTTCATTATTATCAACTTTAGGCACTTCAAACTTTACTTTTACTTTAAGTACTCTAGGCACTTTAGCTCACTTTAAGTACTTTTTAGTTTCTATCTTTAAACCTTTGAATCTTCTTCCCATCTAAGAAGAAAATCAATATTGAAATTGGATAATATTCGGTCCGACGATAACATTTCTGAATTACTTAAGGAAGATCTGAATAAAGGTTTCCGGCTTTTGGTTGAAAAATACAGCTCGAAACTTTATTGGCACATCCGCAGGCTTGTAATTATCCATGAAGATGCTGATGATGCACTTCAGAACACTTTTATGAATGCATGGAGAAGTATTGATAATTTCAGAAGTGATAGTTCTCTTTATACCTGGCTTTATTCAATAGCAACCAACGAAGCACTGACGTTAATTAATAAAAGAAAAAGAAATGCCGCTGTCTCGATCAATGATTTAGAAAGTTATTTTGCTAATTCTCAGGAAGGTAGTACGTGGTTCGACGGTGATGAGGCTCAAATGAAACTCCAAAATGCTATACTTAAGCTTCCTGAAAAACAGCGTATCGTTTTTAACCTGAAGTATTATGATGAAATGACTTATGAAGAGATGAGCAAAGTATTGAAGACTTCAGAGGGAGCCCTGAAAGCATCTTATCATTATGCAGTAAAAAAAATTGAAAAAACAATAATCAAGGATTAAACCTTTTTATTACCTGACAATCTAAATCAATGATGCAAAAGTTAAATGACATACCAGATAAAAATCCTTTTAAAGTACCTGACAACTACTTTGAAGAGGTAAACAGAAAAATAATTTCTGCTACATCAGGTTTTGACAAGGAAGTCAAAGTGGTAAGTACATCTGGCAGGTTAAGAACCTATTTTCTCATCGCTGCTTCTGTTACCGGCTTTATTCTAATCAGTTATACGGCAATAAAGCTTTTCACCACTGATAAAATATCTCCTCAGGTATCAGAAGTTCAATATAATTTGAACCCGGATTCTTACCTGAATGATATTGATGTTTCTTCACTTGAAGAAAAAGCATCTTCAATTGTTTTTTCTGAAGAAAGACCAGAGGTAAGCAACAAAGACATTATTGAATATCTTTTGCTGGAAAACATTGAATTAAATGATATTTATGAAAAATTATAAATTTGAAGTCATGAAAAGAGTAGTCATTGTTATACTTATAATACTAGGGTTTCCGGCTATCAGATCGGCAGCCCAGAATCCGAACCTGGAAAAACTGAATAACTATAAAATCGGATTCTTTACAAGAAGACTTAATTTAACCTCCGGGGAGGCCGAAAAATTCTGGCCCGTATATAATGAATATCAGGGTCAGAGGAATCAGGTACAATTGGAGAAGCTGAAACTTAACAGGAATTTTAATCAGAACGGAAGTACTCTGAGTGATAATCAACTGGTAGAAATGGGTGATGCATATATTGATTGTATTGTCAGGGAGTCGGCTCTTGCTGTAGGATTTCATAAAAAACTTAAAGAGGTATTGCCACCATCAAAGGTTATAATGTATTACCAGGCAGAAAACCAATATAAGGCTCAACTTCTTAATGAGTTGCAGAGTGTCAGGCAACAACAGAAAGTAAGACCGGGACGTAATTTCTAAGTTAGTGGATGGTGACCGGCGACTACAAGCTGATGATTTTTTGCCAGTTAAGATTTCGAACAAAGTCTATCGATTTTTCAATTTCAGGATACATAACCTTGTCATCATTAATAAACGGGATTAATTGACGGAAGGATTTTACTACTTCTTCAAGCAGTACTGATGATCTTAGTGGCCTCCTGAATTCCAGGGCCTGAACGGCAGTAAAGAGTTCAATGGCTATTATCTTTTCAAGGTTTTCTGCAACACGCAACAATTTTGTTGCCCCGTTGGCACCCATGCTTACATGATCCTCCTGTTCATTGGATGAAGGTATGGAATCTACAGATGACGGTGTACAAAGCTGTTTATTCTGACTAACGATTGAGGCTGCAGTATATTGAGGTATCATGAAACCACTATTCAATCCCGGATTTGCAACAAGGAATTCAGGAAGTTCCCTTTGGCCGGCTATCAATCTGTAGATTCTTCTTTCAGAAATACTTCCTAACTCAGCCAGCGCAATAGCGAGGTAGTCGAATATGAGGGCAAGCGGCTGACCATGGAAATTTCCTCCTGATACAATCAGATCTTCATCAGGAAATATTGTCGGGTTATCAGTTACAGAGTTGATCTCCGTGAGAATTACTGATTTTGCATAGGTAATTGCATCCTTGCTGGCACCGTGGACCTGGGGAATACACCGGAATGAGTAAGGATCCTGCACATGTGCTTTTTTTCGTGAAATCAGCTGGCTCCCTTCAAGCATTTTTCTGAAAGCTTCTGCAGTGGCAATCTGACCCTTATGTGGTCTGATTTTATGTACACACTCGAAAAATGGATCGAGCCGTCCGTCATATGCTTCAAGTGAGAGGGCTGAAACTATATCAGCAATTGCCGATAGTCTCTCTGCCATTGTGATAATATATACCCCGTAAGAACTCATTAATTGCGTTCCATTCAGAAGTGCCAAACCCTCCTTTGACTGTAATTCCACCGGCGACCATCCAAATTTTTTAAGAATTAAATCTGATTCAGATATCTTGCCATTATACATCACCTCTCCCATTCCGAGAAGAGGAAGCACCAGATGTGCCAGGGGAGCCAGGTCACCAGATGCCCCGAGCGATCCCTGCTCATATACTATCGGAGTTACACCCTCATTGAAGAAGTCAATCAGCCTCTGAATTGTAGAAACCTGAACACCTGATTTTCCAAGACTAAGTGCATGAATTTTAAGAAGCAGCATAAGCCTGACAATTTCCTCTCTTACAATGGGCCCGGTACCGCAGGCATGTGACATAACGAGGTTTTCCTGTAGTTTATTGAGCTGATCTTTACTGATAGTTTTATTTTGAAGCGAACCAAAACCGGTAGTGATCCCATAGATAGGCAATGTGTTATTCTCCAGCTTATGATCAAGGTACTTCCTGCAAACAGTTATAAGATTTACAGATTCCTGCGAGAGAGAGAGTCTGGCATTCTTATTGAGAATTTCCAGGATTGTTTCCAGCTTAAGGTCCTCAGGTGATATTTTAAAATTCATTATTCAAATGATTTAAAGATAAAAGACAAAAGTAAAAAGACAAAAGTGAATAAAAAATAAGGTAAAAGACAAAAGTAAAAAGACAAAAGCCATATCTTATAAACAGAATAAGTCTGTTATGTGATTACTTTTATCTTGTGACTTTTGTCTTTTGTCTTTTGTCTAATTTGAAGAATTAAATTTCTCTTTTACAAATTTACTGAGTTCAATCAGAGGTATGCTTTTTTGTTCGCTTGTGGACATAATCTTAATTGTAATACTGTTTTTTATAATCTCATCTTCACCAGCAATTATTATATAGGGAATCTTTTTGGAATCGGCATATGACATCTGCTTTTTAAGCTTTACTGTATCTGGATATAATTCACTTCTTACATTTTGGCTACGTAATAAATCAAGAATTCTAAGCGCATACGATGTTTCCTTCTCCCCAAAATTAACTACCAGTATCTCAGTAGAAGATACTCTTATGTCATCAAAAAGATTTAACTGATTGAGAACATCATAAATCCTGTCGGCACCGAAAGAAATTCCCACACCTGATACTCCTTCCATTCCAAAAACTCCGGTCAGATTATCATAACGACCACCACCACAAACACTCCCAATCTCAATGTCTTTTGCTTTTACTTCAATGATTGCTCCAGTGTAGTAGCTCAGTCCACGTGCTAAAGTCAGATCTAATTCAACTTTTGTATTGAGTTTTGCTTTTTTAATATAACCAAAAAGTTTTCTTAATTCATCGATTCCCATTTTACCAGTTGCAGAATTTATTAGTCTTTTCTCCAATGTATTAAGTTTTGTTCCGTTGGATCCTTTTAGTTTCAAAATAGGTTGCAGTTTCTTAATAGCGGATGAAGAAATGCCTTTCTCTCTGAGTTCCAAATTAACCGCATCTATTCCTATCTTTTCGATTTTATCAATCGCAACCGTGATATCAATAATCCTGTCAGACTCCCCGATATAGTCTGCTATTCCAGCAAGAACTTTCCTGTTATTAATTTTTATAACTGTGGAGATTTTCAGCTTCTTAAAGATATCATCAATTATTCTTATGAGCTCATACTCATTTAATAATGAGTCGCTTCCAATCACGTCAACATCGCATTGAAAGAACTCGCGGTATCTGCCTTTCTGGGGTCTGTCGGCTCTCCAGACCGGCTGTATCTGATATCTTCTGAATGGGAAGACAATTTCATCCCTATGTTGTACAACATAACGTGCGAATGGCACTGTAAGATCGTATCTCAAGCCTTTTTCGCAGATCCTCGAAGAGAGTTTACCAGATTCACGCTTAGCAAGTTCATCATCGCTTACTGATGACATAAAATCACCTGAATTCAGTATTCTGAAAAGAAGCTTATCTCCTTCCTCTCCATACTTACCCAGCAGAGTAGTAAGATTTTCAATAGCCGGAGTCTCAATGGGCTGATAGCCATATAACCTGAATATCTGTTTTATAGTTTCAAAAATATATTCACGTTTCAGCATCTCGTCTGTTGAGAAATCTCTTGTTCCTTTCGGTATGGATGGTTTTGAGGACATAATAAGCTAATAAAAGATAAAAGACAAAAGTATAAAGACAAAAGAACAATCAAAAGGTTTAAAACTAAATCTTTCACTTCTCAACTTTTATCTTTTTACTTTTATCTTTTGTCTTGACAATCAATATTTTTCCGGTACGAATGTCTGTTCTGTAACCGGAGGTCTGACATAAGCTACATCGTGTTTTAACGGAGGTAGTTTCAAGGGTCTGGGTGTAAGGTCCTCGTAAGGAATGAGAGTTAGAAGATGGTCTATACAATTAAGTCTTGCTCTCTTTTTATCATCGGCATGTACAACATACCAGGGAGATTGTTTGGTATCGGTATAGGAGAACATTTTGTCTTTCGCCATTGAATATTCGATCCATTTATCACGCGATTCGATATCCATGGGACTGATCTTCCATCGTTTGGTCTGGTCCTTTATTCTATCCTGGAAGCGTTTTTCCTGTTCATGGTCGCTGACTGAAAACCAGTACTTAATAAGAATTGTACCTGACCTGATCAGCATCTTTTCGAATTCAGGACACGATCTGAGAAACTCCTCGTACTCATCATTTGTGCAGTAACCCATAACCTTTTCAACGCCAGCCCTGTTATACCAGCTCCTGTCGAACAGTACGATCTCACCCCCTGCCGGCAATTCGGAAGCATATCTCTGGAAGTACCATTGTGACTTTTCCTTTTCTGTCGGTATGCCAAGAGCAACAATTCTGCATATTCTGGGATTCAGACAACCTGCAATAGTTTTTATAACACCTCCCTTTCCGGCTGCATCCCTGCCTTCAAATACAACAACAACCTTTAGCTTATTCGCTTTAACCCATTCCTGAAGTTTTACAAGCTCAACCTCAAGATTCATAAGCAGCTTATCGTATTCCTCAGAATCAAGTTTTTTCTGCTTTTCCTGTTCTACATCATGATATAAATCATCATTTTTCTTGGTCACTTTGGTTGATTTCTTCTCTTTTTGATTTGCCATGACATGATGTTTTTATGAAACAGAAATTTAACAATTTTTTTTTGGAAAATGAAAATTAATCCTGGGAGTGTGTATAGTTATTGTATGAAGAGTATAACCAGCGGAACCTCACTCCCTTAAATCCCCATATGGGGGAATTTTTACCAAAGAGTATGCGCTAAAGCCCCTCATTTGGGGGGTTGGGGGGTATTATTGTATAAACGGAATAACAAGTGGATATCTGAAGAGTTCTCCCTTAGGCGCTTTTACACTGGCAATAATTACACAGATTACCTTAAGCGTTCCCAGTAACATAATGATTGGAATCCCTATAATGATGAAACATAAAGGAATAGCGAGAACTATATAAAGCAGCATAGATAACTGGAAATTAAGAGATGCCTTCCCATTAATATTTACCCATGATGATTCATCTCTTCTTGACAACCAGCAGATCAGCGGACCAATAATACCTCCGAACGGGAAAAAGAAACAGGCAAAAGCCGAAAGGTGACATAACATCGCCCAATTTCTTTCTGTTTCTGATAATACTCTGTTCTCTTCCATGATGTTTACGTATTTATTAAAAAGACGTCTCAGCTTATCTAATGCTGCATATTATTTTTCGAGTCGTTTCAAATCTTCTGGTAATAAACCATTCGGATTGGCTTTGTCAACCATATGCAGGTTATAGTAGTACATTTCTGAATCAGTGATACCGATAAGCATTACAAAGCAATAACCCGATCTTCTGTCACCCCTAGGACCAACTTTATGTACGATCACAGTATTAGGAGTTTTATTATCTATTGCTTCAATAATGTCATCATTTGTAACTATCTTAATATTACTGGTATATATAGCTTTTATCTTTTTAATTGTAGCTATTTCAGGAGAAAGATCTTCTTGTTCTACGAGTATTGTTTTATCCTTGATGTCTGGTATATTTATATTATAATATTTAAGGTATTTCCTCAATGTCAGTGAAGGATCTTCGGAAATCAGTTTTGCATGCTTCTGCATAAAACAGAGAATGGGACCTAGCTTGTAACTGTATTCGAGATCATTTACTCCGGCAAAAGAAAGTGGAATAGCACAAATTTCAGGCATCTCAGCAAGTTTATTGACATCTTTTCCCTGGAGCAGATTAATAAAGTTATAGAGACCATGTGATTTGTCCTTATCAAAATTTGTCTGGGTGAGAACTATAAATGAATAAGCGGGATTCAGTCTTCTGACATTAAAATCAGTTACTGCAATAAATTCATAAGGTGTAATTTTCCAGTTTGCTTCAACTGCTTCTTTTATATATAAGTTATAGGATGAAAACGGATCATCTTCAAGTACAACGCAGGTTTTTGACTTTTCGAATTGCTTTATTTCCTCTTTATCCGGGAAAGGAGCCTGACCTGTAGATAGTGCAACAGGAAAAAGCAGAGCAAAGAATATAAGCAATGTTCTCAAGGCAAGGTTATTGTTCAACAGGTATATACAGGGGGGTTTTTTCATTGAATTTCCGTATATATACAAACATAAGTTCTTTTTTCTTTTTTCTTGACAATTGAACATACTCCTCATATAATTGATTATCCTTCATGAGCAGAAGTTCAGTATTTTCCACATTGAATTCCAGTACCTTTCCACTCTCAAAATCGATCAAATACTGTTTTAATTCATTACGTGTCATACTTGATTGCCTGTATGGTGAATAATATGAGCTATATGGATTATAATAATTAGAGTATCCGTAAGGTGAATAATATGGATCATAGTACCCGTACGGAGAGCTATAGGCACGCGAATCATAAGTAGTTATATCAGCAACAAAATGACAGATGCTCCCAACAAATGTAATCCTGTTGAAACTCTCCTGAATCTGAACATACATCACTCCATTGCGTGAATAACCCCAAATTGTATTTTTCGCAATCTCTTGTCTTACGCCCATATTGTCGTAGAAATAGATCTTGTCACTTTCGAGAATTTTATTAAAGAATTCTCTGTCGTTATAATCTATTGAGGTGAGAATTTTTGCTTTAGGTATAGGACTATTCAATTTTACCTGGTCAAAATTGAGGTAAATACCATCATTAAACCTGAAATCAGGAGTGTATTTAACCATCCCCTCTTTCTCCTGTCCGTACAAGTGGAGAAAAGGCATACATTGTGAAAACAGGCTGACCAAAAAAAATATCCTGAATATTTTCAACATAGCATTCGATGTTTTTCCTTTTCAGTTCAAAATTCGTACCAGATGCACAAATTTAACGTTTTCCTTCGAAGGTTGTTAATTTCAGTTAATGTATATTTATTACTTATTTTTTGTAAATTTACATTACCTCAAAATTCAGGTTTATGGTCAGTGATACTGAAAACAGGACTAACAATAAAGGTTTTAATAAGTCTTCTGAAGAATATTTCGAAAAAAACCGGAAGATAATTGAAAAGTACTCGCTTATTGCACTTTTCGGCCTCATTTCTGCCTTATTGCTAATCTCTTTTAATCTTAAGCTTCCTGCAGGATGCATAATTGTAGCAGCCGCAAGTCTCAGTATAATTACACTCCGAAAAACATCGGTTCTTAACAATAAATTCAAAGAATCTTTAAAGGAGTTTTCTTCGCTGAATGAAAGAAAAGATGATGTCATTATCGATTTTTCACATAGGATAAGAGAACCCTTAAATAACCTGGTTATTATCTCTGATATGCTGATGGAATCAGGCCTTCAGAAAAAACAAAAAGAATTACTCGAAACTTTTATTGCTTCAACCAATAACATGGTAACCACTGTTAATGAATTAACAATGCAGTCTGCCGGGAACCTGAGTTATGAGCATAGAAAGGCTATTAGGTTTAATCTGTTATCAACCATTCAAAATACTATTGAGCTATATAGTCTTAAAGATAAAGCCAATATAGAATTCATTTTAAACAAAAAGGAATTCAGCGACTTTGGATGTTTTGGTGATCCGATAATTCTTAAACAGATATTTCTTGATCTTTTCAATACCATTGAGATTCAATCATTAGAAAGAGCTACTAAGGTCACAATAAACCTTAAGAAAACGAAAGAATCAGGTACTGAAAGTATTATTGATCTGAGGATACAAACCGATAGTCCCATTGTCCTGATAGATGATATCGGAGTCGAAAAAAGTCTGGCTGCTAGATTTATATCATCAGATAAGGGCACTTTCAGTCAGGAGGTTGGAACAAACTCTACTGTTTTGAACATATTTCTGCCTTATGCCATTCAACTGGTTGAACCAAAGCAAAGTATAACTTCTCAAAAAATTGAAGAGCTTTTACAGAAAGATAAAATTCATAAAGATCTCAAAGATCTTAAAATACTACTTGTTGAAGATAATCTGATTAACCAGAAGATCACTCTGCTCACCCTCAAACCTCTTGTTCATAGCATCGATACTGCTTCAAACGGGAAAGAGGCACTTGATAAGTTCGGAACCACTAATTTTGATCTGATTCTTATGGATATTCAGATGCCGGTAATGAGCGGACTTGTAGCTGCTGAAAAGATCAGAGCCCTGGAATCCACAACCAGTACACATGTACCTATAATAGCAATAACAGCTAACGCAATGATTGGGGATAAGGAGAAATGTCTGTCAGCAGGTATAGACGATTATATCAGCAAACCTTTCCAGCCGGCTGCACTTATTGATAAAATTAAAAAGATTATTTAGTTTTTGATAATAAAGGTCTGAATCCGATTACCATCATATCATCTACCTGTTCATTCACACCCATCCAGTTTTTGATGTTTTCATCAAGGATAGCTTTCTGATCATTCACAGGGAAACGGTGAATGGTCAATAACAGGTACCTGAATCGTCTGTACATGAATTTCTTATTTTCAGTACCACCGAACTGATCAACATATCCGTCAGAAAAAATGTAGAATATGTCATCTTCCAAAAGATCTATTTCGTGATCGGTATATGGTATCCCTTCAGGGTTCATACCAATAATAATCTTATCTGCCATTATCTCAATGAGACTACCATCACGGATAAGATAAAGGGGTAAAAAAGCTCCCGAGTAGTCTACCTTTCTTCTTTTTCTATCAATTACGCATAGTCCTATATCCATTCCGTCGCGTATAATTGTTCCAATGTTTTTTTCTCTGCTGAAAGTTTTTTCCAACCCTTTATTCATTATCGCCAGAATCTTAGATGGAATTTCAATGTTATCTTCGTTGATGGTTTTTTCTATGATTTTCAGCCCAATCATAGACATCAGCGCACCCGGAACACCATGACCGGTACAATCTGCGGCCACAACAAAAACCTTGTCACCTTTCTCCCCTATCCAGTAGAAATCGCCACTGACAATATTTTTAGGCTTGAATAAAATAAAGGAATCTTCAAAGTGATTTCTAAAATAAGCTTCAGACGGCAGAAGAGCTTCCTGTATTCTCTGTGCGTAGATGAGACTATCTGTAATGTCTTTATCTTTTAACTCCAGTTCTCCTTTCTGAATTTCAATCAGATTGAGTGCCTGCTCTTTTTCCTTTAAAAGCTTCCTCGTTTTTACCAGAGTCCTTGTCTGAAGAAAAGCGAGCAATAGAATAAAACTTATTACTACTATGCTATATTCAATGAGATGGAATGGAGATGCGGGAGACGAAGTAATGCCTCCCTGAAATGTATTATCAACGGCCATTAAACCGCGAATAATATGTAAATTAAGATATGTTAAATACAAGAGTCTCATCAGGTAATACAAAAATAGGTTAATTATATTTATGTTATCTGGAGGAATTTAAAAATACCCAGGTATTAGTAGGTGTGAATTTCATCAGCACCTCTGCGTCTTAATCGAATATATTGTAATGAAGGAGAACTAATGAATTCACCTATTCCGAGTGAACTCCATTTTCTATCGATCGCTTCAATGGTTTCACTCGCAGAAGTAACAATATTCGGCCATTTTCTTGGAAAACCACCTTTTCTGTAAGCCTTGATTGTTCCATCTATCATCAGTGATTGGGGCGAAAGAAACTCATGATCGCGCTGAGGATCAGAATTGGCAAGAATTTGCCACGCCACCATAAAAATATCATTCACATCAACAGTATAATCAACAATTAAAATCAATCTAAAGCTACGGGGGGGGCAGTTTGTCCTGATCACGTTCTTTACCTTTTCAATAACACTTGTATCGGTTGATCTGTCTACTGATATTATCAGAATGGGAATACCTTCTTCAAAAAGGCTGAAATTATAACTCTTTATGCGATCATTTTCCAGAAAATCATTCTTGATCTTTGAAATGTCACGATTACCTGATATTGCATTTTTATCTCTTCCTGTACTTTCTTCAATATGCTTTATTGTAGCATCTATGCCCAGCTTACCACCAAAAGAGAAGCCATCAGATGAATGATCAAGCACGTCAAGCGGACCATGACTGAATAACAGGTCTGCACTGAGATCAACATTAGCAAATACATGAGCGGCCAGTTCCCTGTAATTTCTGATATCTATATCTCCACTCACTACAATCATATACTTTGTAAACATCATTTGTCCTGCTCCTGACAATGAGTTTATCACTTTCATACCCTGACCCGGATAACTTTTTCTAATCTTCACAATTACCAGATTATGCGCTGTACCAGTATCGGGCATATGAAAATCTTCAACTTCGGTTTGCAACGTCATTCTTACAGGTGAGAGGAATATCCTTTCGGTAGCCTTTGCAATCCAAGCATCTTCCTGAGGCGGTATGCCTACTATTGTTGCCGGATAAACGGCTTTTTTTGAATGTGTTATACACGTAATATGAAATTTAGGGTACCAGTCGGCCAGAGAATAGAATCCGGTATGGTCACCAAACGGACCTTCCCATACCGGATCTTCTGCCGGATCAACAAAACCTTCCAGAATTATATCAGCATCTTCCGGTACAAAAAGATCGTTAGTGATACACTTTACCATCTTAACTTTCTTTCTCCTGAGGAATCCTGCAAGAATATATTCATTAATGTTCTCGGGTAACGGAGCAGTTGCTGAATATGTATAAACCGGGTCGCCTCCAAGAGCCACCGAGACCGGCATTTTTCTCCCTATTGTTTTCCATGCCTCAAAATGATTGGCTCCGGTTTTATGACGTTGCCAGTGCATAGCCGTTGTGTTTTTATCAAGAATCTGCATCCTGTACATTCCGGTATTTGTTTTCCCTGTTTCCGGATGTCTGGTATGCACCATAGGCAGAGTTATAAAACGGCCTCCATCGTGTGGCCAGCACTTCAGGACAGGCAGAATATTCAGATCTGGTATCATGTTAATTACCTGCTGGCACGTGCCTTTTCTTTTAATATGCGAGGGAAGGAAAGCTGCCAGTTTGATAAGGGAGGGCAGAGTTGTAAGTTTTCGAAAAAATGTCTCTTTAATATCCGATACAACTTTAAATATACTCTCAATTTCAGTTCCCGGCTCATCAAGATCTTTCCTGCTGATTGCCATTGCCATCCTGATATCGGATCCGAAAGCATTAATTAATACAGGAAAGTTGGTTCCGGTATTTTCAAACAATAATGCTTTTCCTCCGGATTTGGTTACCCTGTCGGCTATTTCAGTGATTTCGAGTATCGGATTAACAAATGCTTTAATCTTTACGAGTTCATTTTTTTTCTCGAGTTCAGTAATAAAAGCTGCTAATCCAGAGTAACTCATAAGCGACTATTATATGAAGTCCAAAGATATTCAATATGCAGATATGAGATACAAAAATCGACCCGTTTAATGTGCTGTTTAAAAAGTCCTTTGTGACCCTTAGTGATAACCTTTGAGTGCCTTAGTGGTAAAAACTAACCATTGAACCACAAAGGATCACAAAGGAAAACACTAAGTAACACAAAGTAGGGACGTTGCATGCAACGTCCCTACGAATATTCTGTTTGATGTTAATTTATAATTTTCGGGTGGTATA
>Ga0209746_1000427_pt1 | contig 21770 bp, 21 predicted proteins | sample BarGraNGADG00211_3_FD_184496 | JGI IMG/M metagenome (GOLD analysis project Ga0209746, IMG submission 184496) | Arctic peat soil microbial communities from Barrow, Alaska - Barrow Graham LP Ref core NGADG0011-211 (SPAdes) (version 2) | ecosystem: Environmental > Terrestrial > Soil > Wetlands >... | reverse complement strand
CTCGGCAGGTAGACGAAGGCCGCGATCGCGGCCAGCACGACGGAGATCAACGCGGACAGGTAGAAGCCGCGGTTGATCGCGCGCAGGCCGCTCTCCGCGCCACGCACCCGGGTGATGAACACGCCGATGACGGCGGTCACGGCGCCGATCGCGGGGACGATCAGCGGGAAGACCAGACCCTGCTCACCGAACGCCGCCCGGCCGAGGATGAGGGCCGCGACGAGCGTCACGGCGTACGACTCGAACAGGTCGGCGGCCATCCCGGCGCAGTCGCCCACGTTGTCGCCGACGTTGTCCGCGATCGTCGCGGGGTTGCGCGCGTCGTCCTCCGGGATGCCCTGCTCGACCTTGCCGACCAGGTCCGCGCCGACGTCGGCCGCCTTCGTGAAGATGCCACCGCCCACCCGCATGAACATCGCCAGCAGGGCAGCGCCGAACCCGAATCCCTCGAGCACGGCGGGTGCGTCCGCGCGGTAGATGAGCACCACCGTCGCCGCGCCGAGCAGGCCCAGCCCGACCACGCCCATGCCGACGACGCCGCCGGTCCGGAACGCGATCCGGGCCCCCTCGGTGCGCCCGTTCGGGTGCTGCGCGGCAGCCGCGACCCGCACGTTGGCGCGGACCGCGAGGGACATGCCGAGGTAACCGATCGCAGCGGAGAAACCCGCGCCGACCAGGAAGAACACCGAACGGCCCACCTTGATCCCGGTGTCACCGGGGAGCAGGAAGAGCAGCCCGACGACGACCGCGGCGAACAGCACAAGGGTGCGCAGCTGACGGTTCAGGTACGCGGCAGCCCCCTCCTGGACGGCGCGTGCGATGTCCTGCATCTTCTGTGTTCCCTCGCCGGCCGCGAGGACCTGCCGCCGGAACACGACAGCGAAGACGAGGGCCAGCAACGCGATCGCCGCGACGGCGGACACGATGCGCACACTCTCCGAGCCGACGGTGATCGCGTCGGTGGCGGTGTGCAGCAGGGCTGCCGAGGCGGCGGGCATCCATCCTCCAAGGGGCAGGGTTGGCGGGAGACGTCGACGGACGACCGACCGACCGATTCTAAAGCGTGTCGGCGAACGGCTCGAATCGGAGCCGGCCGGCCGAGAATCGGGCCACCCCCCACCGTTTCGGCGTCGTCGTGCGTTATGGGGGCGAGAGTGGTTCACAACCGTAGATCCCCTCGACGAGTCGAAGGACAGGCATGGCCTCCTGGCAGCCGATGATGGAGCAGCTGTTCCTGACCCGACGCGCGGCACTCATCGGGTACGCCGCCCTGCTGGCCGGAAACGATCGCGACGCGGAAGACCTGGTGCACGAGGCGTTGGTGCGGACCTTCTCGAGAGCGCGGCCCGGGCTCGCACCGGAAGCGGCCGAAGCGTACGTGCGACGGGCGATCCTGAGCGCCTACCTCGACGGGTACCGGAAGCGGAAGCGTTGGATCTCGGTGCGGCACCTGCTGGTGCCGAGAGCCGCGAGCGACGGGCCGGAACGGGTCACCGCCCAGCGGCTCGAGATCGAGACGGCGCTCGCCGGCCTGTCTCCACGCGAGCGCGCTTGCGTGGTCCTCCGTTACTACGAGGACAAGACGAGGCCGGAGATCGCCGAGGCCATCGGGATCAGCGACGCGCACTGAGCGAGCGCGGCGCGATCCGAGTGATCGTCCCGCGCCCGCACCATCGGACCGACTGATCCTGAACGCCGCCGGCACTGGCTCAAAGTGATATCATCGCGATAGCACAATCGCCAATCGACCGAAGGTGGAGGAACACGAAGTGAAGACGCTCGCCGAGTCCGCGGGACGCACCTGGAACGGCATCCCTTGGCTCATCCTGGACATCGTCCTGTACCTGGGAGCGGTGCCGCTGTTCATCATCGGCGACAACAACGGGAGCCTGCCGATGACCATCGTGGCGTCGGCCGTCCTGCTGGTCGCCATCCTGATCAGCGCCAGCCTCTACATGCTCCAGCCCAACCAGGCTGCGGCACTGACACTCTTCGGCGCCTACCGCGGTACAGATCGCGGCTCCGGCCTCCGGATCGCTAACCTGCTCTACACGAAGAAGAAGGTCTCGCTCCGGGTCCGGAACTTCACCACCACGACGTCGAAGGTCAACGACGCCAACGGCAACCCGATCAACATCGCGGCCGTGGTCGTCTGGCGGGTGGCCGACACCGCGCTGGCCACCTTCGGCGTCGACGACTTCACCAGCTACGTGCACACCCAGTCCGAGTCCGCCATCCGGCACCTCGCTCGCTCGTACCCGTACGACTCCTGGGACGACTCCGGCGAGACCACGCTGATCGGCAGCACCGACGAGGTGAACCAGGGGCTGCTGCGAGAGCTCCAGGAACGAGCCGTCGAGGCCGGCGTCGAGATCGTCGAGACCCGGATCACCGACCTCGCGTACGCGCCCGAGATCGCCGAGGCGATGCTGCGACGTCAGCAGGCGTCCGCGATCGTGGCCGCTCGCGCCAAGATCGTCGAGGGTGCCGTGCTCATGGTCCGCGAGGCGGTCAAGGCCCTCGAGGAGGGGACCGACGGAAGCGACTCGATCCCGCTGGACAACGACCGCAAGGCGACCTTTGCGTCGAACCTGATGACCGTCATCGCCAGCGACCAGCCCACCAGCCCGATCGTGAACGTCGGCACTCTCACCCGATAGTCGGCGAGAGAGCCCGGACCAGGTCCTATGGCGAGACAGCGAAAGCAGTTCCTGCTCCGCATCACGCACGAGCTCTACGACGTGTACGAGGCGTGGGCTGCGGACGAGCTCCGCTCCGTCAACGCGCAGCTCGAAGCCGTCCTGACCGACGCCGCACGACGCGCCGGTCGCCGGCCCCGGATCCGTCCCGCCGACCCGGGGTCTGCGACCGCGCCCGGTGCGACCGACTCCGGCACGACCGCTCCCGGCGCGACCGTCCCGGCGTCGCCGGACGGCCCGTAGCAGCACCCGGCGGCCTTCCCGCACGGGCCCCGCTATCGTCGTGCCGAAGGGGGTGCCCATGCCCGATGACACGTCGCGCCACGTTCCGTCCTCGACGCCCCCGGCAGAGCCGGTCCAACTGATCGCCTTCGAGCGGCGGGCGCTGCGCCGGGCGGTGGTAACGGTTCTGCTGATCGTCACGCTGTGGATGATCGCGCTGTGGGTCTTCCAGGCGATCAGCCACTTCCTGTTCCTCCTGATGCTGTCGTGGCTCTTCGCCATGGCCATGGAGCCGGCCATCGGGTGGCTGGACAGGCGCGGGATTAAGCGTGGCCCGGCCACGGCGATCGTCGGCGGCCTGGTGGTCCTCGCGATCCTCGGGCTCGGCGCGATGTTCGGCAACCTGTTCTTCAACCAGCTCGCCTCGCTCGTCCAGTCCCTGCCGGACGTGGTCACCAATGTCATCTCGTGGGCCAACCGCACGTTCTCGCTGACACTGGATCCCGCGACCGTGACCAGCAGCCTCAACGTGACGCCGTCCCAGGTCGGGTCGGTGGCCTCGAACCTGGCAGGCGGCGTCCTCGGCCTGGTCACGTCACTCCTGAGTGCGCTGCTCAACGCGGTCACCTTCCTCGTCTTCGCGCTCTACCTGGCCGCTGACGGCCCACGCGTGCGCCGCACCATCGGCTCCTGGCTGCCGCCGTCGCGCCAGGACGTCTTCGTGACCGTGTGGGGCATCGCCGAGTCCAAGACCGGCGGCTACGTGGTCTCCAAGGTCGTGCTCGCAGCGCTGTCGTCCGTGTTCTATGCCGCGTTCTTCTACCTGGTGGGAGTGCCCTCCTGGCTGCCGCTCGCCCTTCTGGTGGGCCTGATGGCGCAGTTCGTGCCGGTGGTGGGCACCTACATCGGGATCCTCATCCCGATGCTCTTCGTCGTGTTCTCGGCACCGATCACCGCAGTGTGGATCGTCGTGTTCGCCTCGGTCTACCAGCAGATCGAGACCTACGTGTTCACCCCGCGCATCAGCAAACGGACGATGGACGTCAACCCCGGCATCGCCTTGGCCTCCGTCTTCATCGGCGCTGCCCTCTGGGGCGCGATCGGCGCCCTGATCGGCATCCCGATCGCCGCCGCCATCGTCGCCGTCCTGGACACCTACGGCCACCGGCACGAGCTCGTGCCCGCGCTGGCCGCCCTCCCCGACTCCGAAGACGACGAGCCCGACGACGCCACGGACACCTCGAGCGACTGACGCCATCGAGGCTGAAAGCCCCCTGAGGGCCGCCGCCGCGAGCCGGCCACGAGAACTGGTCGCCCCCGCCACCCATCGTTCTGGGCTCGACGCGCGTTATAGAGGTATAGGCGGTTCTCAGTGAGCGGCTGACCGGTCGGGCGAGGACGAACGTGACGCACACGGATTCGGCGGTCGACGCAGGCCTCTCGGCGCGTCAAGGCGCCCTTGCGGGACGGCCCGATCGGTACCGCGTCCCCGCGCGATCGATCTCGGTGCGACGCCTGCTCGAACGGACGGCCGCACACCAGGGTTCCCCGTACAACACGGCGCAACGGCTCGAGCTCGAGACGACGATGGCCGCCCTCTCCCCACGCGAACGGGCGTGCGTGATCCTGCGGTACTGCGAGGACAAGCCGACGGCGGAGATCGCCGAGGCCCTCGGGATCTGCGACGAGGCCGTCAAGAAGTACCTTGGCAACGCCGTGCGGCGACTCGCCGCCGTGCTCGGCCCGTTGCCCGACCGCCAGATCGAACCGATCGCCGCGGGCAGCCCGATCACCGCGCACAGTGCGATCACCGCTGGCGTGGCGACGGCCGAGCGCACCGCGCGGCGCCCGTGATCGACCCCGCAAGAACGTCCCGCCCTCGCGGGATGACAGTCGTGGGCCCCGCTGGGAAAGCTCCAGCGGGGCCCACGGCATGTCTGGCGAGCGACGTCGCTACACCACGGCCAGCGCATCATCGAGCGTCGCGGCAATCGTGAACAACTGAGTGAGCCCGGTGATCCGGAAGACCTTGAGGACGCGGTCCTGGCCGATCACGAGCACGAGCCGGCCGTCGAGACCCCTGACCCGCTTGAGTGCGCCGACCAGAACTCCCAGACCGGTGGAGTCCATGAAGGTCACCCGGGAGAGGTCCACGACCAGGTCGACCCGGCCTTCGTCGAGCAGCGCCGCAAGACGCTGGCGCAGCGCGGGCGCTGTGTAGACATCGATCTCGCCGGCCACGTCGATGACGTTGCGGTCACCGAGCGCGCGGCTGGTCACGGACACATCCATGCACGCCTCCCTGTCCACGTGAGGCCATTCAACCAAACTGCCCAGCATCAGGCGCGGCCGATCAGGTGTCACTTCTATGCCAAGCGCCGCTCGAGCCCCGAAAGCACGCCCTCCGGGACGACATCGCGCAGCCGAAGACCGTCAAGCAGCTACGCGTAGCCCCCGCGGGTGCCGAGGGCACGAACCTCCTGCAGCACCGGCGATCGGACGCCCGCGGCACGCAGGTCCTCGACCAGCTCGACGACGTCAGCCCGCGTGAAGACGGTCGGGTCAACCGTGATCCGGACCTCGTAGTCCACGCCGGAGTTGCGCACCAGGCGCAGTGACTCCCAGGCCCTGGTCGCGCTCGCCGCCACGCCGGTGACCGCCGGGTAGAGCGGTCTCGGCGCCTTGATGTCGAGCCCGACCCACGTGGTGAGCGGCAGGACGGTCGCCAACCGACGCGGGAACGAGCCTGCAGTGTGCAGGCCGACCTGCAAGCCGAGGTCGCGCACCTCCCGCATCGCCGCCCCGAGCGCCCGCTGTCGGGTGGGCTCGCCGCCGGAGAAGACGAGGCCGTCGAGGCTCCCGACGCGCCGCTCGAGCAGCGATCGCACCTTCGACCAGGGAACCTGGCCAGGGACTCTCGTCTCGATCAGGCCCGGGTTCTGGCAATAGGTGCACTGCCACGGGCAACCCTGGAGGAAGACGGTCGCGGCAAGATGCCCGGGCCAGTCGCAGGTCGAGAAGGGGGTCAGCCCGGCGATGACGAGGTCGTCCGCGCCAGGCGTCCGCGCGCGCACGCGGTGCGCTCCGGCGTCGCACGTCGGCGCGACGTCGCAGCTGGCCGACGTCGGGGTCATCGCCGCGCCATGGCCATTTCGGTGAACGAGACCCGCTCGGCCTGCTCGCCCTTCTTGCCCACGTTGAACGAGCTCACCGGACGGTGGTAGCCCATCACGCGGGTCCAGACCTCGCACACCTGCGGCGGGGCGTCCGGGTGCTCGGCGGCGCACTTGGGGCAGGTGGACTGTTCGCCGTTCAGGTACCCGTGGGACGGGCAGATCGAGAACGTCGGGGTGATCGTGATGTACGGCAGCGGCGAGGTGGACAGCACCCGGCGGACGAGCTCCTTGCACGCTGTCGCGCTCGACATCCGCTCCGCCATGTACAGGTGCAGCACCGTGCCGCCGGTGTACTTGGCCTGCAGCTCGGACTGCCGCTCGACGGCCTCGAAGGGGTCGTCGGTGAAGCCGACGGGCAGCTGCGAGGAGTTCGTGTAGTACGGGTTCGCCGCGGTTCCGGCCTGGAGGATCCCGGGGAACCGGCGGCGGTCCTCCTTGGCGAAGCGGTACGTGGTCCCCTCGGCCGGGGTCGCTTCGAGGTTGTACAGGTGACCGGTGGTCTCCTGGAACTCGACCATGCGGTTGCGCACGTGGTCGAGCAGGTCGCGCGCCAGGGCGTGGCCCGTCTCGGTCGTGATGTCGTCGGTGTCATTCGTGAAGTTCCGGACCATCTCGTTGATGCCGTTGACGCCGATCGTCGAGAAGTGGTTGCGGAGCGTCCCGAGGTAGCGCTTGGTGTAGGGAAACAAGCCACCGTCGATCGCGTCCTGGATGACCTCGCGTTTCTTCTCGAGGGTGTCCCGCGCGAGGTCGAGCAGCTCGTCGAGGTCGGTGTAGAGCTCGTCGATCTTGCCCTTGTGCCGGTACCCGAGGCGCGCGCAGTTCACCGTCACGACGCCGACCGAGCCGGTCTGCTCGGCGGAACCGAACAGGCCGTTGCCGCGCTTGACCAGCTCGCGCAGGTCCAGCTGCAGGCGGCAGCACATCGAGCGGATCATGTGCGGCTCGAGGTCCGAGGAGAGGAAGTTCTGGAAGTACGGCAGGCCGTACTTCGCGGTCATCTCGAAGAGGAGGTCGGCGTTCGGGCTGTCCCAGTCGAAGTCCTTCGTGATGTTGTAGGTCGGGATCGGGAAGGTGAAGACCCGGCCGCTCGCATCGCCCGTCGTCATGACGTCGATGTACGCGCGGTTGATCATGTCCATCTCGGCCTGCAGGTCACCGTAGCTGAAGTCCATCTCCCGGCCGCCGATGAACGGCACCTGGTCGCGCAGGTCCGGCGGGCAGGTCCAGTCGAACGTCAGGTTGGTGAACGGCGTCTGGGTGCCCCAGCGCGACGGCACGTTCAGGTTGTAGATGAGCTCCTGGACGCCCTGGCGGACCTCCTTGTACGAGAGTCCTTCGAGCCGGATGAACGGCGCCATGTAGGTGTCGAAGGAGCTGAAGGCCTGGGCGCCCGCCCACTCGTTCTGCAGGGTGCCGAGGAAGTTCACGATCTGCCCGACGGCGCTCGAGAAGTGCTTCGCGGCGGTCGCCTCGACCTTGTCCGGGACGCCGTTGAAGCCCTCGGCGAGCAGGTTGCGCAGCGACCAGCCGGCGCAGTAGCCGGCGAACATGTCGAGGTCGTGGATGTGGATGTCGCCGCTGCGGTGGGCCTCGCCGGCGGCGGACGGGTAGACGTGCGAGAGCCAGTAGTTGGCGATGACCTTGCCCGCGGTGTTGAGGATCAGGCCACCCAGGGAGTAGCCCTGGTTGGCGTTCGCGTTCACCCGCCAGTCGCGGCGCTGCAGGTACTCCTCGACGGAGGCTCCGACGTCGACGACCGGACCGTTGGCGGTCAGGGAGGTGGCGGGACGATCGAGCATGGGGGTACCTCCGAGTGGAAAACGAGCGGGCCCGGCGTTGCGTCCGATCGACAACATCTAGTGGTGTCTTACTGCGTCACGCCTACATGTTGTGTTCTACGCCTCTTGGGTCGAATCGGAATAGGACTAAAGTCCCAGACTCGAGCCGACCCGCGGCGGCGGCGTTCACGACGTGCGCGGATGCCTCGCGACACGCCGTAGCGCGAGTCGTCGACCACCGTGGAAGACTCGCGGCGTGGCCGCCACCGACGCCGTCCGCAACCCACGACGTCAGCGCAACCTGCGCATCGCCGCGATCGCGGCTCTGACTGTGGCCGTCATCGGCATTGCCGTGCTCGCCGTCGCGCAGCCCTGGAAGGACACCGAACCCGGACAGCCGGGTCTTCCGAGCGCGAGCGTGTCCGGAAGCGAGAGCGCGACCCCGACGTCGAGCCCGATCGCTGCGTCCCCGTCAGCGTCGCCGACCGCGTCGGCCCACGTCATCGGGACGGTGACGGCTAACCCGAACCTCCCGCCGGCGAAGCCCCTGATGAGCGGGCTCCTCGCGAGTGCCGGGGACGGTTGGAGCCTCGTGCACTACAGCGCGAACAAGGCTTCGGAGCCGTTCGCGGTCGGCCCGCAGGTCCTCGACCTCGTGAGCCCGGATGGCGCGGTGTACGAGGTGCGCAACCTCGGGAACGGCGAACAGTTCCGCGTCGCGGACTGGGCACCCGGCTCGTCCCGGGCGCTCATCCTGCGCGGCCTGAGCAAGGGGCGGGACGGCTTCGGCACCGTGCAGGTGCTCGATCTCGAGACCGGCGCAACAGTGGGCAGCTTCACCCTCCCGGCCGGCGTCGGGACGCACGCCGCCTCGTTCACCCGGCCCAGCGGCCAGAACATCGTCGTCTCGGCCTCTGGTGGCGCGAATGGTTGGCTGAAGCGGTACTCGCCGACCGGGAAGAAGCTGGCGACCCTGTTGAGCGAGACCGATCCCAGTCTGCCGCCGGACGGCATCATCAACTTCTCGCCCTCCTGGCTGTACAGCCAAGACGGGACCTACGCCGTCGTCAGCCACAAGGGCCTGTGGCGAATCTCCTCGGACGGTTCCACCAAGACGGCGATCCCTCTCCCGTCGGGCACGCTGACGTGCACGCCCGTCCGCTGGTGGGACGCTGCGCGGGTACTGGCCCGCTGCGACGACGACCTCGGCCCCAATCCGGCTGATCCCTCCACCCGGCGCACGAGCAGCAACATGTGGCTCCTGCCGGTGACCGGCGGGGCGCCGACTCGCCTGAGTTCGTACGTCTCGAAGCAGGTCGTGGACTTCGGCATCACCGACGCCTGGGACGTGGCGGGAACCCGCTTCGCGCAATGGTCGGGCGACTGCGGGGCCGCCTCCTTCGGAACCCTGACCGCGAGTGGCAAGTACGCCGTGCTCACGAACGGCGTCGTGGCGGTGGGCCATCGGGGCGCGACATTCGTCGCCGAGCAGTGGGCCAGCTGCGGCGACCCGGGAAGCGCGCTGGTCTTGGTGAACGGCACGAACGGCGCGATCCGCACAGTCTTGCCGCGGGTGGGCGACGCCGAGGACGTCCAGCAGGTCATCACGCGCTAGTCGCACGGCACCGGGCGCGGCGCGCTCTCGTTCGAACAATGCCTCAGCGGGCTTGCCAGTGCCTCGCAACGGAGCGCTCGCTGCGCCGAGACCGCTGCACGCTGGCCTCTAGCAGCGCCGCCGCGATGCCAGACTGACCGCGTGCCCACGACCGACGCGCTGCTCGAGGCTCTGCTCTCCGGCGGAGTGCGTCGAGGCGAGCGGCTGACGCACGTCGAGCACCTCGGGCCGCGGGCGGGGGCGACGGCGCCGTGGCCTACCTGGGCGGACGCAGACCTCGTCAACGGCTACCGCGCGCTCGGTGTCGAGCTCCCGTGGACGCATCAGGTGGAGGCCGCCGATGCCGCCTGGTCCGGTCGGCACACCGTGCTCGCCACCTCCACCGGTTCCGGGAAGTCGCTCGCGTTCTGGCTGCCCGCTCTCACCGCGGTCCGCGCTGACATCGCGGGCGCCGTGCTCGACCCGGGCCGGATCGAGTCCGCGCGCCGACGCGGCTCGGTCCTCTACCTGTGCCCGACCAAGGCCCTCGCCGCGGACCAGCTGACCTCCGTGTCCCGGCTGCTCGACGCCGCCCTGTCGCGCGACGTCCGGGTCGCGACCTGCGACGGCGACACCCCGTTCACCGAGCGGCTCTGGGTCCAGGAGCATGCGTACGTCGTGCTGAGCAACCCGGACTTCCTGCACTTCTCCCTGCTGCCCAACCACCGCCGCTGGGTCCGGCTACTCCGTTCGCTGCGGTACGTCGTCGTCGACGAGTGCCACGCGTTCCGGGGCGTGTTCGGAGCGCACGTCGCCGCGGTGCTGCGGCGGCTCCGACGGCTCGCCACGGTGTACGGGGCGAACCCGGTGTTCCTGCTCGCCTCGGCCACCACCGGCGAGCCCGCGACCAGCGCGGCGCGGCTCCTCGGCGTCAGCATCGACGAGATCGTCGCCGTGACCGACGACGCCTCGCCAGCGGGCCGCCGAACGTTCGCGCTCTGGGAGCCGCCACCGCTGCCCGGCGCCGCCTGGCGTGGCGACGCGTCGGCGGGCCACGAGGCGGACGAGTGGGCGCTGCCGGTCGAGCCGACGACGCCGGAGGACGTGGTCCGGCGGAGCGCGACCGCTGAGGTCGCGGACCTGCTGACCGATCTCACCGTGGCCGGTGCGCGGTCGCTCGCCTTCGCGCGGTCGCGCCGCAGCGCGGAGTCCATCGCCTCGAACACGCGCCGGCTGCTCGCCGAGGTCGACGGCTCGCTCGTCGACCAGGTTGCCGCGTACCGCGCGGGCTACCTGCCGGAGGAGCGTCGTGCGCTCGAGAGCGCGATCCGGGACGGCCGCCTGCACGCGCTCGCGACGACGAGCGCCCTTGAGCTGGGCGTGGACATCTCCGGACTGGACGCCGTGCTGATGGCCGGCTGGCCCGGGACGCGTGTCTCGTTCTGGCAGCAGGCGGGCCGCGCCGGGCGCGCCGGGGCGGACGGGCTCGTCGTGCTCGTCGCGCGCGGTGACCCGCTCGACTCGTACCTGATCCATCACGCCAGGGCCATCTTCAGCGCGGGGATCGAGGCGACGGTGTTCGACCCCGGCAACCCCTACGTGCTCGCTCCGCACCTGTGCGCCGCGGCGTCCGAGCACCCGATCACCGCCCCCGATCTCGAGCTGTTCGGCCCGGGCACCGAGGCCCTGCTCGAGGAGCTCGTCCTACGGGGCGCGCTGCGACGCCGGCCATCCGGCTGGTACTGGACCCACCCGGAGTCCGCGACCCGGCTCACCGACCTGCGCGGCACCGGCGGGCGACCGGTCCGGGTCATCGAAGCGAGCACCGGGCGGGTGCTGGGGACCGTCGATCCTGGGGCCGCGGACACCACCGTGCATACCGGCGCCGTCTACGTCCACCAGGGCGTGACGTTCGTGGTGCAGAGCCTCGACCTCGACGAGTCCGTGGCGTTCGCGGAGGAGAAGGTCGTCGACTACGGCACCTGGGCGCGCTGGATCACGTCGGTCGAGATCCGCGAGACCCGGCAGACCCGGCAGTGGGGCCCGATCACCTGGGGGTACGGACTGGTCGACGTCACCACCCAGGTGCTGAGCTTCCGGCGACGGCGGTTGCGCGACTTCGCCGACATGGGCGGCGAGGAGCTGAACCTCCCGGCGCGCACGCTCACGACGGCGTCGGTGTGGTGGACCGCACCGGCCGACGTGCTCGCGGCAGCCGGGGTCGACCCGGGCGAGGCACCGGGCGCGCTGCATGCCGCCGAGCACGCGTCGATCGGGCTGCTGCCCCTTCTCGCGACCTGCGACCGCTGGGACCTCGGCGGCGTCTCGACCGCGCTGCACGCTGACACCGAGTGCGCGACGGTCTTCGTGCACGACGCCTTCCCGGGCGGCGCCGGGTTCGCCGAACGGGGGTACGAGCTCGGCGCGGAGTGGCTGCGCGCGACCCGCGATGCCATTTCGGACTGCTCGTGCGCCACCGGCTGCCCGTCCTGCGTCCAGTCGCCGAAGTGTGGGAACAGCAACAACCCGCTCGACAAGGCCGCCGCCGTGCGGCTGCTGGACGCCGTGCTGGGTCACGCCCCGAAGTAGAGCCAGGGCTCACGGACGCGGACCGGCGCGCGCCTGGGCGCGCGCCACACCCCAGCCGGCGACCGGGCGGGATGTCGCCACGTCGATCATCCGGACGCCGACCCTTCGGCAGGACTCGAGGTGTGCCTCGTTCCGCCGGGCCGCCGCGGCCGCGAGGGCACAGGCCTCACGCACTCCCTCGGCCGGCCCGACGCCGCGGAGCTCGGCCTGGGCGAGCGACTGGGCAGCCGCAAGCGCGGCCAGGTCGGCGGCACTCTGCGCAGCTCCGCGCGCCGCGATCGCGCCCGCGAGCGCACTCAGGGCGAGCACGAGCAGCAGGGTCCCGGCGGCGATGGCGAGGCCAAGCACCGTCGCGCTTCCGTGCTCTCGGTGGTGCAACGCGCTGCCCGTGTCGGGGCCACCCAACGCACCCCGCCGCGTCATGGCTCGACCCACGCGGTGGCGGAGGCCTCGGCCGTGAGGCCCGCGCGGGCCAACCACGAGCCGGCGATCGTACGCCGGACGATGACCCGGACCCACGGGGCCTCGTGCACGACGCTCACCTTCGCGCCCGGACCGGCGACCCGCGTGGCGCGAGCCGACACGACGCTGTCCGCCTCACCGAGAGCGGCGGAGCGCGCACCCACCCGGGCGCCATCGGCGCACCGAAACTGGGCAAGGGATGCGGAGCCGAGCACCAGCACGGCCGCCATGATCAGCGCGAGCGCCGGGAGCATGACCGCGAACTCGACGGTCACGCTGCCCCGATCAGCTGACCTCACAGCGTCAGGGCGCCGCGGATCAGGCCGAGGAGCAGACCGCGGACCTCGGGGCTGCGCAGGATCACGACCAGCAACCCGGCGAGGCCCGCCGCGGCCACGGTCACGATCGCGTACTCGGCGGTTGCCATCCCGGCATCCCGCCGATCCGCGTGTGCGCGCCGCACTCGGCGCGCCATCCCACGCACTCGCTCCATCGGTGCCTCCTTCTGGTCGTCATGACCTCGTTTCCCACCTGCGCCGTCGGCGCCGACCTAGGCGCGCCGCGAAGACAAGTTGTGCGGCCTACCGTCACCCACCTGACGCCCCGAACGCCGACGCGTTGCCGAGAAGCGTGCGGCGAGGGAGATCGCTGAGGCTGTGGACGTCCGGCCGCAGCGCCACCCGGTCGGCCGCACCGGCACCGGTCCTCACGCCAGGCCACGACCGAGCGAGATCAGCACCGGCACGAGGCCGAGCAGGACGAAGGCGGGCAGGTGGCAGAGTCCGAGCGGAATCACCAGCCGCGCACCGAGCCGTGCGGCAGCCTCACGCACGGCGCGTTTGCGCGCCCGGCGCAGCTGGTCGGACGCGGCGCGGAGCACACCCGCAGGGCTCGCACCCGAGAGCCAGACCCGGCCGAGTGCCTCGCGCAGGGGATGGAGTCGGGGCGGGCAACTCCGCCACGCCTCCGCCCAGGAGGCGCCCAGGCACAACGCCGCCCCGGCCGAGCGAAGCGCGCGCCCGTCGGATCCGCCGACGGCGTGGCCCACGGCGTCCAGCGCACGCGGCACCGGGACGCCGGCGACGAGAGCGATGGCGACGAGATCGAACAGGACGGCCAGGTCGACCCGCAGCGGGTCGGGCTCCCGCGCGGGCCCCGGTCGCGCGACGGGCGCGACGGCCGTCCCCACCGAAGGCGATCGCGCCGCCGAGGACGCACCCACCACCCACGGCGCTCGAGGCACCCGATGCCAGGACACCCACGGCGCACTGCCGACCGCGACGAGCACGCCGAGCAGAGCGGCGCTGGTCACGGATCATCACCGGCGCGCTCGGCGAAGCGGACCAGCCGACCGGTGACCGCGCGGCCCAACAGGTGGCAGCCGAGACCGGCGAGCATCACCGTGGAGCCGATCCCCCCGTCAGCGAGCACGCCGATCGGGTCCGCACCGATCGCCGCGCCCAGGACGAGTCCCGCGATGGGCAACCAGGTCAGGACCCGGGCGCTCGCCCGCGGCCCGGCGAGCGCGGCGGAACGTTCCGAGGCCAGCTCCTCCTCGGCCTCGAGCGTGCCCTGCAGCCGCGCGAGCGCCTCGGCCACGGGAGCGCCGACGTCGGCCGAGAGCCTGCCCACGGCGATGATCGCGTCCGCCGCCCGCGCGTCGCGCGGACCAGCGACGAGGTGATCGAGCGACGCGCGGGACGGCGAAGCCGCGAGGGTCGTCGGTACCCCGGCGGCCTCGCGCCACGCCCGCCCGGGTGAGTGACCCGCGCCCAGCAGCGCCAGGACGTGGGCGAGCACCGCGATCATGACCCCGGATTCGCGCTTCCGGCGACGGCGCGGTCGCGGCACGATGCGACCAGCCCCGGACCGCGCGCGGACCCGGGCGATCCCGACCCGATCCCGCCCGACCGAGGCAGGCGTGCGCTCGGGAAACGAGCCCGGCGGTCGCCGCCGGGGTCCGGCGAGGCTGAGCACGACGAGGCCGAGGAAGACGCCGAGAGCGAGGCTCACCGTCGCCTCAGATCGCGGCGGCCGGTACGGCCTGCACCGGTCCCGGCGGGATCCCGGCGGAGGCCCCGGCCCGGGCTCCGGTGGGCACGACGCCACGCAGCTCGAGGCTCGACAACCCGAGCCGGGCGGCAAGGTCGGGCCAACCGGGGCCGAGCTCGACGAGGCCGCGCGGGTCCACGCGCACGGCGCTCGCCATCGTCAGCGTCCCGTCGGCGCCCCGTCGGACCAGCGCAAGCTCGGCGAGGTACCGCAGCGCCCCGTCGCGCCGTAGGTGCAGCACGGCGTCGATCGCGCTCGCCACCTGTGCGGCCACAACGTCCCGCGACATGCCAGCGAGGGCGCCGAGCGCCTCGAACCGCGCCGGGACGTCCGCGGCGGTGTTGGCGTGCACCGTGACGCAGCCGCCCTCATGCCCGGTGTTCAGCGCGCCGAGGACGTCCCGCACCTCGGGACCGCGGCACTCTCCGAGCACGAGCCGATCGGGCCGCATCCGCAGCGCGTGCCGCACCAGGGTGGTCAGCTCGACCTCCCCGGCACCCTCCACGTTCGCCCGGCGCGGCACCAGGTGAACGACGTGCGGATGCGTGGGGTTGAGCTCCGCGGCCTCCTCGATGCACACGATCCGCTCGGTCGGTGGCACGAGCGAGAGCAGCGTGGAGAGGATCGTGGTCTTTCCCGACCCGGTCGCCCCGGAGACCGCCAGGCTCGCGCGGGCGGCGATCAGCGCGCGGAGCACGGGCGCCAACGCGGGGGCGATGGTCCCACACGTCACCAGCTCCTCCAGGGTGAACGCCCGAGGCCTGGGCACCCGCAAAGAGATCAGTGCGCACTCCCCGGAGAGCGGCGGCAGGACGGCGTGCAGCCGGGTGCCGTCCGGGAGCCGCGCATCGGCGAGCGGGCTCGCCTCGTCGAGGCGCTGCCCACCGATCGCGGCCAGCCGCACCGCGAGCGCGCGCACCGAGTCCGCGTCACCGAGGTCGAGCGGGCACAGGCTTAGGCCGAGGCCCCGGTCCACCCATACCTCGCGCGGGCCGTTGACCAGCACGTCGGTGACCTCGGGGTCCTCCACGAGGTGCTGCAGCGGTCCCGCACCCAAGACGTCGGCGCGCACGGCGCGGACGACCTCGACGAGCGCGCGGGAACCGAGGACGGTGCCGCACTCACGCACCGCGGCCTCCACCTCGTCCGACGTCGGCGGGCCCGGGCCGCTCGCGAGTCGCTCACGCACCCGCGCCAGGACGTCCCCGGACACGGTCGCCGGCCCAGACCTCACCGCCTCCATCCGCCCAGCCCACCCTCGGTCGGCCGAACGACCACCGCGTCACCGGGTGCCTCCGGGGCAAGTTCCTCGACGCCGAGCCAGAGCTCGGCGGCGACCTTGCGCAGACGCTGCCGGCGCGCGATCAGCGGCCCGAAGCCCCGTTCGACGGACTCCCCGATGGCGCGATCGGCCCGCAGCGCGGCGCTGAGGGGGCGGTCCAACGCCGCGGCCACTTCGACCGGCGCGAGGCGACCCGACGCCGCCGGCCCGGCGACCACCCAGACGACTGCCACCTCGCGCAGCGGGCCGCCAAGAATGGCGTGAGCGCCGGCCACCCCCGCGACGTCACGCGGCACGAGCAGGACGACGACAGTGCACAGGCCGAGGACCTGAACCTCGCGCGCGGCAGCGGCGCGCGGCAGGTCCACCACCACGTTCGCGCCGCCGGCGCCCAGCCCGCGGAGCACGTCGACGACCACCTCACCCGAGGGCGCCTCCGGACGCCGATGATCGCCGCTGAGCACGCTCACCCGCTCCCAGGTCGGCAGGAGCGGCACGACGTCGTCCGCGGCCACCTGTCCACGCGCGGCACCGAGGTCGGGCCACCGGAGCCCGCCGTCGTTCTCGATGCCGAGCAGGACGTCGAGCCCGCCGCCGCCGAGGTCCAGGTCCACCAGCACCGACTGACGCGCGCGGGCACTTTCCGCGGCGAGCGCAGCGGCCAGGCACGAGGCGCCTGCCCCGCCGCGGGCACCCATGACACCGATTGTTCGACCCGTCGACACCACACGCCTCCCTGCCCGTCGCCTTGGTACGGAATCGTGACGAGTGGCGGGAATGCGCGTGGTGCGTTCGGACTTGATCACAGCGACGCGCCGCCCGATAAGTAACTGTGGAAGGTCAGAGCAGCCCGTTAGGCTCGTGACGAGGGGTAGGAGGGGCGATGACGGACGAATCGACACCGCACACCACCACGCACGCCGGAACAGCCGTTGCCATGCGTGCCGCCACCCATGCCGCTGCCTTCTTCGACCTGGACAAGACGATCATCGCGACGTCATCCGCGACGGTGTTCGCCAGGCCCTTCCTGTCCGGCGGCCTGATCACCCGGCGAGACGTCCTACGCACGGCGTACGCCCAGTTCGTCTACCTCGTCGGCGGCGCCGACGCCGACCAGACCGAGCGGATGCGCGCCCACCTGTCGGCGCTCGCAGCGGGCTGGGACGTCGCCCAGGTCTCGCAGATCGTCAACGAGACGCTGCACGAGCACATCGACCCGGTCGTGTATGCGGAGGCTCTCGCGCTGATCGCCGAGCACCACGAGGCCGGTCGCGACGTCATCGTCGTCTCGGCCTCCGGCTCGGAGGTCGTCGAGCCGATCGCACAGCTGCTCGGCGCCGACCACGTCATCGCGACCCGGATGGCCGTCGAGGACGGCAAGTACACCGGCGAGATCGACTTCTACGCCTACGGCAACAACAAGGCGGTGGCGATCCGCGAGCTCGCCGAGCAGCAGCGCTACGACCTCTCCGCGAGCTACGCCTACTCGGACTCGATCACGGACGCGCCGATGCTCGGCACCGTCGGGCACGGATACGCGGTCAACCCGGACCGCGGTCTGCGGCGCCTCGCCGCGCAGGAGGGCTGGGGCATCCTCACCTTCCGGCGCCCGATCTCGCTGGGCAGCCAGTTCGCCCCTGCGGCCCCCGCCCTCACGGTCGGTGGAGCAGCGCTCGCGATCGGCGGTGCGGCCCTGGTTTGGCGCGCCGTGCGCCGTCGCAGGCTCCAGGCCTGACGACCACCGCTGGCGCACCGAACCCGCCAGCACGGCCAGCGGTGCGCTCAACCTAGGCTGCCACCCGAACCGCGCCGAACGCGATGCGGCCCTCGGCTCTCGACGCGCGGCGCGCCGAAACGTGGGCGTCGCGGTTCGGTCGGCTCAGTGCAGCGCCCCACGCAGGTACTGGGGCTGCCAGCCGGCCTCGGCCACCGGTACCCCGAGCTCGTGCGCGACGCGCAACGGCCAACGTGGTTCGCGCAGCGCGACCCGGCCTACCAGCACCGCGTCGGCCGCGCCGTCGACCAGGATCTGCTCGGCCTGCTCGGCCGTGGTGATCAGCCCGACCGCGGACACCGGCACCTGTGCGCCGGCCCGCACCGCGCGGGCCGCGGGCACCTGGTACCCCGGCCCGATCGGGACCTGCGCCGGCACGTTCCCCGCGGTCGAGACGTCCACCAGATCGACGCCGTGTGCGGAGAGCTTCCGGGCCACCGCGACGGTCTCCTCGAGTGTCAGGCCACCGTCGGTCCAGTCGGTGGCCGAGACCCGGACGAACAGCGGGCGCTCAGCGGGCCAGACCGCCCGCACCGCGTCGACCACCTCGATCAGGAGCCGTGACCGGTTCTCCAGCGCGCCACCGTAGGAGTCGGTGCGCAGGTTGGACAGTGGCGAGAGGAACTGGTGCAGCAGGTACCCATGTGCCGCATGGATCTCCACGACGTCGAAACCGGCCGCGAGCGCCCGGGTCGCCGCCGCCGCGAAATCCCGGGGGATCTGCGCGATCTGGGTTGGCGTCAGCTCGACCGGGACGGCGTACCCGGGGAAGGCCAGCGCCGAGGGCGCCAGCGTCGTCCACCCGCCGTCGTCGGGCGAGATGCTGCCGGTGACCGGTGACCACGGCCGGAAGGTCGAGGCCTTGCGTCCTGCGTGTGCGAGCTGCACACCTGCCAGCGTTCCGCAGGCGTGGATCGCGTCGGTGATCCGGCGCCATCCGGCGGCCTGGATGTCGTTCCACAAGCCGGTGTCCTGCGGGGTGATCCGCCCCGCCGGCACAACAGCCGTCGCCTCGGACATGACCAGGCCGAAACCGCCCGCCGCGAAGCCGCCCAGATGCACCAAGTGCCAGTCACCCGGCACGCCGTCGGCGGCCGAGTACTGGCACATGGGGGTAAGCCAGATGCGGTTCGCGAAGGTGGTACCGCGCAGGGTCAGCGGCTCGAAGAGGTGCGTCACGCTGACCGCAACCACGCGCCTGGTCGGTGGATTCCCGACCGGACCGATCGAGGCGGTGGACTACCGGAACTGCGCGGCCCACCGGCCGACGTCGTGGCGCCCACCTGCGCCCGGGCATGAAGAAACCGAGGGGCCCTGGCCGAGAGTTGAGGGGGGACTCGGTCCAGGGCCCCTCGGCTCGCTCTGTGGTGCGTCACCTGCTGAACAGGGCGGACGCCTTGAGAACCGTCTGCCAGACGCCGTAGGTCAGGCCCGCGATCACCACGACCCAGCGGGCCACTGCGAGCCGGTTCGAGACCGAAGCGGCCACGAGGTTCTTCTCGATGTCGGTCACCTTGGCCATCACACTCCCTCCGTTCCGCCGGTCGACGCGCCTTCGGTCACGATCTCACGCAACGGCACCGTGGTGTTCCGCGACATCCCGACGCAGAGGACGCAGACCATCACGATCAGCGACGGGGTGTACAACGCCGCGCCCTTGACCCCGGCCGCCTCGCGCGAGTCGAGGATGCCGTTGACGATCAGCGGTCCGGCAACGCCGGCTTCCGACCACGCGGTCAGCAGACGACCGTGAATGGCGCCCCGAAGAGCGCGAGCACCGAGTAGGCGACCCCACCGATACCGAGGTAGGTCACGTACGCGTACTTGCGGCCGATGACGTCGGACAGCGACGACCAGCCGAAGCGACCGGCCATGTTGGCCAACGACAGCACCCCGACGAACCCGGCCGCGCTCGCGGGCGTGACGCTCGAGAAGAAGCCGCGGATCATCGGAGAGGCGTTCTCCAGGGTGTCGATGCCGACGGTCACGTTGGTGAACAGCACCGTCCGGAGCAGCCAGAACTGCGGCGTCCGGATCGCGCTCTTCGCGCCGACGTTGCCGCCAGTCGAGAGCGACCGCGCGCTCACCTTCGGCGGGTAGCCGGCCGGCTTCCAGCCCGGCCGGGGCACCTGCACGGCGGCGACACCGAGCACGACGCCGCGACCACCCTGCGCGCGCACGTCGCGAAGGAGATCGGTGGGATCGCGAAGCCGCAGACCATCCTCGTGGTGGCCGAGCTGCCGGAGAGCCGCTCGGGCTAGATCATGCGGTGGCTGCTGCGCGACGTCGCCGAGAACCGGACGGTCGGTGACGTGACGACGCTCGCGGACACCTCGGTGATGGACCAGATCACGATCGGGCTCCGCGCCGGGACCGAGCCCGAGGAGTAGGGAGCCACCAGCGGGGCCGGGACCGACGCGACCGACGGGACCGACGCGGCCGACGGGACCGACGCGGCCGACGGGACCGACGCGCGAGCGGATCAGGCGCGCATCCGCTCCGGGCGGTTCAGGAGCGACCGAGGAACCGGCCGATCACCGGGATCTAGGTGGCGCCCTCGGCGTCGGCCACCGCCAAGCCTTGGGCCGCGAGGTACTCGACCGAGTCGAGCACCACGTACCGCGGGAACCACGACGGGTCGAACTTCGCGTTGAACCGCCATAGGGACTCCACCTGCGCGCGCCCCGACATCCGTTGCACCGCCGCTCGCGAGGCTCTCGCGACCGCTGACTGGCGATCCCCCGCGACCACGCTGCGCAGCACCGCGAAGTTGAGGCTCAGGGCCCGGCCACCCGTCGATGCGACGTGCTGGATCGTCTCGATGATCGCGAAGTCCATCAACCCGTTCGGGAGCTGCTCGTCGCGGTTGTGCCGCATGACATCGAGCGACCATCCCTCCAGGTCAGGCGCCGGCGCCCACTGGATGAAGGCCTGCGGAGCGCCCTGCCTGTCCCGGATCACGGTCAGCATCAGCTCGCGGTCCGCCGGGTCGAAGAGCCGGGACAGCGTCATCGAAAAGCCGCGCTCGGCCTCGCCGCGCCGGCTCGCGGCCGCGATCCGCTCGAGCGCCGCGCGGGTGGGGCCGTCGAGCCCGGCGACGTCGAGGAACTCGGCGGTCAAGCCCGCGCGCTGCACCCGGCCGTGCGCCCCACGCAGGCTCTTCTTCGCGCGCCCGTCGAGGCTGAACTCACGGCAGTCCACGATCGCTTCGTCCCCCGCGTACACCGCGCGCAGCCCACTGGCCTCGTAGACCGGCAGCCAGTCGTCGGCCGCGCCCACCACCGCGACCGACCAACCATGGCTTTCCGCCTCGCGCATGAAGTCGTCCCAGACCTCGACCCGCTCGGCGACCGGCCCGATCGGGTCCGGCGAGACCAGGCAGACGCCGCGCCGGACCGAGTACGCCACCAGGCTGCGCCCGGTGAAGAACCAGTCCTTGTCGTCGCGCAGCGCGAAATAGTCCAGGGTGCCGCCGCCGTCGCGGGCGATGAGCGCGCGGGCCCGCTCCCGCTCCACCAGGTGAGCCGCTCCGGTCAGATGTCGGTCGGCGCGCGGCGAGAGCAGCACCCACAACGCCGTCGCGACGAGGCCGACGCCGGTGGCCACCAGCATCGGGGTCACGAACCGACCCGCGCCGGGCAGCGGCAGCGCGCTGGCCCCACCGAGGCGATCCGCCACGGCTCGGACGGACTCGCCGACCCGCGGATGGTGGCGCCGGTCGAGCGCCATCGTCAGCACCGTGCCGACGACTACCGAACCGGCCGCCCCGCCGACGCCGAGCAGCATCGCCCGACGGACGGCCGAGCGAGCCGGGAGCACCGGGAAGGACCTGCGCTGGGTGGCGAGCCATCCCGCTCCCGCGCCCGCAAGCACCGCCTCCTCGATGTCGAGACCCTTGGTGAGGTTCAAGAAGGCCGAGAGGACGAGCACGATCAGCGTGCCAGCCCAGGCCAACCGCTGACCGCGCCGCAGCCCTCGAGCCATCAGCAGCAGTGCGAACGACGCGAGCACCAGGGTGGTCGCCGCGACCCGCGCAACGTGGAACGGCACCAGCTCGAGGATCAGCAGGAGCCGGCTGCGCATCGGCGGGGAGATCGCGGACACGATGCCGACGACCCCCACAACCGCAACGCCAGCGG
>Ga0209746_1000425_pt1 | contig 21784 bp, 18 predicted proteins | sample BarGraNGADG00211_3_FD_184496 | JGI IMG/M metagenome (GOLD analysis project Ga0209746, IMG submission 184496) | Arctic peat soil microbial communities from Barrow, Alaska - Barrow Graham LP Ref core NGADG0011-211 (SPAdes) (version 2) | ecosystem: Environmental > Terrestrial > Soil > Wetlands >... | reverse complement strand
CCCGGCCCCCCTCCCTGCCGCGCCCGCCGCCGGACCTGCCGCCAGGAATGCCACCAGCAGATACCCCAGGTGCGCGATCGACGAGTACGCCAGGACGCGCTTGACGTTGTTCTGGAGCAGCGCCAGCAGGTTGCCGGCCAGCATCGAAGCCACTGCGATGAGCGCGAAGACGACGAACAGCGACGGGAAGGCCCGGACGTCCACGGCGATGAAATAGCGCAGCAAGAGCGCGAACATGCCGCCCTTGGACACCGTCGCCACGAAGGCGGTCACCGGCGCGGGCGCGCCTTCGTAGACGTCCGGCGTCCACAGGTGGAACGGCACCACCGCCAGCTTGAAGCCGAAGCCGACGATCAGCATGGCCATCCCGGCCAAGAGGACGGGCTCCCCCGCTGTGCCGGCCTGGCTCCGCAGGTTGGCCATGGCCGAGAACTGCATGCTGCCGGCCTGCGAGTAGACCAGGGCCATGCCGAAGAGCAGGAAGGCCGAAGAAGCGCCGGCCAGCACCAGGTATTTGATGGCTGCCTCGACGCTGAACCGGCTCGCACGCGTGTAGGCGATCAGGGCGTAGAGCGAGACGCTGAGGATCTCCAGGCCCAGGAAGAACGAAGCGAAATGGCTGCTGGCGGCCAGCACTGCCGCGCCGAAGGTGGCCAACAGCAGCAGCACGTAGTACTCCTCGCGCGGGCCCGCCCTCCTGGCCAGGTAGCCATACGACAACAGGGCGATGGTGAAGGCGGCGGCGAAGAACAGCCCCATAAAGAAGCGCGAGTAGCCGTCCACGATCAGCAGACCGGTCACCTGGCCCGTGGCCGCCCCGCCGGTCAGCCAGAGCGAGGCGAAGGCCGCCGCCAGGGCGATCAGCGTCAGCGCCAGCGCCAGCCGATGACTGCGGATGAACGAAATTACCACCATGATCAGCACGGCCGCCCCACCGCTGATGATCAGCGGCAACAGGGCCAGGATAGCATTACCAGTCATCGCATCTCTCCGCCACTTGGGCTCCGCCCACCCGGGAAGCCGTCACGAATATGCGCAATCCTCAAGGCTCAATGTTGTTGTTGTTGTTCAACGCCAACCGTTTTTTGGGGCGCCGCTAACGCCCCCACCTCTTGCGCCGCGGCCGCCGGCCTGGGCGTCTGTTGCTGGAGTGCTTCCAGCGCTTTCTGGGCCGTGTTCAGGAAAGTCTGCGGATATAAGCCCAGCCACAGCACGGTCAGCGCCATCACCACCATGATGCCGATCTCGCGCGGGGTTGACGGCGCCAGTTTCCAGTTGTGTATGTTCTTGCCGAAGAAGGCCGCTTGGATCATCCACAGGGCATAGACGGTCGAGAAGATGAAGCCCAGCGTGGCGATGACCGTCAGCAGCGGGCTGACGCGCCACGCGCCGAACAAGACCAGGATCTCCCCGACGAAGTTGCCCAGCCCGGGCAAGCCGAGCGTGGCCACGGCAAAGAACTGGCTGAACCCGCTGATGCGCGGCACGACCGGCCACAGCCCGCCCATCTGGTTAATGTCGCGTGTGTGCAAGCGGTCGCCCATGTCGCCGACCAGGATGAACAACGCCCCGGTAGTTACCCCGTGCGCCAGCATGACCATCATTGCGCCCTGCAGCGCGAGCTGGTTCCAGGCGAAGATGCCGAGCAGCACGAAGCCCATGTGGCTCACGCTGGTGAAGGCGACCAGGCGCTTGAGATCGGTCTGGCCGTAGGCCACGACCGCGCCGTAAATGATGCCGATCACCGCCAGGGTCATCGCCACCGGCGCAAAAGCGAAGGCCGCCTGTGGGAAGAGCGGGATCAGGAAGCGCAGAAAGCCGTAAGCCCCGACCTTGAGCACCAGGCCGGCCAGATCCACGCTGCCCGCGGTGGGCGCCTCGGTGTGCGCGTCGGGCAGCCAGGTATGGAACGGGAAGAGCGGCAGCTTGACTGCGAAGGCGATGAAGAAACCCAGCATCAGCCAGAAGGCCACGTTTGGCGCCACCGCTTTGGAAGCGCCCAGCAGGACGTTGTAGTTGAAGGTGTAGACGCCGGTGGCCTGGCCATGCACGATATACAGGCCGACGATCGCCAGCAGCATAAAGAGGCTGCTGGCCTGGGTGAAGATAAAGAACTTGAGCGTGGCATAGACCCGGTTTTCATGCCCCCAGATGCCGATCAGGAAGTACAACGGGATCAGCATCATCTCCCAGAAGAAGTAGAATAGGAACAGGTCCTCGGCCAGAAAGATGCCCACGATGGCGGCCAGGATCCAGAGCAGGTTGAAATGGAAGAAGCCGATGCGGTATGTAATGCCCGACCAGGACGCGAGCACCGCCATGATGCCGAGGAAGCTCGAGAGCAGGATCAGCAACAGGCTGACGCCGTCCAGCGCCAGATAGAAACTGATGCCCCACTGGGGGATCCAGGGCAGGTTAAGCTCGAGATACCAACGCTGGCCCTGCGCCGCGCCGCCCGCGTTCATAAACTGGATCCACAGCACGATCAGGCCGATCATGTGGATGAATAAGGTGATCAGCGAGACCCAGCGTGGCACATCCTTGCCCAGCCGGCCCGTGGCCCAGGCGATGACGCCGCCCAGGACCAACCAGAAGATCAACAGTGCGAGTGTGAGTGGCATAATCAACCCTCGACGTCACGCGTCCGTTCTGACTAGCGCAATATCACTGCCAGCGCGATCAGGATGATCGCTCCGCCCACGATCGTCGCCGCATACCAGCGCAGCCGGCCGGTCACGGTCGTGCTCAGTAGGTGGTTAAGCCAGGCGTTGAGAGCCGCGATGCCCCGGTAGAGCCAATCGACGAAATCGCTCTTGTTGGCGTGGGCGAACCAAACCACCGGGCGCACCAAGAGCGTGTCATAGAGCCCGTCGAACCACCAGCCACTTTTCAGGAACTGGGCGAGTGCCGTCTCCTGCGGGGCGGCGGCGGGGCGGGCGGCAGGCCGGGCGAAAAGTTGGTAAGCCAGGAAGATGCCGCCCAGCGTGACGACCGCGGAGATCAGCGTCAGGACCAGCTCCGACCCCTCGCGCGCCGGGTCCAGGGCAATGGGTGGCAGGGCGGGGGCCAGGTAGTTGGTAAACAGCGGCAGGACGCGCGGGATCTCCACGAACCAGCCCACGATCGAGAGCACGGCCAGCACCACCAGCGGGATCTTGACGGCGAGCCCGGGCCGGTGGACGAGATGCTCCCACTTCGGCTGCCCATAGAAGGTGAGAAAGACCATGCGGAAAGCGTAAACGGCGGTCAGGAAAGCGCCCACCAGGCTGGCCAGCCAGAGCCAGAAACTGCCGCCTTGCGCGGCGAAACTGTCAAAGATGATCAGGTCTTTGCTGTAGAAGCCGGCGGTGACCAGGGGCAGGGCCGCCAGCGAGGCCGCGCCGATCAGGAAGGTCCAAAAGACCAGGGGCATTTCCCGTCGCAGCCCGCCCATCTTGAACATGTCCTGCTCGTGGTGCACGGCGAGGATCACCGCGCCGGCGCCGAGGAACAACAAGGCTTTGAAGAAGGCGTGCGTCACAAAGTGGAATATGCCCGCCGACCAGGCGCCCACGCCCAGGGCCAGGAACATGTAGCCGATCTGGCTGACCGTGGAGTAGGCGAGGCAGCGCTTGATGTCGGTCTGCACCAGGGCGCTCGCGCCGGCGATCAGCAGCGTCAGCGCGCCGATGATAGCGACCAGCAGCATGATGGACGGGGCCAGGCTGAAAATCACGTTCGTGCGTGCGATCAGGTACACGCCTGCCGTGACCATCGTCGCCGCGTGGATCAGGGCGCTGGTGGGTGTCGGGCCGGCCATCGCGTCGGGCAACCAGGTCTGCAGCGGCAGTTGGGCCGATTTGCCCAGCGCGCCGCCCAGCAACAGGGCCGCCGCGGCCACCGCCAGCCCTGAGCCCACCGGCCAGGATTGGTGCGCCCTGGTCAGCATATCCTGGATGGTCAGCGTGCCCAGGTTGGTGAAGAGGATGAACAGACCGATGGCCATCGCCGTGTCGCCGACACGCGTCACCACGAACGCCTTGCGTGCCGCATAGCCGTTGTAGGGATCGGTGTACCAGAAACCGATCAGCAGGTAGCTGCACAAGCCTACGCCTTCCCAGCCCAGGTACAACAGCAACAGATTGTCGGCCAGCACCAGGGTCAGCATCGAGCCGACGAACAGGTTCATGTAGGCGAAGAAGCGGCTGAAGCCCTCGTCGCCGGCCATATATTCTACCGAGTACAGGTGGATGAGGGCGCCGACGAAGGTGACCACCAGGATGAAGAGCAGGGACATCTGGTCCAGGTAGAAGCCGATGGCCGGGTTGAAGTTGTCTACCTGCATCCACGTCCACAGCACCTGCCGGTAGGGCTGCCCGCCGCCCGCGGCGAAGCCCAGCCCCACCAGGACCGCCACGATAAAAGACAGCGCGACCGAGCCCACGCCGACCAGCGCGCTGGCTCTGCCCGACAGGCGGGGGCCGAAGAGCACCAGGATTAGGAACCCGGCGAAGGGCACGGCGGGTACCAACCACAATAATCCGAGCATATCACCCTCGCATCTCGCTGGCCTGGTCGGTATCGAGCGTCTTGAAGCGGTTATAGAGCAGCAGCACCAGCGCCAGGCCGACCGACACCTCGGCGGCGGCCATAGCCAGGATCAGGATAAACATCACCTGACCGTCGGGCTGCGCCCAGCGGGACCCGGCGACGATGAACGCCAGCCCGGCTGCGTTGAGCATGATCTCGATCGAGAGCAGCATCATCAGCAGATCCCGGCGTACCAGCACGCCGATCGCGCCCAGCACAAACAGGATCCCGGCCAGGATCAACCCGTGTTCCATCGGAACAGATGCCATGCGCCCCCCTCTTAACTGACCAAACACCACCGTCCCGCCCCACTACGTAAGGAACTACTCCACCTCGCCCGCCTTCTCCACGCCCACCGGCGGACGATGCCCCAGGTGGTAGGCGCCCACCAGCCCGGCCAGCAGGAGCACCGAAGCCAGCTCGACGGCCAGCAGGTAGGGACCATAGAGCGCCAGGGCGACCGCTTTGGGTTCGATCGCCTGCAGGTTGGGCGGCTGTTGCAGCCCGCTCGCCAGCGCGTAGATCAGCTCGGCCACCAGGATCAGCGCCAGGATGGCCGGGCCGGCCCAGGCGTCCAGCGAGAACCAGGCCTGCTGCGCCTGCACTGCCTGTGGGGTCAGGTTCAGCATCATGGTTACGAACAGGAACAGCACCATGATCGCGCCCGCATAGACGATGACCTCCAGCCCAGCCACGAAAGGCGCGCCCAGGGTGTAGAAGATGATCGCCGTGGCCAGCAACGAGATCACCAGGTACAGCAAGGCATGGATGGCCACCCGGCGGGTGATGGTCATGACGGTTGCCACAATGGCAAGCGCGGCGGAAAGGTAAAAGAGTACGGTCATAGTGCGTCCTCAAGGCATCAGGTCGTGGATATCCACCGGCGGCAGCTCGTTCTCGCTCTGCCCCTTGTCCTTGTCTCGGATGGCCAGCCCGGCCACCCGGTAGAAGTTGTAGTCGTGGTATTTTCCGGTGCCGCTGATCAACAGGTCTTCCTTTTCGTAGACCATGTTCGCGCGCTTGTACTCACTCATGTAATAATCCGGTGTCAACTGGATCGCGTAGGTCGGGCAGGCTTCCTCGCAGTAGCCGCAGAAAATGCAGCGCGAGAAGTTGATGCGGAAGAACTCCGGATAGCGCCGCCCGTACTCGTCCTCCGTGGACTGCAGCGCAATGCAGTCCACCGGGCAGGCCACGGCGCACAGGTAACAGGCCACGCAACGCTCGGCGCCGTCGGGGTCGCGCGAAAGAATGATGCGCCCGCGCCAGCGCGGTGGCAGGTAAATCTTCTGTTCCGGGTACTGGATGGTCTCACGCGGGTGAAAAGTGTGCGTGAGGATGTTCAGGATCGTGCGTATCGAGCTGAGAATGAGCATAACCTGCCCCTTTATCGATGCCCCTTCGTAGTATTACAACCGCAGTTGCTGGAGCCGGGCGACCAAGGTCGCGCGACCGATGTCGCCGCAACCATCGCAAAGTCGCTCTTCAGCGACTGGCACCAGCCTGCGCAGGCAGGCTTCACAATGGTTGCAGCGGTTTCAACCGCCCGGCGAGATTGCCGACGTTACTTCGTCGCCGACGTTACTTCGTCGCTAGTAGCACCGCCCCCGTCACCATCAGATTCAAGAGCGCCAGCGGCAGCATCACCTTCCAGCCATAGTGCATCAACTGGTCGTAGCGCGGGCGCGGCAGCGAGCCGCGCAATAGCACGAACAGGGTGATGAAGGCGCCCATCTTGATCAGGAACCAGACGATCGGCGGCAAGATCGGCCCGTTCCAGCCGCCGAGGAACAGCGTCGCGACCATGCACGACACCAGCGTGATGCCCAGGTACTCGCCGACGAAAAACATGCCGAACTTCATGCCCGAGTACTCGCTGTGAAAGCCGGCGATCAGCTCGGATTCGGCCTCGGGCAGGTCGAAGGGCAGGCGGCGCGTCTCGGCGATGCCGGCGATGGTGAACACGAAGAATCCCAGGATCTGCGGGATCACGAACCACAGGTGCTGCTGGGCATCGACGATCGCCTTTAAGCTGAAAGAGCCGGTGAGCATGACCACGCCCATCAGCGAGAGGCCCATGAACACCTCGTAGCTCAACATCTGCGCCGCCGCGCGCAGTCCGCCCATCAGTGAGTATTTGCTGTTGGACGACCAGCCGCCCAGCACCACGCTGTAGACTCCCAGTGACGACATGCCCAGGAAGAAGAGCAGGCCGATGTTGAGATCGACCACCTGAATGCCCGGCGCAAACGGGATGACCGCGAACGACATCAGCACCGTGAACATGATGATGGCCGGCGCGATGACGAAGACCACCCGGTCGGCGAACGGCGGCACCCAGTCTTCCTTGGTCAGGATCTTGATGATGTCCGCGACCACCTGCAGCGTGCCGAAAGGCCCAACCCGGTTGGGCCCGTACCGGTCTTGCCACAGGGCCAGCACGCGGCGTTCGAAGTAGATGAGCCCGGCGGCGATACCCGTCAGCACCGCCAGTTCCCCGACGATGATCAGGATGAAGCGAAGGGTCTCGTTCAACTGAGCCTACTCCATATCGGTAGCGCGATCCCGCGCAGGCCGGGCAGGTTGGCCGGCAGACCGGCCACGCCCAGCGGCATCTCGGGGAGGATGCGGATCACCACCTCGCGTGGCTGCCCCCCCATGGTCAGCTCCCGCTCGTCGCCCTCGTGCGCCTCCAGCTGCTCCGCGTCTGCCGGGTTCAGCACCAGGAAGGGCCGGGGCATCAACTCGGCGACGCCGGGCGACAGGACGCTGAGCTCGTCAGAACCGAAGATTTGCGGCAGCGGCACGACCAGCCAGCGGTCCTCGCGCGGCTCGAACGGTTCGGGCATCGCCGTGAAATAGGCAGGAGTGACCGCCGGCCCGGCCCCCGCCGGCTCGATGAGCCGCCGGCCGGGGTTGCCACCGCGCAGCGGCCCGCCGACCTCTTCCTGGAACTTGTTGACCGCCTGCACCGAGTTCCAGCCCGGCGACCAGAAACGCGGGATCAACGCGGGGGGCGGGCTGCCGTGGAAGCCCTCCATGCTGAAGTTCAGGGGCGCATCCGGGTCCTCAGGCGGCTTGGGCTCGCTGACGTCTATGTTGGCAAACATGGCGGTGCGCCCGCTGTAACGCGCCGGCTCGCGGGCGATCTTCTGCCCGGCAATGCGGAACGAAGCCGGCGGCGCGATCTCCAGGATCGGCCGGAAGACGGGCAGCGCCGCCGCCAGGGCTGCGCTGACGTCGTCCAGGCTGTTCCAGCCGTCGAACCGGGTCCGGCCTGCCGCCAGCCCGATATCGCGCAGCCAACGCCAGCTTTCCTGGATCTCCCCGCCGGCTGGGAACACCTGGTAAAAGCGCTGGGCCCGTCCCTCGCTGTTGACCAACGTGCCATCCGCTTCGGCGAAGGCGCTCGCCGGCAGCGCGATCTCGGCCGCGCGGCTGGTGGGGTTGAGCAGGCTGTCCAGGGCGATGACGTGCTTGACCGCCCCCAGGAACCCATCTACCTGGACGGCGTCGGCCCGCAGATACAGGTCGTTCTCCAGGATGATTGCCGTATCGACCCGCTTATTCTGGGCGGCATAAAAGGCCTGGCCCAGGTTGCCCCCGCTGCCGCCGGCGGTTGCCATGAGCGCCAGGCCCAGGGTGTTGCACTCGCGCAGCGTGAAGGCCAGTTGCGCGGGCACGCCCGCCGCGTTGAGCGCCCAGGCCACGTCGGCGGCGGCCTGCAGGATGGCCTCGTTCATATACTCCGTGCCGGCGACGATCAGCGGCTTTTCGCCGCTGCGCAGCGCCTGCGCGATGGTCGCAGCCAGCCCGCGCACCTCGTTGCTGATGTCGCCCAGGTCAATCACGTCGGCGCCCAACGCCTCGGCCACGGCAAAGCCCAGCCGGGCCAGATCGTCGGGCGCGGCGCGGTAGACCAGTGACGCTACGTCGTCCAGGCGGGTGGGGGTGACACTGGCGATGGCCAGCGGCCCCTTACGATCCTGCGTGATCTCGCGCGTCGGCGCGTCGTCCCAGCGCGGGATGCGCGCGCGGGTCGCCAACTGCTTGATGGGTTGGTTGCGCACCGACTGGCGCAGCGCCAGCGCCAGCACCGGGGCGTACTGGGTCGGATCGTCGCCCAGCACGAACACCGCGTCGGCGGCGCGCACGTCCTCGAGCGAGGGCGACCGGGCCGGCCCGCGCTGCAGTATGTCGACGATCAGCCCGGCCAGGCGTTCGTCGAGCTCGCCCAGGCCCGTGTAGAAGCGCTCGGGACCGACCAACTCGCGCAGGGCGAAGTTCGCCTCCAGTGAGGCGCGCGGCGAGCCTATGCCGATCACACAGGTCGGGTCCTTGATCAGCCCGGCCAGGCGTGCCAGCATTGCCCGGCGGGCAGGCGCGGCCGCGCCGCCGTCCGTGGGCGCCGGAGCCTGCGCCGTCCTCGTGCCGGCGGCCTCCGGGGTGCCTTTGTCGCTTGGCTGGCGAATGCGCCGATCGTCGTTGACGAACTCGTAACCGTAGCGCCCGCGATCGCACAGGAAATAGCCATTGACCGCGCCGTTGAAACGGTTGCGGATGCGCCGTAACATGCCATAGCGCTCGCCGGGGATCGTGTTGCAGCCGAGGCCGCAGTGCACACAGATGGAAGGGGCGGTCTGCAGGTCCCACTTGCGCGTGTAGTGTCGCTTGAGGGTTTTGTCCGTGAAGACGCCGGTGGGACAGATCTCCACCAGGTTGCCGCTGAACTCGCTTTCCAGCACGCCTGGCTCGGACCGGCCGAAATACACTTCATCGTGCGCCCTCAAGACACCCAGGTCACGTCCGTTCGCGTAATCGTTGTAGAAGCGGACACAGCGGAAACACTGAATGCAGCGGTTCATCTCGTGGTTGACGAACGGCCCCAGGTACTGGTTGCGGTAGGTGCGCTTGGCGAAGCGGTAGCGGCGGTAGACGTGCCCGGTCATCACCGTCATATCCTGCAGGTGGCACTCGCCGCCCTCGTCGCAGACGGGGCAGTCATGCGGATGGTTCTCCATCAGCCACTCGATCACGCTGGCGCGAAAGGCCACCACGTCGGGGTCCTGGATGGCGATGCGCGTGCCGTCGGACGCGGGGGTCATGCAGGCCATGACGATGCGCCCGCGTGTGTCATTCTCGTCGCGGAACTGCTTGACTGCGCATTGCCGGCACGCCCCCACCGAACCCATGGCCGGGTGCCAACAGAAATAGGGCAGGTTGAGGCCGGCCGACAGGCAGGCCTGCAACAGATTCAGATCATCGCCTACCGTATACTGCTTTCCGTCAACGTAGATCGTCGCCATTCGAAATCCCCCCACGGGCAGCGTTTTTCGTTAATGTGTCGCTCGAAATCCGCACGGAAGTACTTGATTGCGCTCTGCAGCGGCTCGGCCGCACCCGGTGCAAAGGCGCAGAAGGTGTTGCCGGGCGCGATCCCCCGGCACAGCGCGGCCAGCTTCTCGATATCGTTCGGCTCGCCTTCACCGGCTTCGATGGCCGCCAGCAGCTTAGCGCCCCAGGGCACCCCTTCACGGCAGGGCGTGCACCAGCCACAGGATTCGTGGGCGAAGAAATCTTCCAGGTTGGCCACAAAGCCGACCGGGCAGGTCTGATCGTCAAGGATGATCATCGTCCCGGTGCCCATACGACTGCCGGCGGCCTGCACCGAGTTGAAGTCCATCTTGACGTCCAGGTGCTCGGTGGTCAGAAAGTCGGTCGAGGCGCCGCCGGGGATCAGGCCGCGAAAGCGGTAGCCGGGCGCCATGCCGCCGGCGTGTTCCTCCAGGAGCTCACGGATCGTCGTGCCCATCGGCAGTTCCCAGCAGCCCGGCCGCTTGACGTGCCCGCTTACCCCGTAGAGCTTGGTGCCGGCGTCCGCCGAAACGCTCAGGCTCTTGTACCAGTCCGCGCCGCGGGCCACGATGTGCGGCACGTTGACGAGCGTCTCGACGTTGTTGACGATGGTGGGCAGGCCCCACGCGCCGCTGACCTGCGGGAAAGGCGGCTTGGTGCGCGGGCTGGCCCGCTTGCCTTCCAGCGAGTTGAGCAGCCCGGTTTCCTCACCGCACATGTAGCGCCCCACGCTGACGTGCAGGTACATCTCCAGCCGGTAGCCGGAGCCGAAGACCTTCTGGCCCAGGTAGCCGGCCGCGTAGCATTCGGCGATGGCCTTGAGGAGACGCTGCGCGGACAGCTTATAGGCCCAACGCAGGAAAACGTAGGCCACATCCGCCTGAATGGCGTAGGCGCTGATGATCATGCCCTCGATGAGCTGGTGCGGGTTGCCTTCCAGCAGCAGGCGGTCCTTGAACGTGCCCGGTTCCATCTCGTCGGCGTTGCACACCAGGTACTTTGGGTGCAACGCGTCGGCGCCCATCGGCACAAAGCTCCACTTTTGCCCGGTCGGAAAGCCCGCGCCCCCGCGCCCGCGCAAGTTGGAGTCCTTGACCACCTGTTGCACTTCCTGTGGGGTCATGGTCGTCACGGCCTTGCGCGCCGCCTCGTACCCGCCCACTCCCTCGTACCCTTGCAGATCCAGCGGCTCATCCAGGTGGATGTGTTGAGTCAGCGGTGTTTCCATTGACTATTTTCTCTGCCTTCTTCGGGGTGGGCTCACGTATTACGTGTAACGTTCGAGAAGCGCATCCAGTTGGTCGGGCGTCAGGTCGCGGTACAGGTCGTCGTCGATCATCAGGGCCGGGGCGTGGTCGCAGGTGCCCAGGCAGACGATGGGCAGGAGCGTGAAGCGTGTATCAGCCGTCGTCCCGCCCAGGTCGATGCCCAGGCGCCGGTGCAAGTAGGCGCGCAGGTCGCCGTAGCCCATGACCCAGCAACTGATGCTGTTGCAGAGCAGGATCACGTGCCGGCCAACAGGCTTGCGATAGATGCGGCTGTAGAAGGTCGCGCTGCTGTCCAACTCGTCCGGCGTCATGTCCAGGTATTCAGCCACATCGCGCAGGCTCTCATCCGAAACCCAGCCGCCCCGGTGACGTTGCACCACCATCAGCGCATCCATGGAGATAGCACGCTTCGTCGGGTAGTGGAGAAGCTCGTGGTCGATCTCGCGTTTCTCTTCGTCGCTCAGCATACCCCTGTCCTTAGCGAGTGAGCGGGCGGCTGCCCGGCCGCCTACCGGTCCACGTCTGACATCACGAAATCGATGCTGCCCAGCACCGCCAGCAGGTCCGACACCATCGAGCCGCGCACGATGTAGGGGATCATCTGCAGGTGCGGGAAACATGGCGTCCGGATGCGCGTGCGGTACGAGATGGTGTCCCCGTCGCTGATCAGGTAGTAACCATTGTTGCCCTTGGCGGCCTCGATTGAATGGAACGACTCGCCCACCGGCATCACCGGCCCCCAACTGACGCCCAGGAAATGGTTGATCAGCGTCTCGATGTCGTGCATCGTCCGGTCCCTGACCGGCGGGGTCGTCAACGGATGATCCGACTTGTAAGGACCGGCGGGCATGTTGTCCAGGCATTGTTGGATGATGCGCACGCTCTGGCGCATCTCCTGGATGTGGACCCAGGCCCGCGCGTAGCAGTCGCCCTCGGTCGTCGTCGGCACTTCGAAGTCAAACCAGTCGTAGCCCGAATAGGGCTGTTTTTTGCGCCAGTCCCAGGACAGGCCGGTGGCGCGCAACCCCTGCCCGGTGACGCCCCACTCGATGGCCTCATCCGTGCTGTACTGGCCCACGCCCAGCGTGCGCCCGCGAAAGATGCCGTTGCCCATCACCATCTCGTCGTATTCGTCGAGGCGGCCCGGCAGGTAGTCCACGAAGTTCTGCACCAGGGTGTCCCACCCCTTGGGCAGGTCCTCGGCCACGCCGCCGATGCGGAACCAGTTGGGGTGCATGCGGAAGCCGCAAATGGCCTCGATGATTTCAAGCGCCCGCTCGCGGTCGGTGAACATATAGAAGACCGGCGAAAGCGCACCCATGTCCTGCGCAAACGTGCCGTAATAGACGAGATGGTTGCTGATGCGAAAGATCTCGCTGAGCATCACCCGGATCACCTTGGCCCGGTCCGGCACCGTGATGCCCGCCAGTTGCTCCACCGCTTCCAGGTAGGCCATGTTGTTGATCACCCCACCCAGGTAGTCAACCCTGTCCGTATAGGGGATGTAGGTGTGCCACGACTGGCGCTCGCCCATCTTTTCGGCGCCCCGGTGGTGATAGCCGATGTCCGGGATCGCGTCGACGATCTCCTCGCCGTCCAGTTGCAGGATGATGCGAAACACACCGTGCGTGCCGGGGTGCTGCGGGCCCAGGTTGAGGAAAAGGAACTCCTCCTCCGGCCCGTGGCGCGCCAAACCCCACTCCTCGGGGTGGAACTGCAGTGCCTCAACATCGGCTTCCTCTTTCTGCTGATCGAGGTGGTAGGGGCCCATCTCGGTGGCGCGCGCCGGGTGCTCCTTGCGCAGCGGGTGTCCCTGCCAGGTGGATGGCATGAGGATCCGCCGCGGGTTGGGGTGGCCTTCGAAGGTGACGCCGAACATGTCCCAGACTTCGCGCTCGTACCAGTTAGCGTTCGGCCACAGGTCGCTGATCGTGCGCAGTGACAGGGATTCGGGCTCTTTGAGGGGCACTTTGAGGCGGATGAAGGCGTTGCGCTCGAAGGAAAGCAGTTGGTAGACGACGGTGAAATCGCTGTCGGGTTGGCCGGCGCGATTTTTGCGCAGCCGCTCGTCGATCGCCGTCAGGTCATAGAGCATCCGGTAGGGCTGCGCGCTCTCCAGCTTCAGGTAGCGCAGCACATCGCGCACCCGGTCCTTCGCCAGCCAGACCGTTGGCAGGCCCTCGCAGGTTTCCTGAGGCGTAAATGCAACGTCGGGGAAGCGGGTCTGCAGTTCCTGGATGACGGTTGCTGCTCTCGCCATGGCGTTATCGTCCATAAAGGGCTCCGCTCTAAGTAGGGGCGGGCCGGTAGCTTGCCCGGCGCGCAGCTCAAATCGTATCCGGCGTCCGCAGCTCGGTGACGGACGTGCGCTCGGCGCGCTTGAGGTCACGGTTGGAGGGCAGCTGCGGGCGCTCGATCGTCTGCGACCCGGCGATCCAGCTCAGCGGGCGGCGCTCGTTGCCCACCTTCTGTTGCAGCATGATCAGGCCTTCCATGAAGGTGTCCGGGCGGGGCGGGCAACCCTGCACGTAGACGTCCACCGGCAGGAACTTATCCACACCCTGCACCACGCTGTAAATGTCATACATGCCCCCCGAGTTGGCGCACGAGCCCATCGAGATCACCCAGCGCGGCTCCATCATCTGCTCGTACAGGCGCTGGATCACCGGCGCCATCTTGATGAAGACTGTCCAGGCGATGACCATCACGTCCGCCTCGCGCGGCGTGCCGCGGATCACCTCGGCGCCGAACCGCGCCAGGTCGTACTTGGGCGTCAGAGCGGTAGCGAACTCGACATAACAGCAGGAGAGGCCGAAGTTGAAGGGCCACAGCGAGTTTTTGCGCCCCCATGCCAGCATGTCCTGCAGTCGTGCGAGAAAGAAGCTACGGCTGGCGGCGTGTTCAAAAGAGGCGCCGTCGCCTTCGGCTAGAGACAGGTGTGCGGATTTGAGCAGCCAATCACGCATGTGAGGAGTCCACCCTTCTTTATTCAGCCCCGGTTAGTCGGCTCGCCGCTCCCCCAGATCGTCTTTTCTTCCAGCGGCCATACGACCGGGCGCGAGATGCGCCGCGGTTCTAAGCCGCCGCGCTGCGCCGCCGCGCGGCGCCCCGACGACGTTCCGTCCCCCATTCCAGCGCGCCCACTTTCCACAGGTAAGCCAGCGAGAGCAGCAGCACGCCCACGAAGATCAGGGCCTCAAAATAGCCTGGCCAGCCGAGCTCGCGCGCCGCGACTGCCAAGGCTACCAGGAACACCGATTCCAGGTCGAAGATGACGAAGAACATCGCCACGAGGTAGTATTTGATATTCCAGCGCACGCGCGCCGATCCCGTGCTCTTGATGCCCGATTCGAACTGCTGGCCTGTCTGAGGATCCCGGTGACGTGGCCCAAGGAGGAACGGCAAAATCATCATGCCTGCCAGGAGGATGAGAACGCCCAGGAAGTATACCGCTAAAGGCCAGAGCGGCGCGGCAGTTGAGGTCGATCCTACCACGAGAGAGCTCCTTCACGCAGATAACCAGCGTCGAGGTCCCCTAAGTTCCAATACGCCTGGCGGGCGACGCTTGAGGCTAGAAAAAGGGTTGCACAACCTCTGTGAAGCTTAATGCGAATAAATCCCAGTTAATGTATTCGACATTCCGGTGATATGGCCGTCACCTTAAAGTTGGCGTAAGGTCCGGTTTAGCCGGAGTTAAGGTAGCAGGAGGCCCCTGGCGGCTATTATGGCCCCAGCACTACCGTAGGCAGCGCCCGCTATTGGCGCGCGCGCGACGAAAGCAAGCTCACGAGGGAAGCCACCAGTGAGAGATTCGGCATCGGCAATACGTGCGGTCGCACTGCAGCCGCGCGTCCAGACGCACGCCGCCCGGCGGCGTATCCAGTGGTCGGCCTATCTTTACATTCTCCCGACCTTCGTTATCATCGCCATCATCGCCGTTTTTCATCGTGATCATCTCGGTGATCGGCTCGCTGCAGTCGTTCAACCAGATCTTTGCCATGAACATCGCCGCCGCGCAAAAACTCGGCGGTCCCCTGGGCAGCACCGCCACGCTTACGATTTACATGTTCAACCAGCTCTACACCTTTTCCGACTACGGTTATGACTCGGCCGTGGCCGTGTTGCTGTCGCTGGTGATCCTCGGCCTGACGGTGTTCAACCTCAAGGTTCTGGGCAAGTGGGGAGACGCATGATGCCTATATCCCGCCGTCTCCTCAGCCGGGCGGTATTGCATGCTATCCTGGTCCTCGGGGCGGTCTGGGCGCTCTTCCCATTGGTCTGGATGGTGCTGACCTCGCTCAAGGGCTACGCCGAGGCGTCGGCCGCCGAGAGCCTGCTGCCGAAAGACTGGCTGTTCTCAAAATACATCCAGGCCTGGCAGACGGTCGGCGCCTTCAGCAGCGACGATCTGAAGGACCTCTTCCCCAGCTTTATCGATCACTACCCGCAGGCCGGCAACCAGGTCTACAGCCTGGCTTTCATGCGCAGCCTGGAGGTCATGTACTATAACGCCGAGATGCTGAAGGCGGCCGGCTTCGACCAGCCCCCGGCCACCTGGGACAACTTCCTCAAGGTGTGCGCGGCTGTCAATTCCTTGGACGTTGATCAACGTTGAATGCGCGCCGAGCCGCCCCTGGCGAAGGCCCGGACTTGTTCTAGAGTCGCCATCGTCGTGTCGCCCGGGTAGGTGGTCAACAGCGCGCCGTGCGCCCAGCCCAGGTTGACGGCTTCCTGCTCGGATTCACCGGCCAGGAGGCCATAGAAGAGGCCCGCGGCAAATCCGTCTCCGCCGCCAACGCGATCCACGACGTCCAGCTCGCAGGTGGGTGAAACATACGTCTTGCCGTCGATCCAGGCCACTGCGCCCCAGCTATGCCGGTTGGTCGAGTGCACCTCACGCAAGGTGGTCGCCACGACTTTGACCTGCGGGCACATTGCCGTCACGCGGTCGATCATGCCGAAGAAGGCGCCAGGATCGAGCTTGGATTTGGCGGCAACTTCCGGGCCAGCTATGCCAAGCCACATTTGAAGGTCCTCTTCGTTGCCGACCAGCACATCCACATTTTCTATAATGTTTTGGAGGACGGACGACGCGACCTCGTGGCCGCCCCACAGGTTCCACAGCTTGGCACGGTAGTTCAGGTCAAACGAGGTCACCGCGCCGGCGGCCTTGGCGCACTTCATCGCTTCGACAATGAGTTCACCCGTCGTCTCCGAAAGCGCGGCGAAAATGCCGCCGCTGTGGAACCAGCGCACGCCACCGGCGAAGATCGCGTTCCAGTCGAAATCGCCGGGCTGGAGTTGGGCGGCGGCTTCGTTGCTGCGGTTGTAGAACACCACCGGCGCGCGCACGCCCTGCCCCCGGTCGCTATAGACTGTCGCCATGTTCGGCCCTGTGACGCCGTTATGCTTGAAGCGTTTGTAGAACGGGGTCACCCACAGCGACCGCACGCGCTCGGCGATCAGGTCGCCGATGGGGTAGTCTACCATCGCCGACGCGATGCCCGCCCGCAGGCCGAAGCAATCGGCCAGGTTTGCCGCCACATTGAATTCGCCGCCGCTCACGTGGATCTGGCACTCGGTGGCCTTGCGGAAAGGCACGATGCCGGGATCCAGACGGTGCACCAGCGCGCCCAGGGACACTAGATCCAGGGCGCCTTCCTGCTTCAGGTTGAGACCGTATTTCATTGCATTCTCCTGACTCTGTACAGCATCTCGCCCGCCCACGGCACGGCAAGGACGCCTTTCGCCTCACGGCCCTACACACCGCTGAACGCCGAGAACCCGCCATCGACCGGCACCACGATGCCCGTGACAAACGCTGAGGCCGGCGACAGCAGCCAGAGGACTGTGCCCAGCAGGTCTGCGGGTGTGCCGAAGCGGCGCATCGGCGTATGATCGATGATGGTGCGCCCGCGTGGGGTCAGCTCGCCGGTCTCCCGGTCGGTCAGCAGATAACGATTCTGCTGGCCCATGAAGAAGCCAGGCGCCACGGCGTTGACGCGAATGTTTGGCGAATAAGTCTGGGCCATATGGACCGCCAGCCATTGCGTGAAGTTGTTGATGCCGGCCTTGGCCACTGAGTAGGCCGCAACGCGCGTCAGGGGGCGGAACGCGTTCATCGACGAGAAATTCAAGATCACACCCTCGCCCTGCTCGACCATCTGCCGGCCGAACACCTGGCAGGGCAGGATGGTGCCGATGAGGTTTAAGTCGAACACGTACCGCAACGCATCTTCAGGCAGGTCGAAGAAGCTCAGGTCCGGGCCGCTGGTGGCAGCCGGCTTGTTGCCGCCGGCCGCATTGACCAGGCCGTCGATGCGGCCGAAGCACTCGCCAATCCTGGCTGCCGCCTGGCGCAGGCTGGTGATGTCAAGCACGTCACCGCCGACTGCATACATCCGGGTGCTGTCCGGGCCCGTGCGCTCGATCAGCCCTTGAGCCGGCGCCACGTGACGGTCAAGCACAACCACATTCGCGCCGCAGCCGGCCATGGCGCTGGCGACTTCCCCGCCCAAGACACCTCCGCCGCCGGTTACCATAAACGTCCGGCCGGTAAAATCGTACATTGCCGTCAAGTCATCCAGGTTCATAGGTTCCTCCCCTTTAGTCAAGCAGCTCTCCGCCAGCAGTATACCAGCCTCAGTAGCGATTGATGCATATCACGTCGCTCTGATTCAGCCATTCATTGGGGCCGCCCGCGAACGACCTGAGAGTGAAGCCCAAGAAGAAAATTGACGTGAGGAGCGTGGCTGATTGTGTCGTGTACCTACGCACGTCCACCGGGAAGACGACCTGGAAGGCGAAGAGAACGATGCTGGTGATGAAGATGAGTTGGACGGCCGGCAGGGCAATGGTGGGGATGGCCGACAGGCCTGATGTGGTTTTGGACAGGCCTGATAATGATCAGGGTTCATGTCCGTGAAGTCGGAGGTTCGCCTCCTCCCTACCCCGGCTGCTCCTGGTCCCACCACTTTTACAGGCGCGCATCCGAGCGCGGCGGCTGATCGACGTAGTGCGAGACGTCGTTGAACACCATCAGCCGCGCGCGCACCGGGCTTTTGAAGTCCAACACGTTCAGGCAGGCCGGCGACTGGTCCAACCGGTCGCGGTAGCCGCGCCCATCGAAGCCGAGCAGGCTGCTGATGATCAAGCGGATGGTCGCCTTGTGCGACACGACCACCACGTTCTCGCCGTCGTGTTGCAGCACAAGCGCGCGGATCACCGGCAGCGCCCGTGCCAGCACGCTGATCCCGGATTCGCCGCCTGCCGGCGCGAACGTGTAGGGGTCTTCTTCCCAGGCGGCGTACTCGTCCGGAAACTGCGTCTCGACGTCCGCCCGGCGCAACCCCTCCCAGTGGCCGTGATCGATCTCGCGCAATCCGTCTTGCAGGATGGGCGCCAGGCCATGCGGCTGCCCGATGATGGTGGCTGTCTCCAGCGTGCGCTTGAGCGGGCTGGCATAGATGGCGCGGACCTGATGGACCTGGTCATCCGCCAGCCGCCGGGCCAGCGCTTCCGCCTGCGCGCGCCCGGTGGGCGAGAGCTCCACGTCGGTCGAGCCGGCAAAGCGATCTTCAGCGCTGAGGATGCTGACGCCGTGGCGAATCAGGAAGAGCCGTGTGGTCATGAGCCGGTCTCCTCGCGGCGGTGAAGCGGAAGTGGGGCGTGAGGAGTGCGAGGTCAGCGCGGCAGCCCCAGCTCGTTCAACGGCCAGTAGCGGAAGACCGCGTGGCCCATGATGCTGTCTGTGGCGACCGGACCGAAGAAGCGCGAATCGCGGCTGTTGTTGCGGTTGTCGCCCATCACAAAGAGGTGGAACGGCGGCACCACCCATGACCGGCTGGCCCCTTCGGTCGGCTCGTCGAGGTAGGGCTCGTCCAGCATCAGGCCGTCGATGTAGACCCGGCCGTCGCCGACCGTCACGCGCTCGCCGGGCAGTCACACAACGCGCTTGATCAACGGCAAAGAGCCGCCGTCAGGATCGCGCACGATCACCACGTCACCCCGCTGCGGTGCATGCAGGTGATAGCTGACCTTTTCGACGATCAGCCGCTGGTCGGTGAAGAAGTTGGGCTGCATACTCTTGCCGAAGACGACGCTCGATTGGGCGAGAAACAGGTGCATGAGCACGGCGATCAGCACGGCGGGGAGGACCGTGCTCAGGATTTCCCGGAACAGACCGCCGACCCAGTTCCCGTTCTGCGCCCTGGCCTCCGGCTTAGGTTCGCCGGAGAGCAGGATCGCCTCTTCGGGCCACTGGTAGGTGTCTTCAGTCATGCCATCTCCATGTGATTTTAATCGCGGGGCCCCGTACGCCGCGGATCATAGCACATTCCCCAAGAATAGGCAACCGCGCCTTGCGCCCTTGCCCCTCGCGCCTTTGCGCCCTCGCGCCCTACTTGATGATCACCCGATCCGTTGCCCCACGGCCGAAGGTCTCCGGCGCATACATCTCCTCCGCCTTGCTGGGCGGGACGATGAAGTCGCCGGGGGTCGTGGCGCGTGCCACGTAGCTGTAGGTATACACGCCCTCCCACAGCAGCGCCGTGAACGCCTCGGCGCGCTGGTCACGCAGGTTCTGGTATTGGTACCAGGGTCCCCACCACCAGAAGAAGCGGCTCTGCGGCGCGGTCGGGTTCTGATCGGCCGGGATGCTGCCCGTTACTGCCAGGGCCGGATTCTCGGCCTCGAAGCCCGCCGGCAGTGGATCGGTCAGGGCGACGTGGTAGCGCCGCGACGGCGCCACCATGGTCACCCGCACTCGCACCTGGGCGCCGGCCTTGACGTGCCAGGTCCCGTCCGCGTCACGGCTCACGTCGGTCGGCTTGTCGACCGCTTCGTAGGTGCGCTCCACCGTGAAGCCCTGTTCCATCGGCGCCAGCTTGAGGTTCTGCGGTGCATACGACATCCCCAGCCGGTAGTACAGGCGTCCCGGCCCTTCCTTGCTCAGGATCAGGTTCTGCGCGCCGGCCTGCCTGGCGACCACCGCCATCGGGATGTTCACCTGCTGGCGGTCCGTGGTCCGGCCCTTGAAGGTCGCCTCGCCGGCGTACTGGTCGCCCAGCCAAAGCCGGGCCACGAAGTCCGGTGTCTGCGCCTCATAGGTGTTGAAGTAACGGTCCAGGGCCAGCAGCACCCACGAGTTCTCCTGCGTGCTCTCCCAGCGCCCGGCGGTGCGATGCGCCAGCAGCCCCTGCACGACCTTCGGGATCAGGTCCGACTTGGGCTGATCGGCCATCAGCGCGTCCAGGATGACCGCATCGGTGCGGCGGCTCGAATGCATCAGCAGGTAGTCGTCGTCGCCGTAAGAGGTCGTGAAGCTGGCCGCGCCGGCGGTCTCAGTCGCCCGGTTGTTCAGGGAACGCCGGATCGTCTGCACTTCGGTCGTCGAGCCTGGATCGCCGGTCAGCACCGACAGGAGCCAGCCAACCGCTTCGGTCGGCAGCTTGTCCGGCCCGACGCTGTTGATCATCTGACGGGCCTTGGCGGTGTCCTTGTCGCCCATCAGGCTGCGCACGTAGAGCGAGTAGGCGACGATCGAGCGGCGGGCGTCCTGGCCGTACCAGGCGGGGATATGGCTTTCGATGTTCTGCAGGTAGGATCCGGCCTTGGTCAGCATGTCGTCCGGCACCGCATAGTCTTTGCTGCGGGCTTGCTGGAGGGCATGCGTCACGTACACGGTCACATAGGGCCAGGTATCGTCGCCGCGCCGCCAGAGCGGGAAGCCGCCGTCGTCGTTTTGCAGGCTGCGCAGCCGCTCGATGTCGGAAGCGACCGTGGCGTTCATCTGCTCGGGCGACGGCAGGTCCTTGGCCTGGAAGGCGGTCAGCACGTCGCGCAGCGAGGCGACGGCCAGGACGCGCGAGGCCAGTTGTTCCGAACACTCGTAAGGGTAGGAGACCAGGTAGAGTACCGCGTCGGTCAGCGCCTGCAGCGCGGTCGAGGAAGTTGTGATCTCCAGCCCGCCGAACTGCGTGTAGGCGTTGCTCGGCGCGATCACCGGCTGCGCGATGGCCGCCGGCGCCGTCGCGTCGCCGCCGTCAATCTGGCCGTAGGTCGCGAAGGCCTCGGTGGTCGCCGGGGTGTAAACCGGCAGCTCGAACTGAGAAGCATCGGCCGCGGCGCCACCCGTTTTCTGCGCGGCGGCCACCTGGAACCGGGCCGTGCCCGGCTGGTCGGCGGAAGCCGGGAAGCGCACTTCGATCCGGTCATTGGCCGGCACGGTCACCGTCTGCGCGTCGAAGCTGACCACATTTGTGACGGTCGCCGTGACGTGGGCCAGCGTGACGTTGGTGGCGCGCACGGCTACGTCCACCGCCATCGGCGCATCCGTCTGGTTCTGCAGCACGACCGGCAGCTCGAAGCGGTCGCCGAAGTTCAAGAAGCGCGGCGGCGAGGCGCGTACCATCAGCGGCAGCCGGGCGGTGAGCGTCGCTTCGCCTTCGCCGAACTGCTTGCCGCCGGCGTCGACCGCCACCACCATCACCCGGTAGCGCGTCAGGCTGTCAGGCAGTTTGACCTCGACCTGCGCCAGGCCGTCCACGTCCGTCGGCACCGTCGGCGAGAACACCGCCAGCGCGTTGAAGTTT
>Ga0209746_1000423_pt1 | contig 21890 bp, 19 predicted proteins | sample BarGraNGADG00211_3_FD_184496 | JGI IMG/M metagenome (GOLD analysis project Ga0209746, IMG submission 184496) | Arctic peat soil microbial communities from Barrow, Alaska - Barrow Graham LP Ref core NGADG0011-211 (SPAdes) (version 2) | ecosystem: Environmental > Terrestrial > Soil > Wetlands >... | reverse complement strand
AATCAAAATCTAAACACCAGTCATCACTTAATAATACCTCTTTATAAATATATTTACCAAAGTCATCATTTATTGATCAAACTTTCTTAAAGTATATAATGACCTGTTCGCTTATCAGCTATTTATTCAAAGTAATTATACGTACTAAAACCTCCTTTTCTGAGATAACTTTCCCTCTTCATCAAAAGAAGATCAGATGTTACCATATCCAAAATCAGGCCATCAAGATCATATTCCGGTATCCATCCGAGTTTTTCTCTCGACTTGGTCGGATCACCAAGAAGTAAATCAACTTCTGTCGGCCTGAAATAAGCGGGATCTATTTTCACAACCAAAGGGTTCTTCCTGTTCCGGATCTTAAAACTTTCTAAATGATCTTTCCCAACCTTATCTTTAAAAATGGTCTCATCAATAGCTGTAATAATTCCCTTCTCATTTTCTCCTTCCCCTGAAAAGGTGACTTCAATGCCTGTTAAAGCAAATGATCGTCTGATAAACTCCCGAACCTCGGTTGTAATACCAGTAGCGATTACATAATCATCAGGCTGCTGCTGCTGAAGTATCAGATACATAGCTTTTACATAGTCTTTCGCATGGCCCCAGTCACGCTTTGAAGAAAGATTTCCCATAAACAAAATATCCTGCATCCCCAGAACAATTCGAGCCAGACCTCGTGTTACCTTTCTCGATACAAAGGTTTCTCCCCGTATAGGAGATTCATGATTAAAGAGGATACCATTACTGGCGTGTAATCCGTATGCTTCACGATAGTTTACTGTTATCCAATATGCATATAGTTTGGCTACAGCATAAGGACTTCTTGGGTAAAATGGTGTTTTTTCTGTCTGAGGTACTTCCTGAACAAGTCCATATAGTTCTGAGGTACTAGCCTGATAAATTCTAGTCTGATCTTTCATCCCCAGAAGTCGCACTGCTTCCAGGATCCGTAATGTACCTATTCCATCTGTATTTGCAGTATATTCAGGAACATCAAAGCTAACTTTAACATGGCTCATCGCTCCAAGATTGTAAATCTCATCCGGACGACTCTCCTGAATTATTCGCGTAACATTCATAGAATCGCTCAGATCCCCATAATGAAGAATAAAGTTCCTCTCTTTAACATGCGGATCCTGATAAAGATGATCAATCCTGTCGGTGTTTATTAAAGAACTCCTCCGCTTTATACCATGAACAAGGTAACCTTTCTTTATTAAAAATTCCGCCAGATAGGCTCCGTCCTGTCCTGTAATTCCTGTAATTAACGCTGTCTTTGCCAATTTATTGAGTATTAAAGTTGAATATCAGAAATTTAAAATGTAAAATTATAAAATAATAACTAAAAATCCGGAATGAAGAACTCGTGTTTTTAAACCTAAAGGCAGACACAAGTTGTCAAACTTTACTATATTTACTGAATTCAGAAAAAGGAAGAGGTTCAACATTAAGGTAAAGTAGTGATCATGAATACAGTAAGATCAACATTTTTTCAAACCATCAAAAGAAAAGAATTATTATTAATTCTTGTACTTATCATTGCAGGAATAAGTTTAAAGGACAGATATCACATGAACCTCGTTAATTATTGATAACATATTTTGTCATTATTAGTTCTTCCTGATTCCAATTCCAATTTCAGAAGGTAGAATTATTCCATGTTATGCAATTTTTTTGCATATTAAAAAAGGTTACAGTTTTTAAAACTCTGTAACCTTTTCATTTTCTTTGTAGCGAGACGGGGAATTGAACCCCGGACCTCAGGATTATGAATCATGCGCTCTAACCAACTGAGCTATCTCGCCAACAAACAGTTTTCCAACTATCCTTTTTGCGGGTGCAAATATAATCAGTTTGATACAAATTAGCAATAAGGTTTTTTAGTTTCAATATTTTTTCTATATTGCAGAAAAAGTTGAAGAGTCAGAACAAGTCCATATAATGAAATCAAAGTTCGAATTGGAATATAATCTTAATTGCTCACCGAAAGTGCTCTTCTCACGACTCAGCACCCCTGAGGGATTAGGCGAATGGTTTGCCGACCAGGTGAATGTTGATGGTGATCTCTTTACATTTTTTTGGAATAGTTCCGAATCAAAAGCTAAGCTTTCGGCCATGAAGGAGAATAAAATGGTCAGATTTGAATGGATAGGAATGGAAAATGAGGAATCAAATTTTTTCGAATTCCGGATAAACCTGGAAGAACTAACCAACGAACTGGCTCTGATTATTACTGATTTTGCAGAGGCAGATGAAAAGGAAGATTCAATATATTTATGGGATTCACAGATCAATGATCTGAAAAGAGCATTAGGTATCTGACTGTTACTTTTTCTCCTGATAGAAAAAAGTAAATTTCTTCGAGTTCGCCGAAGGCAAATGAACAGACTAAATAAGACATTCAAATAATGCACAATTACTAAACGATGATTTTTGATAAAAATCGAGTAGTTTTGCACTTTAAATGCATTCGGTAAGTGAAAAAAATTGACATCTTTCTATTAAAATCATTTATAGGACCATTGATATTCACATTTTTTATCGTGCTTATCATTCTCATTCTGCAATTCCTATGGATGTATGTCGACGAGCTTGCCGGGAAAGGTCTTGATTTCAAAGTGCTTAGCGAGCTGCTTTACCACTTTTCCCTCACGTTTGTACCAACTGCACTTCCTCTGGGAATACTTCTAGCCTCCCTTATGACATTTGGAAATATGGGAGAATTCAGTGAATTATCGGCTCTCAAATCATCTGGAATACCACTCCAGAGGATAATGCTACCATTAATTATTCTCATAGGCTTCATAGCTATTATATCCTTCTTTTTTTCAAATAACGTACTGCCTTATTCTACAGATAAAGCACGAACACTTCTCTGGGATATCCGTCGTAAGAAACCGGATATCAATATTCAGGCCGGGACATTCTATAATGGAGTGCCTGATTTCAGCATAAAAATAACTGCAAAAGATCCTGTGACCAACCGTCTTGATAACCTGATTATTTATGACCATCGTGAGAGAAGAGGTAATTATTACGTGATTTTGGCTGACTCCGGATATATGCGATTAACCCGAGATGAGACAGGATTAATTATGACACTTTATAACGGCCATGGTTACACAGAAATGGAAGAGAAAAATGTTAATGTCAACTTAAGAAAATACCCCTTCAGAATTGACAATTTTAAAGAGCAGTCTATAGTTATTCCTCTTACAGGATTTGATCTGCAACGAAGTGAAGAGGGCCTTTTCAAATCAAGTGCTGCTATGTTAAACATTTCACAACTATCCTTCACTATTGACTCTCTTAACAGAAAAAACAATGAGAAACTCAATAATCAGTTCAAGGATTTCAAGAATATAAAACTTTATGTTGTAAGGAACCAAAAATCCAATATTACTGATCAAACTGAAAAAACTGATTCTTTGAACAAGATCAGAAAATTTGATCCAAAAGCGCTTTTCGATTCTCTAACAGTAATGGAGAAAAGGACAGTTCTCTCAAAAGCTATTGAGAACCTTAAAGAAGGCACCAGCATCCTTGTTGAGAAAAATGACTCGCAGCGTTATGAAATTAAGGCCATCAGAAAGTATGAGGTGGAATGGAACAAGAAACTTACTATGTCTTTCGCCTGCCTTGTTTTCTTCTTTATAGGCGCTCCGCTGGGAGCTATCATCAGAAAAGGAGGATTAGGAACGCCGGCAGTTATTTCTATCTTTTTCTTTGTTATTTATTACGTTATTTCAATTTCAGGACAGAAACTTGTGGAAGAGCTCGTTGTTGGAACATTTGCAGGGATGTGGGCAGCCTCATATATATTATTGCCAGTAGGGATTTTCCTCACTTATAAAGCAACTACCGATTCTGTTATTTTGAACATTGAAACTTATCTGATGTTCTTCAAAAAAGTTAAGGATTTTATATACAGGATATTTATAAATGAATCAGGCAGAAAATCTGCCAAGGACTAAAAACCATTATAATGAAGGATATTATTCTAAATAGTATAGAAGAGGCAATAGAAGATATTAAACTCGGGAAATTACTAATTGTTGTTGATGATGAAGATCGAGAGAATGAAGGCGATTTCATCTGCTCCGCTGAACTCATAACTCCTGAGATAGTCAATTTTATGGCCAAGCATGGTCGTGGACTTATTTGTGCTGCATTGCCTGAAGAGAGATGTGAAGTGCTTGATCTTAATCTTATGGTAGGGAACAACACTTCAATTCATGAGACACAGTTCACTGTCACAGTCGATTTACTGAATAAAGAAAAATCTACAGGAGTATCCGCCTTAGACCGGGCTAATACTATTAAAGCTCTCGTCGATCCTGCAACAAAACCTACCGATCTGGGACGACCCGGACATATCTTTCCATTAAAAGCGAAATCAAAAGGAGTTCTGCGAAGGGCCGGACATACTGAAGCTGTGGTAGATCTTACCCAATATGCCAATCTCCGTCCAGGAGGGGCCCTGGTGGAGATAATGAATGATGATGGCTCTATGGCAAGGTTAAACGATCTGGTAAAGATCAAAGAAAAATTTAATATAAAGATAATAGCAATTAAGGACCTTATTAAATATACTCTCGAACGTGATTCAATTATAGAAAAAGGCGAAAGAGTAAAGCTTCCAACCGAAAGAGGTGATTTTGAATTTATTCCTTTCCGGCAAACTAGTAACGGAATTGAACATGCAGCCCTGGTAAAGGGTAAATGGACAAAAGATGAGCCTGTTCTTGTCAGACTTCATTCATCATGCTTTACAGGTGATATTTTTGGTTCTATGCGATGTGACTGTGGACCCCAGTTACGGAAAGCAATGTCAATGGTTGAAGCTGAGGGAAAAGGGGTAGTCATCTATTTGAGCCAGGAAGGAAGAGGAATAGGTCTTCTGAATAAGATTAAAGCTTACAAGCTTCAGGACGAAGGGATGGACACGGTACAGGCAAATCTGAAACTGGGATTCGGCGAAGATGAAAGAGATTATGGCGTAGGTGCCAGCATTATGCGGGAACTTGGACTTGGAAAAGTCCGGCTTATTTCAAATAACCCTGTAAAAAGGGCAGGATTAGAAGGTTACGGGATAAAGATTGTTGAAACAATACCTCTGGTAATCGAATCAAACCCCCACAATCAGTTCTATCTCGAAACCAAGGCAAATAAAATGGGACATGATCTTTCATGTTATAAACATCTTACAAAAGATTAGTACTTATTATTATATTTGTGTGATAATAAAGCCTTTATGAAAAACCTCAGGATAGTATTCATGGGGACACCTGAGTTTGCAGTGGCGACACTTGGTGCACTGCTAATGAATGGTTTTAATATTGTGGGTGTAGTTACTGTTCCTGATAAACCGTCCGGAAGAGGAAGAAAGATAACGGAATCCGCTGTTAAGGAATTTGCAGAATTCAGTAATCTTGCAGTAATGCAGCCTTCGAATCTTAAGGATCCGGAATTCATAAGACAGCTTAAACAATTAAATGCAGATCTTTTTATTGTCGTCGCATTTCGGATGCTCCCTGTAGATGTGTGGAAAATGCCTCCCCTCGGTACAATTAATCTTCATGCTTCACTACTTCCCGACTACCGTGGTGCTGCACCAATAAATCATGCCATTATCAATGGAGAAACAACGACCGGAGTAACAACATTCTTTATAGATGAAAAAATAGATACCGGAAACATTCTTTTAAGGGAAGAAGTACAAATTTTTCCTTTTGAAAATGCAGGTGATCTTCACGACAGGTTAATGAAACAGGGAGCCAGACTTGTAATCAGAACACTCGCTCATATAGCTGAAAACAAGGTGCTTGAACTACCTCAGACAAAACTCATTAATAGAGATGAATCTCCAAAACCTGCACCGAAAATACATCCCGCCGACTGTATTATCGATTGGGAAAGCGACACTGTCAGGATTCACAATTTAATCAGAGGACTTGCTCCATATCCTTGTGCAAAATCATGGTTCAAAAGTGATTCAATAACAATTTCATTTAAGATCTTTGAGAGCCAACCGGAAATTGAAAACCACGCATTCAAACCAGGAACTATATTCTCAGATGGGAAACATTATATAAAGATCAGCTGTAAGGATGGATTTTTAAGTATTGCCAGTCTGCAACTTGAGGGTAAGAAACGTATGAATACCATCGAATTTCTAAGAGGATTCAGAATAGAAAATTATACAATTCCTGTTAATCAACCGGCTTAATGGTTCTTAGCCAGATCTTTTTCCCTGCTTCCGGTTCCGTGCCATCTTCCATCCTGTTCATCTCATAAAGTCTTTTAATTTTTATTCCATATCGCTGGGAAATAAGGTACATTGTGTCTCCATCAGAACTAATATAATACTCTTTCCCTGGTTCTGCCCTTTCCCTTTTCGGTTGAAGATATAGCATCTGGCCGGGAACTAAAAGAAAATCATTTTTAAGTTCGTTATATTTAGGCAGTTCCCATTTCAGTAATTGAAATTCATTTTCAAGTTTTTCTCTCGTATCACCATCTTTAACAATAATATATTTCACCCTGTTATTCTCCATAATCCGGGGGACACGGGCTAAAACCGCTATGTTTCCATTTGAGGTTGGTAAAGCTTCTTTAGTACTATCAGCTGATTGAATTTTAAGAGATTCTTTTGCAACAAAATATTTTTGAGGTTGTTGATTACCTGCATTATAACCACGATCAAAATACCACAGATTATTTCCTTCGATAGTCCTGATCAGCATATTGGCATAATCAGGATTTGTGGCATAACCAGCCTTTTTTAGTCCATGGGCCCATGCCTTGTAATCAGTGGAACTAAAATTGAAAAGGAAACTATATCGGGATGCTGATTTCAAAAAATCCGAATGGTCATCAAAAGAATACTCAGGGTTACTGTACTTTCTGAAACACTCATTTCTCCGGTTATCATTATGTCTGATTGTGGGTCCGGTCCAGTCGTCATGACATTTGATTCCAAAGTGATTATTTGCCTCCCGGGCCAGCCTGCTTCGTCCGCAGTCAGATTCAATTATACCCTGGGCAAGTGTGATGCTCGCGGGGATGCCTGTTCTATTCATCTCATTGATAGCAAGATCTTTATATGAATTTATATAATCTTGAACCGATTGATCAGGTGTTGATCTTGAAACAAGTGGCTTATAAGCTTTGCATGAAAACAGACATGATAATAAAGCCAATTGAAGAATGAGAAATAGTCTGCTTTGCATCAAAAATATTTTGTGACAAAAATAAACAAATATCGCTACCTTTATACTCAAAACTTACGAGGAGTGGTATGATTAGAACGAATAATATAACCTTTTCATATACCGAGTATGAAAAAACTGAAGAACTTGAGTCAGGTGACATGGAACTTGTTGTCGCTGCAAGAGAAACAGCCTTAAATGCGTATGCTCCCTATTCAAAATTCAGAGTCGGAGCAGCGGTCAGGCTTGAGAGCGGTGCAATAGTTTGCGGAGCAAATGTTGAAAATGCCGCGTTCCCTTCAGGCATCTGCGCCGAGAGGAGTGCTCTTTCAAACTCTATTTCAAATCTACCTCATGATAAACCTATTGCTTTGGCTATTGCCGCGATGACTGAATATGGGCTTACTGAAGATCCACCTTCTCCTTGCGGAAACTGCCGGCAGGTAATTGCCGAGGAAGAGTCAAGATCCGGAAATCAGATAAGGATAATTCTATCCGGAAAAGATAAAACACTGATTGTTAAAAGTATCAGCAACCTTCTTCCATTGCAATTCAACAGAAAGAATCTGAAGATCAGTCTTCCCTGACAAGCAACTGAAAACCAGCGCCATGGATATTTTTAATATTCAGATCAGGATCATCCGATAAAAACTTCCTTAATTTTGTTATATAAACATCCATGCTTCTGGCGGTAAAATAATCATCAGATCCCCATATTTTCTTAAGAGCCATCTCCCTGCTGATCAATGCATTTGGATTAATTGCCAGTAATTCAAGCAACTGTGCCTCCTTGGGGGATAGTTTCTTCTCATCACTGCCAATAGTCAATGTCCTTAGCTTTGAGTTAAAAACAAACTTTCCGATCTCATAAAAATCCTTTTTTCCGGTTTGAAAATCGCGTCTCGAAATTATCGCCCTTATCTTTGCCAGAAGGATGTCAGTATCGAATGGTTTGGTTACATAATCATCCCCTCCTATCCCATAACCCTTCAGGACATCTTCTTTGAGCTTTTTAGCTGTAAGAAAGATTATAGGAATTTCATTGTTAATCTTCCTTATCTCATTAGCTATGGTAAATCCATCTACATGTGGAAGCATAATATCAAGGATACATATATTAAAGACACCTTTTCTGAAATGGTCTATAGCATATTTCCCATCATCGACCCACTCAACTGAGTAGTCATTAATTTCCAGATATGATTTAAGAACGGATCCGAAACTTAAATCATCTTCAACAAGAAAAATCTTATCAGGTTTGTTGCTCATTTCTAGTTCTCCCAGTTAAATGGTAAAAATATTTCGAACCTGCTTCCATTTCCAGGTTCACTAAAAACACTTATGTGGCCCTTGTGGGCTTCAATAATAGATCGCGCATAATTTAAACCCAGCCCAAAACCCTTGACATCATGTACGTTACCTGAACTCTGCCGGTAAAAACGTTCAAATATTTTACTTTGAACTGCTTTTGTCATGCCAATACCTTTGTCCTCAACAGATAAAATTATGCCTTTATCACCATTCTTTGTGGTGACAGTAATATCAGGTACTTCGGGTGAATATTTTATTGCGTTATCCATGAGGTTACTTACCAGATTTGTGAGATGTTCAAAGTCACCATATAAATAAGGTTCTTCAGCATTCAGATTAAGATTGATCTTTCCGTTTCTCTGATGAACCTGAATCTCAATTGTATCAATAGCATGTTCAATAACAGTATGCAATGAGACATTTTCGAACTTGAATTCTATCTCCTTTTTATCGAGGGATGCTATCTGCAATATAGTTTCTACCTTCTTATTCATCCGGCTGTTTTCCTTTTTGATCATGCCGATGAAATGTCTGATGCTGACTTCGTCATTAATTACTCTGGAATTAACTATTGTATCAGCTGCCAGTGAAATTGTGGCAATAGGAGTTTTAAACTCATGTGTCATATTATTTATGAAATCCGATTTCATCTCAGAGATTTTCTTCTGTCTTATAATAAAATAGAGACTCAATGCAAAAGTTGCCAGTATGAAGAGCGAAAAGAGCATCGAACCTCCCAGTATCCATACCATTGATCCAAGCAAATAATTGGTCCGTTCAGGGAAAATTACTGAAAGAACAATATCTTGCCTGATAATATTGTCGGGAAACAATCTGACAGAATACTTACTTTTCAGGAAATCATTTTTCTGTGATTTCTTAAATTTCCCATTCTGAACAATCCCGTTTTTGATTATTGCATATTCATAAGGGGTTTGTATATTAGTATATGCCAGTGCTTGATTGAGAGTATATTCAATCTCCTTATTATCAAGTTCGAGAGTCTTTTCCCATTGGTAAATCTCATTTATCATCTGGTCGCTCATGTTCTGAAACTCACTTGATCTCTTTTTCACCCATTTGAGGAATTCATTTTGCTTTATATATACATCTCTTGAAGGTGTGCTCAAATCATCTCCTTTTTTGACGATATTTATTTTACCCGACTTGTCAGGGGCCGGAATAACAAAAGTAACAGAGTCAGAAACAATTGAATTATCATTTGTGATGGTATAAGATTTACTGGTTGTAGTCAATTTACCTGTATTAGAAGGCCCGGTAACTGACTGGTCGGTAATTCTTACACTGAATTTATTCCCGGGGGCTGAAGAATAACCCCCAATAGTTAAATAGCCGGTAACATCAGTAGATGAGTCGTTGAAAGAGAGAGGATTGGAAGGCATAAAGTTATTAAAGAAATTCATTTTTCTTGAAGATTCAATGGCATTTGCAGCATTATAGAGGCTTATACCTACTCTGTTATTGAAACCTTCATTCTGTATGTCAACAGCGTTCCTTATCCACACGATCTGTACCCATATAATGCCAATAATGGATAGCAACATCATAACGATTAGACCAGTAAATTTCTTCCTGTTCATGGTACAAAAATAAACCTTAAAGTCGTTAATAAAGAAGTATTTAACTTTTCATTAACTCTTATTAACCGAATATTAACTGTGAAATCCGGGTATTAGAGCAAAAAATGGATGACACTCGAAATAAAAGATGATGCAAGGCAAAAGAACTTAGGAAGGATATGGAAAGCAAACTTTGGATAAAATTAATAAGCCTTCAGGCTTATTATTTTATGCAATTGAATCCATAAAAGCTGACCAGATATCCCCTTCAGGGAAATGTGCAATAATTGTAACAGGTTCCTTTTTTACAGGATGAATAAACTCCAGCCTGCGTGCAAAAAGGCTTATTCCTCCATCTTCATTGGATCGGGCGAAGCCATATTTCAGATCACCTTTGATCGGGCATCCTATTTTTGCAAGCTGAGCTCTTATCTGATGGTGCCTGCCGGAATGAAGCTCAATTTCAAGCAGATAATATTTTTCAGATCTTCCTTTTAATCTATAAGTCAGACTTGCCTGTTTTGATCCTTTTACCTCATTATCATATACATAACTTTTGTTTTGGGTCTCGTTCTTTTTAAGAAAATGGGTAATTGTAGCTTCATCTTCGGGTGGTCGATCTTTAACAATAGCAAGGTAGATCTTTTTTACCTGCCTCAATTTGAACATCTCATTGAGCCTGGAAAGTGCCTTGGATGTCCGGGCAAAAAGCATTATGCCGCTCACCGGGCGATCGAGCCTGTGAACTACGCCCAGAAAAACTTCTCCTGGTTTTTTGTACTTCTCCGCTATGTATTTCTTAATTTCGATATCCAGTGGTGCATCACCGGTTTTGTCGCTCTGAGCCAAATCAGAAGATCTTTTATAAACAGCGATAATATGATTGTCTTCGTATAGAATTTCAGCCATTTCAGATTTTATTAATACTGCTCTTTTTCGTTAGGAAAGTCCTGAGATCTTACATCAGCAATATAAGCCTGGACTGCACCCTTTATCTCAGCATAAAGGTTATGATACCTGCGTAGAAAACGCGGGGAAAATTCCTGCGTAATACCCAGCATATCGTGCAGAACAAGTACCTGTCCGTCAGTTTTCCCTCCGGCACCTATTCCTATTAATGGTATTTTCAGGCTATTTGTTACTTCTTCTGCCAGTTTAGCTGGTATTTTTTCAAGTACTATGGCAAAACAGCCCGTCTGTTCAAGTAATCTGGCATCTTCCATTAGTCTGCGAGCCTCCTCTTCTTCTTTTGCCCTGACAACATAAGTCCCGAATTTATGAATAGCCTGTGGTGTCAGGCCAAGATGTCCCATCACAGGAATACCCGCTGATAAAATTCTTTCAACTGATTCAACAATCTGAAGGCCTCCTTCAAGCTTTACCGCATGTGCTCCGGTCTCCTTCATGATCCTGATTGAAGAAGCTAATGCTTCCTTTGAATTCCCCTGATAAGTCCCGAATGGCAGATCCACTACTACAAGGGCCCTCTTAACACCTCTTACAACTGATGCTGCATGATAAATCATATTATCGAGCGTAATAGGAAGGGTTGTATCATAACCTGCCATTACATTTGAGGCGGAATCACCAACCAGGATTACGTCTATTTCCGCTTCATCAAGTATCTTTGCAATGGAATAGTCATAAGCCGTCAGCATAGCAATTTTTTCACCTTTTAGCTTCATCTCATTCAAGACATGAGTTGTAACTCTTCTTACAGATTTATGTATCGGCATAATAATGCTTATGTTAATTAATGAAGGCAAAGTTACAGATTTGCATTGGATGATACATCTTCATGCATTCATCTTTTTAATTTGTCAGACTGAAGCAGATATCCTGTCGTTTTGTCATAAAAAGCAGAAAAAACCTTAATGGCATAATCATTGCTGATTCAACATAGTATACTTTTTTTAAAAGTAGGAATTGAACGAGCTCTGAAACACCTGAGCTAAGTTCATGATATCAAAATGAAATTTTAAAAATTATTATAAAATGGGAAAAATAATTGGAATTGATCTTGGAACAACAAACTCCTGTGTTGCAGTAATGGAAGGTAATGAACCTGTTGTAATCCCCAACAGTGAAGGGAAGAGAACCACACCTTCAATCGTTGCATTCATTGAAAACGGAGAACGCAAAGTAGGAGATCCTGCTAAGCGACAGGCTATCACAAATTCAAAGAAGACTGTATTCTCGATAAAAAGGTTTATGGGGGAAACTTATGATAAAGTCACAAAAGAGATTAAAAGGGTATCCTATACTGTTGTAAAAGGTGACAATAATACTCCCAGGGTGAAAATTGATAACCGTCAGTATTCACCTCAGGAGATTTCCGCGATGATTCTTCAAAAGATGAAAAAGACTGCAGAGGATTATCTTGGACAGGAAGTTACTGATGCAGTTATTACAGTTCCGGCATATTTCAGCGATTCACAACGTCAGGCAACAAAAGAGGCTGGTGAAATAGCCGGTTTAAATGTCAAAAGGATTATAAATGAGCCTACTGCCGCATCCCTGGCTTATGGCCTCGACAAAAAGTCACAGGACCTTAAAATAGCTGTGTTTGACCTCGGAGGCGGAACTTTTGATATCTCAATTCTTGAACTTGGAGATGGCGTTTTTGAAGTTAAATCAACCAATGGAGATACCCATCTTGGAGGTGACGATTTTGATCATCTGATAATTGACTGGATGGCTGAGGAGTTTCTCAAAGAAGAAGGTATTGATTTGAGAAAGGATCCGATGGCTTTGCAACGTCTGAAGGAAGCAGCCGAAAAAGCCAAAATTGAACTTTCAAGTTCAACAACAACAGAGATCAATCTTCCATACATTATGCCTGTTGATGGAATTCCAAAGCATCTGGTAAAAACACTCACACGAGCCAATTTTGAAAAAATTTGCGATAAACTGATCCTTGCTTGCATTGAACCTTGTAAGATCGCTCTGAAAGATTCCGGTCTTTCAATATCAGAAATAGATGAAGTTCTTCTTGTAGGTGGGTCTACCCGAATACCTGCAATTCAACAGCTTGTTGAAAAATTCTTCGGACGAGTACCGTCGAAAGGGGTTAATCCCGACGAAGTTGTTGCTGTCGGAGCTGCCATACAGGGCGGTGTACTTACCGGAGAGGTAAAAGATGTTCTTCTGCTTGATGTTACACCACTTTCACTTGGTATCGAAACAATGGGTGGAGTAATGACTAAACTGATTGAATCAAATACCACTATTCCCACCAAAAAAACAGAGGTATTTACAACTGCTGCTGATAGTCAGCCATCGGTGGAGATACATGTTCTCCAGGGTGAGAGACCAATGGCAGTATGGAATAAAACTATCGGACGATTTCATCTGGACGGCCTTCCACCTGCCCCAAGAGGTATTCCTCAGATTGAAGTCAGCTTTGACATCGATGCAAATGGGATTTTGCATGTTGCGGCAAAGGACAGAGGTACTGGTAAAGAACAGAGAATCAGGATAGAAGCATCGTCAGGATTAAATGATGATGAAATCAGAAGGATGAGAGAGGAAGCCAAAGTGAATGCTGAAGCCGACAATAAAGCAAAAGAAAAAGTTGATAAGGTAAATACTGCTGACAGTATGATCTTTACTACCGAAAAACAGCTTAAGGAATTTGGTGACAAGCTCCCGGCAGATAAGAAACCAGCAATTGAGACTGCCCTGGCAAAGCTTAAGGAAGCATATAAATTACAGGACGTAGATGCAATAGACAAAGCACTTGCAGAGTTAAATTCAGTCTGGCAGGTCGCTTCAGAAGAGATGTACAAAACTGCACAAAATTCTGATGCTAATAAAGCTCAACCAGGGGCTGAACAACCCACCGATAACAATCCGAAACCAGGGAACGAAGAGGTAACCGATGTTGATTTTGAGGAAGTAAAATAAATTATATATTACTTTATTATAAGAGGTTGAAAAATTTTCAACCTCTTTTTTTCTGCCTTTCCTCAACAGACTTAATTAAATTATCCACCAAAATCAGTATTATCAGCGGGAGAATTTTATGTACTTTTATATAAAATTTCGCGTTTCTACCGTATGAATATTAAAACAATTACAATAGCCTCTCTTTTAGCTATTTCAGTCTGTGCAACAAGCCAGATTGAGACACAAATTAATAGAACCGATCAGCAGGGGAAAAAACAGGGACACTGGATTAAAAAATATCCCGGTGAAACTGTTATGTATGACGGTTTTTTTAAGGACGGTCATCCTATTGGTGAGTTCAAAAGATATTTTGAAAACCAATCTTTAAAATCCATCCTCATTTACAGCGCTGATGGAAGAACAGCAAATGCAACTATTTACCATCAGAATGGAAATACATCCTCGAAAGGAACCTATGTGGAACAGATGAAAGAGGGCAAATGGCAGTTCTTCTCTGCAATTACCAATGGCTACCTTATCTCTGAAGAATACTACTCAAAAAATCTCAGGAACGGACCATCTCTTAAGTTCTATCCCGATAGTACAATAGCTGAGAAACTCACATATTTAAACAACGTAAAGCAGGGAGAGTGGATCCAGTACTACCCTTCCGGAGCAGTATGCCTGAAATCAAATTATCTCAATGGTAAAATTAATGGCAAGTTTGAAGTTTGGTACGAAAACGGGGCCATCGGGTTTTCCGGACAATATAAAAATGATTCTAAAGATGGTCTCTGGGTAATCTTCAACGAGGAAGGGACAGTAAAATACAAATTGGAATACATGGAAGGAGCTACAAAAGATCGCCGGATGGATATTGATGAATCAGACTTTCTTGACTCCCTTGAGAATAACAAGGGGAAAATTGCTGACCCTGAAAAAACCGGAGTCATCAGGTAATGACTCTACGGTTATGGAACAATTGTCCGGAATGTTATTAAACTAAAATACTGATCATGACTGAAAAGGTTTCTTTAGAAGAATTACAGTTGATCATAAGGGATTCATTATATCTGGCTTTACCTGATTTTTATTGGGTTATGGCTGAAATCTCGGAACTCAAGGAAAACAATACCGGACATTGTTACCTTGAACTAATTGAAAAACATCCGGACGACAAAAATGTCAGAGCACGGGTAAGAGCAATTATCTGGCGTAATCGTTACAGATTCCTAAAGGCATTTTTTGAAAATAGTGCAGGAGAAACTCTCAAAGAGGGGCTCAAAATACTTGTAAAAATAAAGGTTGAATATCACGAATTATATGGTTTAAGCCTCATAATTTCAGATATCGATCCGGCTTTTACCATTGGAGAAATGGCAATGAAACGCCTGCATGTTATAAAAAAGCTTGAGCAGGAAGGGGTCTTTACTATGAATAAGGATCTTATATTTCCCGCTGTTCCGCAAAGAATTGCTGTTATTTCTTCAAAAAATGCTGCAGGATACACGGATTTTGTCAACCAGCTTAAAGGCAATAGTTTTGGATATGTATTTTATACTGCATTGATAGAAAGCTCATTACAGGGCACAGAAACGGAACAGGGTGTAATAAGCGCTCTTGACAAAATTGCCTTAAACTCCCATTTATTCGATCTGGTTGTTATAATCAGAGGCGGAGGTTCACAAACAGACCTTAGCTGGTTCGACAGCTATAATATCGCCTATCATGTTACCCAGTTTCCTTTGCCAGTTATCACCGGTATAGGACATGACAAAGATGTAACCGTTACAGATCTGGTCGCAAACAGGTCACTTAAAACACCAACTGCAGTGGCTGATTTTCTTATTGATTCAGTTGCAAGTGCAGAAAATGAAATAATTGAAATAAGTTCGGGAATAATTAATGCTTCAAGGATTATTATTGAAAAAAACAGAAACAGTATTGAAACTTCAGGAATTAAATTATTACCGCTTGCACGAATAATGCTGTCTGATGTAAAAGATAAGCTTTTAACCAAAATAATTGAAATCAATAACACAGGTAAGGAACTAATCTTTAGAGCTGCTCTCATTCCGGCAAATCAGGAGTCTAAACTTTCTTCATCAGTCAAATCACTTTTTTCCGGAAAAGTGACGGCGCTGAAAGTGAAAAATCAGAGTCTTATTGCCGCATCATTAAATTTTCTGACTGTGAACAATGTAATGGTGAAAAGTTTAGAGAGTACTTTACTGCTTCTGGAACCTGAAAATGTACTTCAACGAGGCTATTCAATAACATCAGTTAATGGCAGAATTCTGAGAAACAGTGATCAGGTAAAAATTAATGACCTGATTGATACACAACTCTATGAAGGATCTTTGAGAAGCAAGGCGGTGTCGAAATAAGGAGAGGGAGTTAAGTAAAAATGAAGGGAATAATAAATTAATTTTTAAAACTTAATGATATGGCTAAGAAGGAATTTTCATTTAATAATGCAGTAATTGAGATAGAGAACATTCTGCAAAAGATTGAAAGTGGAGATCTGGATATTGATAAGTTGTCGGTTGAAGTAAAACGTGCTTCTGAACTTATCAAACAATGTCAGAAAAAACTGAGGACAACTGAGGAGGAGATCAATAGTATATTTAAGGATCTTACATAAAAATAAATCAGGACCGAAGTCCTGATTTACTACTTTACTACCCTTAACCTAAATCCATGAAAAAAACCCTTATAAACTAATTTCCTAACTTCTGTATATTAAACGATTATAAGACATAAATTGTTTCGAATTTTTTTAATTATTTATTAAAAACATAGAAATTTTTGACGAACTGTTCATTTTTCTACACCAAGTACATCTTTAAAGGCTTTAATAAAGGTTTCTTTTGGAAGCGCCCCCATAGCCATCTGTGGTTGGCCTTCAGCAGGAACAAATAAAAATGAAGGAATGCTTCGTACACCAAAAACTGATGCAAGTTCCTGTTCCGCCTCTGTATCGATTTTGAAAACATTAATCTTACCGTCAAAATCTTTCGCCAGATCTTCCAGAACGGGAGCTACAGCTTTACATGGACCACACCAATCGGCATAAAAATCAATTATACATGGTTTTTCGCCTTCATATTTCCATTCTTTATTCTTTTCATAATTGAATACTTTATTCAAAAATGTCACTTTTGTAAGATGCTCTATCATATCATTTTTATTAAATAAACATTAGAGAATAGCCTTTGTTTACTTACAGGTCAACCTTCATGCCAATTAACTTCAAATATCAATATTTAAATATAATTGAGTATTAATTGTAACTTTGTCATGAATATTAAACAAATTGTCATATCTATATATGAATATATGTCTTAATGACAAAATCTTCGAGACACTTTCATCGGTGGTTACATCAGAGAATGTTCAAGCATATGTAATTGGAGGTTGGGTAAGGGATTGTCTTCTCAAAAGGGACCACCCCGATAAAGACATTGATATAGTGGTTATTGGAAGCGGTATTGAGATTGCACAGAAAGCAGCCAGGAAGATACATCCAGGAATCAAAGTCAGTGTATTTAAGAATTTTGGAACTGCTATGTTCAGGAATCGTGATTATGAGATAGAGTTTGTAGGTGCAAGGAAAGAGTCGTATGACAGAAATTCAAGGAAGCCTGTTGTAGAAGACGGGACTTTGGAAGATGATCAGAAGAGAAGGGATTTTACTATTAATACACTGGCGATAAGCATTAATAGAGAGACATTTGGGACATTCCTTGATCCATTTGGAGGTATTGATGATTTGAAAAAGAAAATAATCAGAACACCACTGGAACCTGACAAAACATTTTCTGATGATCCATTAAGGATGATGAGAGCCATAAGGTTTGCCACCCAGCTTAATTTTACAATCGAGGAGAAGACATTCAATTCAATAAAAGAAAACGTTGAAAGGATTAAGATTGTATCGGCTGAAAGGATTGTAACGGAACTTAATAAGATAATTATGTGTTCTCATCCTTCAAAAGGTTTCATTCTTCTTGAAAAAGCAGGCTTACTCAGAATAATTTTCCCTGAGCTTGATAAACTTAAAGGAGTCGAGACAAAAGATGGGAAGGCTCATAAGGACAATTTTCATCATTCAATAAAAGTTCTTGATAATATAAGCAAGAATACTGATAATCTATGGCTCAGGTGGGCTGCCCTGCTTCACGATATTGCCAAACCCGTTACTAAGAAATACATACCTGACACCGGCTGGTCATTTCATGGACATGAATTTGTAGGTTCCAAAATGGTTCCGGATATCTTCAGAAAGTTAAAGCTCCCGCTAAATGAGAAGATGAAATATGTTCAGAAGATAGTTGATCTTCACCTCCGGCCAATAGCATTGTCGCAGGAACTGGTAACAGATTCAGCAATCAGGAGATTGCTTTTTGAAGCCGGTGATGACATTGACGATCTGATGGTATTATGCGAAGCAGACATAACATCAAAGAATGAAGCAAAAAAGACAAGACATTTAGAAAACTTCAAACTTGTAAGAAATAAACTTAAAGAGATTGAAGAGAAGGATGCTGTAAGAAATTTTCAACCTCCGGTTGACGGAAGTGAGATAATCGCGACTTTTGGAATTAAACCCGGGAAAGAGGTTGGTATTATTAAAAATGCAATCAGGGATGCAATACTGGATGGTATAATCCCGAATGAACATGATGCTGCAAGAAAACTTATGCTGGAAAAAGGAGTTGAACTAGGACTGACTCCCGTTAACGATTTTATCTGACCTTAAGATCGAGAATTACCGGCAGATGATCACTAAAGCCTCCCTGATACTTAAAACCCCGATATGTTGAAAGGGGAGTAAACCCCGGATATTTAGGATCCTTTTTCAGAAGAAAATCGGGGCTGAAGATCTTAAAGAGATTTGGCTCTGTATATAGTCCCTCTCTTAGTGATAATAGTCTCCTGGAAACAATTACCTGGTCAATCATTTCCCACTTCCCCATATAACGATAAGTTCCACAGCCTTTATCAGCAAGACTATCAGAAAGATTTATAAGGGATTTTTCATTGTCAGAGGAGAAAATAAGCGATTTTAAAATCTGATCATCCGGTGTACAGTTGAAATCACCCATAATTATTATTCTGGCTCCCGAAGAGTTACTTTTAAATATAGAATCGACTTTTTCATGTACCATCGATGCAATCCTGAGCCTGTTACTTTCACCTGCAAGTACCCCTCCCCTTCTTGAAGGCCAATGGTTTACAATAAGGTGGATAGTATCGGATCTTATTATAAATTTTGTATATAGAACGCTTCTGGTATTAAAATCCTGAGGTTTTGATTTCGATGGGATCCAGTATGTGTAACAAATAATATCAACAAGTTTATTCCTGTAAATGAGGCATACATCTATTCCTCTTCTGTCTGGTGAATCTTCATGAATTATACTATAATTAAATTTCGTTAAGTAGGTGCCATAAATAAGATCCTCCAGTACTTTTCTGTTTTCTATCTCACAAAGAGCGACGACCGCAGGAGGTTCCCACTCCCCTGCCGCAATAATTGTTTTATACAGTGAATTTATTTTTTTATTATACCTTGATAAATTCCATTTCATCAAACCATCAGGGAGGAAGTCATTATCCATTGTAAGAGAATCATCATAAATATCAAAAAGGTTCTCAACGTTATAAAACATAACTCTTTCAGATTGAGATACGACAACCTGGGAATAGACCGAATTGAAAGAAAGATTAAGCAGCAGGAAAACAACAGAAACATCTGGAAATATCCCTTTTGACATGACACTTCTTTAAATAAAGGAGGTTGATATGAAATCAGCCTCCTAAACTATCTTAAATCTTTAGTATGCATTTATCCAGCGGTATCTTCTGGCACTCTCGCCAAATTTGACGGCAAGAGAAAGTTCGTGAGTTCCATAACTCTGTTTCCTGATGTCAGTCAGAGTAAAGTCAAAGGCATAAGCAAAATAGAATCTGTCATATTTTAAACCAAACATCGCGATTATTGCATCATTGGTTCTATATGACATTCCGACCCAGTAGTCCTCCTTGTAGTAAACTCTTGCCGTCAGATCCATCTGCACCGACTTTAAAAACATGTCGGAAGCTTTAATAAAAGCAGATGGTTCAAGGATCCAGTCTGGCGATAATGGAAACTTATATCCACCGGTCAGATAAAAATTGCCAAGTTCCGTTCTTTTAGTAATGGATGTATCGGCAAACAATAATGAACCTCTAAACAAATTAGTCATAGAAAATCCCAAATAATATTTTGAAGTGGTAAAACTTGCTCCAAAGTTGAAATCCGGAATAAAAACCGATCTGTCGTATGAATTCAATAATGGATCATCATGATTATAAATCAAACCATTTGTATTAACTGCAAACTGATATGCAGTCAATGCAAGTCCAAAAGAAAGATCATTCGGTATGCTACCCGTTCGTCCCATGGAAATATGATAGGCGTATGCAAACTGAACTCCGGTACGTTTCATAATACCATTATTGTCATTGAACACATATCCACCAAGGCCTACTTTACCTCCTTTTGTCGGTTTAATTATCTTCTTCTTCACCGCAGTGTATTTTGAAATGTAGCTGTCTTTGAGGATACGTGTCTGAAAACTGACAGCATAAGTACTTGGTGCCCCAGCCATTCCAACCCACTGTTCTCTGACTGTAAGGTTAACAGCAGTATAGCCGTCGCGTCCTGCGAATGATGGGTTTATCAGGAATCCATTCATGATGTACTGGCTGTACATCGGGACCTGCTGGGCAATGGCAGCTCCAAAAATGAAGCTGAGAACAATTGCCGGTAATATTTTTCTTAAAAACCTCATATATTTAATGTTCAAAATATAATAATTATCTGATTATACTTATAACACCTGACCTTGGTTTGGATCCATCATTAAGATGTAATACATAATGATATGAATCTGTTGGTAAAAGCTTTCCTTTAAATGTACCATTCCATGGGTTTGCCGCAAGATTTTTACTATTGAATACAAGTTTACCCCATCTGGTAAATACAAAGACTTCAGCATTCGGGAACATATCAATATTCTTAATCACCCACGTATCATTATATCCATCATTATTTGGAGTTATGATATCCGGTATTTCAAGACACAGTTCTGAACCAATAACATCAACAACTACATCAAGACGTGCGGGACATTCATTCAGGTCGGTAACAACTACTCTGTAAGTCCCGTCAGGAATATTTAGCCTGTCCGCAGTTAAAATACCATCTGACCAAAGCACACTATAAGGTTGTGTCCCTCCGGTTATGGTAAGTGTGATATTGCCATCAGCAACACCCGGGCAGGAAGCATCTTCTTTAGTATAAGCAATCGAAAGCATTGCAAGTTCTGTAACATTACCAGAGGCATTTGTTGTACAACCGTTACCGTCAGTGATTATTATCGTATAATTACCTGCTGCCAGGCCACTTATATCTTCTGTCGTTGCTCCGTTACTCCAGAGGAAGGTGTATGGGGCCGTTCCTCCGGCAACAGTCAGATCAACCGATCCGGTAGCTCCACCAGAGCAGAGTACATTGATAACAGATGTTGTTCCGCTGAGTGTTGTTGCGGGTTCTGTTACAGTGCCTGCTGCATTGGCGGTACAACTATTAGCATCGGTGATAGTGACGGTATAGTTACCTGCAACTACATTGGTCAGATCTTCTGTGGTTGCTCCGTTGCTCCACAGGAAGCTGTATGGAGCCGTTCCTCCGGTTACTGTCAGATCAATTGATCCGGTAGCTCCGCCAAAGCAGAGCACATTGGTAACAACCGTTGTTCTGCTGAGTGCTGCTACAGGTTCTGTTACAGTGCCTCCTGAATTGGAAGGGCAACTATTAGCATCGGTGATAGTTACCGTATAAATTCCCGGGCTC
>Ga0209746_1000421_pt1 | contig 21940 bp, 22 predicted proteins | sample BarGraNGADG00211_3_FD_184496 | JGI IMG/M metagenome (GOLD analysis project Ga0209746, IMG submission 184496) | Arctic peat soil microbial communities from Barrow, Alaska - Barrow Graham LP Ref core NGADG0011-211 (SPAdes) (version 2) | ecosystem: Environmental > Terrestrial > Soil > Wetlands >... | reverse complement strand
CAGGGCCGCGAAATCGGACAGGTCGCCGGCGCGGACCTCCACGCCCTGGGCGGCCAGCCAGGCCGCGGCCTCGGGGCGGCGAGCAAGCCCACAAACGGGCACGCCCGCGGCCCGCAGCCGCTCCGCCAGGTGCCAGGCAATGAATCCATTCACTCCGGTGACAAACACCGGTGCGGCAATTGGCATCTGAGTATCTCGCATAATCGTGGTCACCGGCTTTGTGATTTATGATAATTTATGCTACGCTTTGTTAGCTTATTCGAAGGAGCGAAGCATCACAGGTTCTGAAGCCGAGGAGACTGCTTGATGAAACAGTATTTGGCCGTCGTCGACATCGACATTCACGCCAACCAGGATGAGACGGCGCGCGAGCAAGTGTTGGAAAACGTGCGCAATTACAAAGGCTCGGCCGTGACTCCCCTCTGGATCAACTGGTTACGGATGCGGGCTGACCTGCGCCTGGTCTGCCTGGTCGACGAGCTCGAACACTTCGACGATTTTCTGATCGACGAGATTCGCGGCGTGCCGGGCGTGCGCGGGACGAAAAGCTTCCTGGCTTTCGACGGCGTAGTTCACGGCGACGTGATCGATGATATCTCGCTGCAGGACTCGCCATGGAGCCGCCGCGCCTCTGCGACGGCCATGATCCATATCGAGCCGGGCAAAGAGCGAGCGGTCTACGAGGCCCTTGTCGCTCTGCCACGGCACAATGAAGTCGAAGTCGGCTACGTCGCCAAACTGTTCCATTGTCATGTCTGCGACGCAATGGTCCTACTCATCGGCGAGCGAACGGCCTCGCTCAGCGGCTATGTGATGAGTTGGATACGTAGCATCCCCGGGGTGACAGATACTCAGGTCGTGAGCACGCTGGACTGGAAGGTCCTTGCTAAGACCGAAGATCTGATCGCCCTGTGCCAGAGCTTCCCGGAAACCAGAACGAACGGCTGAGCCAGTATCATCTTGCCAGGCGCACCGCCCTGCCCGACTCGTTCGATTGCAGCATCGCCACAATCAAGCGCAGGTCAGCCAGGCCTTCCTCGGGAGTGGAACGCGGCGGTCGTCCCGTGCGGACGGCCTGCGCGAAGTCCGCGTACATGGCGCGCATCCCACCGTAGGGGCTCGGCTCATCCCAATGCTGCGCCTCGCCGCCATTGGGGCGCAACTCGACCCATTCGTTCGTCGCCAGCACCATCCCTTCCACGCCGATCACCTGTAAAGGCGAATACGGTCCCTGTACAGCATAGGTCACTTGGTAACTGCCAAGCGCCCCTGAGGCCCAATTCATGACCGCCACCAGGGTGTCGGCCGGTTTCAGGTCTGGGCGATAGGAAGCCACACTGGCCTGCACGGAGCTCGCCTCCACGAGAACGGTCCGCAGTGTCGCCATATGATGCACTCCGCCATCGCTCAAGAACCCGCCGGGATGAGCCGGCTCCTGGCGCCAGTGGGTCAGGGCGTATTGGTTGTCGGGCGCGGTGTAAGGACAGAGGACCCACTGCGCCGTGACCACTCGGCCGATGGCGCCCTCGGCCACCAGCCGCGCCGCGTGCTGGTAACTATCCAGATAGCGGCAGTTTTCAGCCACCATCAACACGCGGCCGTACTTCTTTGGCCAGCCGAGCATGCGCTCCCCATCCTCCACGCTCGCGGCAATGGGCTTCTCGACGATGACGTGGCATCCGGCGGCCAGCGCCGCCTCCGTGACCTGGGGATTGATGATCGTAGGCAAAGCCAGCGAGACCGCATCCAACCTTTCCTGGGCCAGCATGGCGGCGTAGTCAGCGTACACCGCCGGGCGTTTGCCTGTCTCCTGGGCCACCCGCTCGGCCAAGGCCTCGGCCTTGGCGGGGGTGCGATTGCACAGAGCCACGACCTCGAAATCCGAGCGTAGTGTGTTCACGGCCGGCCAATGGTCGCTGTTGACAATCAAACCGGTGCCGATGAAAGCCAGACGAATTGGATCGGGCATGCTGTCACCTCGAGTGAATGAGAGACGCTTTGCGTCCACGGCTCCCCCTTCGCGCGCGGCATTACACCACGCCGGCAGTCGCTTGTCAATTGTCCTCCCAAAGGGTAGAATAGGCGCGGATGGAGGTATACAATGATTGGTTTGACTTGTACAAAATGCGGCCGGCGCTTTATGCCGACCACCCAAGAGATCGAGACTTACCTGGCGCATAGCGAGGGTAAGAAGCATGCGCAGGTCCTATGCCCCCATTGCGGCTACCATAACAAGATCGATATTCACCGCTTGCAAGGGTTCATGCGCTTCACGCCAGCCGGGGCGAAGTCCGAAGAAGAGCCTAAACCCGCGTCTGAGCAGAATCCTGAGGCAGGCTCTTAACACACGTGTTGTCTACTGCGCGCATTCCGCATCACACACCACGCCTTGCCCTCGTCCATGACTGGTTGAATCAGGTTGGCGGCGCCGAGAGCGTGCTGGAAACTCTGGTGGGCATGTTCCCCGGGGCCCCGGTCTACACCAGCATGTATGCGCCGGAGATTATGCCCGCGCGGTACCGCGCGTGGGATATTCGCACCACTTTCATACAGCGGCTGCCGGGCGTCACTCGCCATCACCAGGTCTACATGCCGGTGTACCCGCTGGCATTCAGTGGGTTGCGCCTGACCGGCTACGACCTTATCCTGAGCAATAAGAGCGGCTTCTGTCACTTCGTGGCAGCGCCGCAGAACGCCAGACATGTCTGTTATTGCCTGACCCCCACGCGCTTCCTCTGGCAGTACGAGACGTACCGGGAACGCGAGGGCTTGCCGCCCGCAGCCGACTTGGCTCTGAGGCCAGTCGTGTCGTTGCTGCGACGCTGGGATTATGCCGCGGCGCAGCGGGTCAGTCACTTCGTTGCCATCTCGACCGAGGTCCAGGAACGGATCCGGCGGTACTACAGGCGCGAGAGCACGATCATCTTCCCCCCGGTCGACCTGGCGCGTTTCTTGCCGTCCGGCGAGGCGCCCAGCGATTACTTCCTGGCAGGGGGCCGGCTCATCCCCTACAAGCGGGTGGACCTGGCGGTGCGCGCCTGCACGGAGCTTGGTCTGAAGCTGCTGGTCTACGGTGACGGGCGCGACCGGCCGGCGTTGGAGAAAATGGCCGGGCCGAGCGTGACTTTCCTCGGCCGCGTACCCTGGGACGAACTGGTCTGCCTCTTCCAACGCGCCAGGGCCTTCATCTTTCCGGGGCGGGATGACTTCGGCATTGCGCCGCTGGAGGCCCAGGCCGCCGGCCGGCCCGTGGTCGCCTACGCCGGCGGAGGCGCGCTGGACACGGTGCTGCCGGGCCAGACAGGCGAGCTCTTCGCCGACCAAACCGTGGAATCGCTGAAAACGGTGCTGTCCACTTTCAACCCGTCGGCCTATGACCCTGCGGCTTGCCGCGCGAATGCGGAGCGCTTCGGGACGGAACGATTCGAGCAAGAGCTAAGAGAGTTCTTGCTAAGTGCTGCTTGAGGGAGAGTCTATGGAGCTTCGTGCTTATTGGTTGATCATCCGGCGCCGTTGGTGGCTCCCGGTGGGGCTGGTCCTGCTGGTCGGACTGATAACGGTCGTCATGCAAAAACCGTGGCAGCCCAGTCCGGCCAGTTACTCCGCCAGCATGCGCTTCAACGTGGGTATTCAGCCCGAGCGCATTCCCGGCGTCTACACTTACGACCGCTACTATAGCATGCTTACGTCTGAATACCTGGTCGACGACCTGGGTGAGATCGTGCGCAGCCAGCTTTTCGCCAGCGCAGTCAGCCAGCAGCTAGCCCAAGAGGGCATCAACGTACCGGCCGGGGTCATCGGCGCGAGCACGCAGCCGGGAAAGTTGCACCGCATCCTAACGGTGAACGTGGGCTGGGGCGACGAGAAGCAACTGCGCGCCATAGCCAACGCCATCGCCGCGACCCTGACCCAGCACAGCGCGGATTTCTTCGCCCAGTTCAGCGCCTCAGAAGCCGACATCCGCGTGATCGACCCGCCGGTGGTCAGCGTGGTCGCGCCCCCTGCGCGCCAGCAACTGGATTTGCCGTTGCGGGTCGCGCTGGCGCTGGCCGCAGGGATTGGCCTGGCTTTTCTGCTGGATTACCTGGACGACTCGGTGCGCGATCGCCGGGAACTGGAGCAGATGGGCTTTCTCGTGCTAGGGGAAGTGCCGCGCCAGTAGCCCGAGCTAGCGCGGGTCCACGACGATATCGCCCATCCGCGAGCGGATGGTCAGTTTCGTGCTCGGCGCCGGGCCCATATCACTGCTGACCTGGCGCCCGGCGATGCCCTGCTGGCTGTTGCGCCCGTTCACCTCAAAACCCACGCTCACTTTGCCGATGTCGCTCCGCGCATCGATAGAGAAGCTACTCTCGCCGGGCACGTGCAGGCTGATCCCGCCGATGTCGCTGGTCACCTGGTAAATGGCTTTCGGCGCCAGCCTGCCATTCAGCTCGATGGTGGCCACTCGGCTCTGCACTTCCAGTTTCCCGACCGGCAGCACATCCGTCAACACCACCCGGCCCACGTCCGCCCGGATCGTCGCGTCACCCTGCGTGCCCTCAACCTGGATGCTGCTGACCCCGATCAGCAGTTGCAGCGCCGTCTGACGTGGGACCGTGATGGAGATCGACGCGTGGCGCACGCGGCCGGGCGCCCCCTGGATCCGTTCCCGTGATAGTAACCTGATTGCGGGACTGTTCGATGCGCACCTGGAACTCGTTCAGGCGCCGCCCGGCGTCGGCCTGCCCGATTCCCCAAACGTGTTTCGTCCCCTGCAACGTCACCTGCCCATCGTCGCCGGTGCGTACCGTGATGTCGCCTCCCGGGAGATTCACTCTCAGGCTAAGCGGGCCGGCCACGCTCAGCGCTTGAGTAAAGTCAGCCGTCTCCTCGTGGTCCCCCAGCGGCCCAAACCCGCTCCAGCCTGGCAGCCGGACGACTGCAAAAAGCAGTGTCAGCGAGCAGCAACAACAGAAGACGAGCAACAGAAGCAGAAGCGCCAGCCATAGAACCCTGCCGGGGCACGACAGGATGAACGCCGCGCTCCAACATACGCAGCAGCAGGCTCAGGGTCTCGCCGCGGATGCCGGAATGCCCTTTGGCCAGGGTGTTGGCCCGGATGATCATCAGTGCGCGCACTGCGGCTGTTTCCAGCGGTGCGCCCACGCGAACTGCGTGGCTCATCACGATGTTGCGCTGCAACTGGCGTACTTCTTCAGGCGGGATGAAGCGATCCTTGAAAGCGCCAAAGCCGGTCGTGATGCCGTAGACGATCCGACCTTCGGCCACGAACTGCTCCACCGCCGCCCGCGCACGAGCTACCTTCGCCTCCGCTTCGGGGCTCAGGACGACTTCCAGCGCGCCCGGTGCGGCATGAGCGGCCGCCCAAACGTCCTCAAGCGTCAGTTGCTCGCCGTCGATCACAATATGTAACCCCATCAGCTCACCCTATCCCTGTAACAACGCCAGCGCCCGCGCGATCATCTCCTGCCCGGCCGGAGCCAAATCATACTGGCCCAGGTCGTCAGGTAGTACCCAACGCACCTCGGATGCGTCATCCCCCGCACGGAGCTCGCCCGAGACGTAATAGGCCAGGAAATCCACCACCATGAAATGGTAGCGGATGCGCCCGTCGGGATCGCTCTGGATCGGCTCGAAAAGCCCGAGGATCGGGCCGGCCTCGACCTGAATGCCGCATTCCTCGTGCACCTCACGCCGGAGCGCGGCCCCGGCTGTTTCGCCCAGCTCGACCAGTCCGCCGGGCAATGCCCAACTGCCTTGGGCAGGCGGCCGGCCGCGTCGTTCCAGCAACACCTGGCGACCATCCCATACCACTGCCCCGACGCCGGCAAACGGCCGGCTCGGATAGGTCCGTCGTTCGGGTTCGTTACTCATCTGGCCGGCAGCCTCCTGGCAACACGAAAAAGTAGGCCCCCGCGCTGAGCAGGGGCCTACTGCAAAATCAAGGAGCTAGCTTACCGAAGGGGTCTCAGCGACCGTATCCTGGGCCTTCCTCAAAGTACTTGGCATTCTCCTCGGTGGCCGGGGTCAGATCGACAACTTCCTTCGGCGCCAACTTGCGGGTCGCAGTCAGGTGCACGGCCGCACCGTTATGGTCATGGCCATCGAAGATGGCGCTGAACCCTGGTATGCCGACCGGCCCGTTCAGGACCTCGCCACCCTTGGCTACAAAGGAGGAAGGCACGTCTTCTTCAGGGAAGATAGCCTCCACCGGGCATTCCGGCACACAAGCTCCGCAGTCGATGCAGGTCTCGGGATCGATGTAGAACAACGGCCATTCGTCCTGCGGCTGTCCCGGTATGATGCATTCAACCGGACAGACCTCGACACAGGCGCCATCGCGAATGCACAGGTCGGTGATAGTGTGAGTCATTACGCTTCCTCCTTGAGTGACTTAGCGAGAGTTCAGCACAGGCGACAAAGCATGCCGGCACGCGCTGCCTGCCGCCAGATTGGAAAAGATTCTACAGGGTGTGACAACGTTTGTCAAACCACGAAAAATACCGGACGTCAGCTCTCGGCGAGCGCTTGCAGACGCTCGGCGCTCAATATGTCAATCCTTTTGCGGCCGATGTCGATCAGGCCGTCGGATTTCATGTCATTTAGCACCTGGGTTGCCGTCTCCCGGTAGGTACCCACAGTTTCAGCGAGGTCCTGGTGCGTCAGGCCGACGATCTCGGTGGAACCGCGCTCGGCGGCCAGTCGAAGCAGCAAGGAGGCCAGGCGGGCGGGAATCCCCTTGAAGGCCATGTCTTCCAGCCGCTCCTCGGCATCGCGCAGGCGCCGCCCGGTGATCTCCAACACGCGCAGGCCGACGCTGGGCTTGCTCAGGATCAGTCGCTCCAGATCGGTGCGGCTCATGACGTAGATCAGGCAATCGTCGAGCGCCTCAGCGAAGGTGTTGTGCATCTGCTGCCCGAGCAGAGCCATTTCTCCGAACAAAGTCCCTGGCCCCAACGTGGCGATGACCAGCTTCTTGCCTTCGGGAGAAATGCGATAGAGTTGGACCCGTCCATCCTTCACCAAGAACAGGACCTCCCCCACTTCCTCCGGCCGGTAGAAAACGCGACCACGAGGCACGCTGGTCATTGTGGTCATGCGGTCCAGCTCAGATATGTCACGATCGGACAGGTCGCGGAACAACTCGATGTCTGACAGATATCCCAGTTTCTCTTTCTCTTCCATCATTGCTCCAACGGCACTCGCCAGGTGAAAAGTGACAGCTTACACATTCGCAAAACATTCATTTAAGCTCATATAATTATAGAACAAAAATGTACAAAAAACAAGAAGCAAACACTGAGATCCGGACATAAGTGCTTGACAGGCTGAGTAAGATAGGGCGGTACGACATTTTGACGTGGAGCAGGTGCATAAAACTGAGTGAGCGCGAGTAGCAGGGGTGTGAGAGCTATCTGGGCGAGGATGACGTCTGGTGGCACATCTGGAGCTTCCCTAATGATCACCTGGTCTGCCGGGCGTACCATTTCGAGCGCATCGTCTTGTAGCAGACCGCCAATGGAGTCTGGGAAGAGCGCTATCTGGATGCCACCTTCGGCTCTTTGCAGCCCCTGGCTGAGGTTCAGACGGAGCTGGAAGTGCGCTTGCAGGGCCAAAGGCGAGGGGCGCCTCCACCTACGAGGGGGAGGGGCCGGGGAAGGGCTGCCCTCTCGCTTAACGAGTCAATCCCTGCAGCACGACCACCAAGGCGGAACAGCCCGGGTCGAGCTTGCCTTCGGTGCGCTCGCCGACCCAGCTCGCGCGGCCGATGCTGCTGCGTAACGGGGTCACGCGGTCGCGGCCTTCATCGGCGGCTTGCAGGGCCTTAGCGCCCGCTTCGCCGGGCGAGGCCGCCGCGGCGATGGCCGCGGCGAAGGCCTCGCTGGCGGGATGCAACGCGTCCACCACTGTCTTGTCGCCCAGGGTGGCCTTGCCCTTCTCCTGGATGCCCCCGTCGGCGGCCGCAAACATGGCCGCCAGGTCGGCGGGCGCCAGTTCGCTCTTGCCCATGGCGGCCTTGCCGGCGCGCATGAGCGCGATGGAAGTGAGGGTCCCCATAGTGGACGGCGCGGCCCGGTTGGCCGCCATGCCGGCGCCGGCCAGGAACTTGCCGATATCTGCCACCGGCGTGGCGTCCGCATAGGCCAGCAGGGCGCCGGCCAACTTCTCCATCGTGATGCCCAAGTCGCCGTCGCCCATGGCCTGATCCAGCGAGGTCAGGTACTCACACTGCGCCTGGAGTGCGCGGCAGGCCCGCCGCATGGCTTCCGCCACTGCCTGGCCACTGATCGATTCTGCTGCCATCATCTGGCCCCCTCTCCCTCAGACTTGCTTGAAGAAAGGTGTATGGGCCGGAGCGTCCAGCAGCGCCGCCAGCTCGTCGTCCATGCGGAGGAACGTCAGCGACATGCCCGCCATCTCCATGGACGTCGCGAACTCGCCCACGTAAGCCCGATGGACGGAGAGGCCGAGGCCGGCCAGCAGGTCGTGCACCCTGCGGTAGACGATGTAGAGCTCCTCCGGCGGAGTCGCGCCCAACCCGTTGACCATCACCGCCAGCCGGTCGCCGGACTTCGCCTGCAGGTCCTCGAGGATCGCCGCCGTCATGCGTTCGGTGATCTGGTCGGCCGTCTGCAGCCTGTCGCGCTTCATGCCGGGCTCACCGTGGATGCCCATGCCGATTTCCATCTCGTCCTCGCCGATGGTGAAGGTCGGCTTGCCGGCCATCGGTACGGTGCACGGCGAAAGGGCCATGCCCATGGTGCGGGTGTTGGCCAGCGCCTTCTCGGCGGCCGCGGCGACCTCGTCCAGCGAGCCGCCCGCGTCGGCCTTGGCGCCGGCTATCTTGAAGGCGAACACCATGCCGGCCACGCCGCGGCGGCGCCCGGCCTCGGCCGGCGGGGCGGAGGCCACATCGTCCTTCACCATCACCGTGCGCACGGTGATGCCTTCCATGTCGGCCATTTCGGCGGCCATGTCGAAGTTCATTACGTCGCCGCCGTAGTTGCCGTAGATGTAGACCACGCCGGCCCCGCTATCGATGCGCTTGGTCACGCTCAGCATCTGGTCGGCGCTGGGCGAGGCAAAGACGTCGCCCACCGCGCAGCCGTCCAGCATGCCCTTGCCTACGTAGCCGAGGAACACTGGCAGGTGCCCCGAGCCGCCACCGGTGGCCAGGCCAACCTTGCCGGCCACGGGCGCATCGGCGCGCACGATGCAATGTATGTCGTCGACGCAAGCCAGTTGGCTCGGATAGGCCTTGATCAGGCCGTCGAGCATCTCGGGCACGAAATCGACCGGCCGGTTGAGGATCTTCTTCATGCTTTATCTCCTCTGCTGAGCGGGCTAGTACTTGACTTCCACGCCGGCCATCTGCTCGATGACCTTGATCATGGCCGATGCATTCTCGTCGCCCCAGCCCCGGTTAACAGCGGTCTTGATGACCTCGCGGGTGGCCGCGGAGGCGGGCAGAGGCACATTCAACTCCTGGGCAAAGGACGAGATGAGGTTAGCATCTTTCAGCATCAGCTTCAGGTAGAAGGATGGGCTGAAGTCGCGCCGGGCCAAGGCATCGCCGACGCCGTCGAAGATGGGCGACTTGAAATCGGTCACATGCAGCACGCCCAGCACGTCCTCGGCGTTCAGCCCGGCCTTGGTGGCCAGCGTCATTGCTTCGCCGAGCGCTTCAAGCTGCGAGGCAACGACTAAATTCCCGCACAGCTTCATTGAGGTGCCCTTGCCATTCTCGCCCATGTAGTGCTGCGTGGCGCTGATCACCTTGAACAGTGGTAGCATCCTATCGAAGATTTCACGCTTGCCGCCGGAGACGATCCACAAGCCGGCATCGCGTGACTCGCCCTTGCTGCCGAACACGGGCGCGTCGAGGAACTCGACGCCCTTGGAATTGAAGGCCGCCGCCTCGCGCAGCGAGGTCTTGGGCATGCAAGTGGTCAGGTCGATGGCGACCTGCCCGGCCCGGACGCCCTCGAGGACCCCGTCGGGACCGAAAACGACGCCCTCGATGGCCTTGTCGTCGCTGAGCATGATCATGATCACGTCCGCGTCCGCCACGGCCTCATGCGGGGTGCGGGCCCGCTGGGCTCCCGCGTTGACCAGGCCGGCCGCACGCTCGGGCGTGCGGTTGTAGACAGTCAGCGGGTAGCCTGCTTTGAGCAGGTTGGCTGAGACGTTGTAACCCATGATTACCAGGCCAAGAAAGGCGACCTTCTCCATCTCTGATCTTCTCCTTATATGTGGTCTTTCAGCTTGCGGATCCCATCATCATCTCGCGCACCATGCGCGACGCTTCGGTGGCATCGCCGCGGCGGATCACTTCGGTGATGCGCTCGGCGCTCACGCGTTCCAGCATGCAGCCCATCGCGTCCAGCCAGCGGATGCTCTCGGCGATGGCGGCCTCGGTGTCCTCACGGTAAGGATACTGGTCCATGGAAAGGTAGCCGTCGTAGCCGACGTGGTCCAGCCAGTAGAGCAACTCCAGGTACTCTACTGTGTGCACCGAGCCGACCATCATGTCGTCATCCCACAGACGGTAGTTGTCGTTGAGGTGCATGTGGAACAGCTTGCCGCCGGCCCGGTTAACGATGACGACGGATTCGGCGACGTTCTCATAGGCGGCCAATGCGTGGCCCACGTCGATCGTTACCCCCACGTTAGGCAGCCCTATCTCCTGCGCTACCAGCAGGGCGCCGGCGGCTGTGCCGAGGTAACTGTGGGTGCGCGGCTCTTTCGGCTTATATTCCAGCGCCAGTCGTACGTCGGGCCGGTACGCGGCGCACTCACGCAGGCCGTCGACCAGCCAGCCGTGTTCTTGCTCGTAGTCTGCCTGGAAAGAGTAGTCATAACCGTCCTGACCATTCCAGACGTTGACCAGATCACAGCCCAGGTCGGCAGCGATGTCGAGCATGGCCCTGGTGTCCGCGATGGCCCGGGCGCGCACCTGAGGGTCCTTGGCCGTGAAGGCGCCGCGGCTGTAGACGGGGGAAGCAAAATGATCAGGGATGATGGAGACCAGTTTCAAGTTGTGGTCCTGCAACTGGCGACGCACTTCCTCCACGTTGCGCGTGGTGATGTGCCAGGTCCCCACCATCTCGACGCCAGCTAACCCCGGCGTTCTAGTGGCCGAATCGAAGAGCTGGGCCAGCGTGCGGTCCTCACCATAGCTCGAAAGGAAGCGGTCGGCGCGGTTGCCGAAGTTGCTGATGATCACGGAGTATTTGCGCTGTGGCATGTCAGTCTCACTGGTCGATTGTCCGGCGCCGAGCGCCGGTCCGGTGAATCAGAGACGGTACTGCTCTTGACGAGGTAAGTGGCGGTTCTTATACCATGAACGAGGGCCTTTGTCAATCAGATCGTGCTGAAAACGATTTCCCGATTTCCCGGCCGGGTTGACAGGCGGGAACGCTTCATGTAAACTGCTGTACAGTTTCAGGCAGCCAGAGCCCCCGATCTCCGCGCAAAGAGGAGGTGAACGCCGTTCATACGCGCATGTCCTTTCGGTTATCCGTTGTTACCCCATCCCTATAAGAGGAGAGCACACCATGAAGAAGCTGTCTGTCTTGTTCGCCGTCCTGCTCAGCATCGCGATGATCGCCGGCTGCGTACCCGCCCCCAGCACTCAGCCTGCTGCGCAACCGGCCGCCCAACAACCGGCTACCCAACAGCCAGCTGCGAGCGCTGAGAAGTACCAGATGGCGACGGTCGTCAAGATCACCGGCATCAACTGGTTCAACGTCATGGAGACGGGCGTCAAGAAATTCGGCACCGACAACCCGAACGTGACGGCATTCCAGAAGGGTCCTGAGAAGGCCGACGCTGCACTGCAGGTCCCAATCATCGAGGACCTCATCGCGCAGAAGGTCAACTCGCTGTGCGTTGTCCCCATGTCGCCTGAGTCCCTCGAACCCGTGCTGAAGAAGGCGATGGACAACAAGATCACCGTCATCACGCACGAAGCATCCAACCAGCAGAACATGGACTGGGACATCGAGGCGTTCGACAACACCGCCTACGGCGCGCACCTGATGGACGCGCTGGCCAAGGGCATGGGCGAGGAAGGCGAGTACGCCGTCTACGTCGGCGCGCTGACCTCCAAGAGCCACAACGAGTGGGTTGACGGCGCGATCGCCCGCCAGAAGGAAAAGTACCCCAAGATGACGCTGGTGGTGGACAAGATCGAGACCGCCGATGACTCGCAGAAGGCCTACGAGAAGACCAAGGAACTGCTCAAGGCCCATCCGAATGTCAAGGGCTTCGAGGGCAGCGCCTCCACCGACGTCGGTGGCATAGGCCAGGCCATCGAAGAAGCCGGCCTCGCGGACAAGACCTTCGTCGTCGGCACCAGCCTTGTCTCCATTGCCGGCAAGTACCTGACGACCGGCGCGGTCGACATGATCAGCCTGTGGAACCCGGCCGATGCCGGCTATGCCTGCAACAAGCTGGCCCTGATGAAGCTGCAGGGCAAGCAGATCGGCGACGGTACTGACCTGGGCATCCCTGGCTACAACAAGCTGATCGCCAAGGGCAAGGTCCTTTACGGCAACGCCTGGATCGACATCACCAAAGACAACATGGACAAGTACAACTTCTAGTTCCAGGCGATATGAACAGCGGGCGCCGGCCGCGTTGCGCGGCCGGCGCCCCGTCGGGTAATGGGGGCGCAGCGCCCACAGCGAACAGAGATGAAGCATGCCTGAAGAACTGCTCTGCGTCAACAATATTACCAAGTCCTATGCGGGCGTCAAGGCGCTGGAAGACGTCAGCCTGAACATCAACCGCGGCGAGATACACTGCCTGGTGGGCGAGAACGGGTCCGGGAAGTCGACCCTCATCAAGATCATCGCGGGGGTGGTGACGCCGGATGCCGGCGAGATTCACATCAACGGCAAGCACTACCCGAAGCTGCGTCCCATTGACTCGATCCGGGAAGGGATCCAGATCATTTACCAGGACTTCTCCCTGTTCCCGAACCTGACGGTGGCCGAGAACATCGCCCTCAACCACGAGCTGGCGCGCGGCCAGAAGCTGGTGAACTGGCGGCGGGTACGCCAGGTGGCAACCGCGGCCATGCAGCAGATCGGCATCAAGCTCGACCTGGATGCGCGCGTGGAGCAGATATCGGTTGCGGATAAGCAGTTTACCGCCATTTCGCGCGCGCTCCTGCAGAACGCGCAGCTCATCATCATGGACGAGCCCACCACGGCCTTGACGCAGCGCGAGGTGCGCTCACTTTTCGCGGTCATCAAGAGCCTGCAGGCACGCGGCATTTCGATCCTGTTTGTCAGCCATAAACTCAATGAGGTCCTGGAGATTTCCAACAAGACGATGATCCTGCGCAACGGTCGCAAAGTGGTCGACGCTGACGCCAGGGAATTCGACAGGGCCAAGCTTGTTTACTACATGACGGGTCGGCAGATCGACGATAGCACGTACGACTACCGGCCGGGCGAGCTTACGGTGCCCCTGCTCAAAGTCGAGAACCTCACCTCTCACGGTAACTTTAGTGACATTTCCTTTGAGCTGATGCCGGGCGAGATCCTGGGCATCACCGGCCTGCTGGGTTCCGGCCGCACGGAGCTGGCCCTGGCCTTGTTCGGCGTGCAGCCGGCCGACTCCGGAACAATCTCAGTAGAAGGTAAGCCGGTCGAGATCTGTAGCATCCAGGATTCTATAACGCACGGCATCGGCTACGTCCCCGAGGATCGCCTGACCGAGGGGCTTTTCCTCGACCAGTCGATCGGCCGCAACATCGTCGTGCGCACGATCGACAGGTACGTGGGCCGCGGGGGGCTGCTCGACGGGCGGGAGGTGGAGAAGGGCATCCAGGCCGGAGTGAATCAGCTGAGCATCAAGGCCGGCTCGCCCGCCTTGCCCGTCAAGAGCCTTTCCGGCGGCAACCAGCAGCGCGTGGTGCTGGCGAAATGGCTGGCCAGCTCGCCGCGCATCCTGGTCCTCAACGGACCGACCGTGGGCGTCGACATCGGTTCCAAGAGCGAGCTGCACGAGATCCTGCGCGAGCTGGCGCGGCAGGGTATGGGGCTGATCGTGATCTCGGACGATATCCCGGAGCTGATGCAGACCTGCAGCCGCATCCTGCTGATGCGGCGCGGCCGGCTCGTCGACGAGTTCCGACGGCAGGACACCACTGAGAATCAACTGACGCTTAAGCTGACCGAGGCGTAAATATTGAAACAGATGCTGAAGACGAACGAATTCCTGGTGGCGCTGACGATCGTCGGGCTGTCGCTCGTGATCGGGCTGATCAGCCCTGCCTACTTCACCATCGCCAACCTGTTCGACCTGCTGCGCAGCGCCACGGTCACCGGCATGCTGGCCCTGGGCGTCCTGATCGTCATCATCTCCGGCCAGATCGACGTCTCGTTCACCGCCATCACCGCGTTCTCCATGTACGTGACGGTCAAGATTCTCAACGCCATCGGTTTCAACGGCACGGTACTGGTAGCGTTCCTCATCTCGGCTCCCATCGGCCTCGCCCTGGGCCTCATCAACGCGGCCATCATCTCGCGCTTCAAGCTGCCTACGCTGATCGTCACCCTCGGCACACAGAGCTTATTCCGCGGCTTCCTGCTCTTCTTCATTGGCAGCAACCTGATCCGTGACATCCCCGGTGGGATGGAGGCTTTCTGGAAAGCCAACCTGGTTACCCTGACGACGCCGGAAGGCGCTCTGACTCACCTGCACTCGTCGATCCTCCTGCTGGTGGCCGCCGCGCTGGTCACCTGGTTCCTGCTCAAGTACACCATGCTCGGGCGCGGCATCTACGCGCTGGGCGGCGCCCCCGAGGCGGCGGAACGCGCGGGCTTCAGCATCAACGGGATCCAGATGTTCATCTACGGGTACGTCGGGTTCCTGGCCGGGATCGCGGGAGTGGCTTACGGCTCGCTGAACCGCCAGGCCGACCCGACCCGGTTGGTGGGTTCCGAGCTGGACGTGATCGCCGCCGTGGTATTGGGAGGCGCGATCATCACCGGCGGGCGAGGGTCCGTGATCGGCACGCTGCTGGGTGTTTTTTTGATCACCATCGTCAACAACAGCCTGATCCTGATGGGCATCCCCTCGATCTGGCAGAAGGTGGTCATCGGCCTCATCATCATCGTCGGTACTGGTCTGCCGGCCTATCAGAACCGCAGGGCCGTCGGGCGCCCGAGTGCTAACCTGGCAGAGTAGGGAGCGCTTGTCCAATGAGGATCAACAACGCGGGCACAACGGGACAGAGCCGGCCTGCCGGGACTCCGCCCAAGCTTTCCATCTTCAGCCTGGCCGCCCGTGACGGCAACCTGACGCGACTGTTCGTCATCATGGTGGCCATCTTCGTGGTCATGAGCCTGGCCAGGCCCGATATCTTCCCGACCCTGTCGAACTTCAATTCGATGTCGGTGCAGATCCCTGAGATCGGCATCCTGGCCATCGCCATCATGCTCACCATGCTCACCGGCGGCATCGATCTCTCAGTGACCAGCACCGCGAACCTATGCGGCATTGTGACGGCGATCATCTTGACGGCCCTGGTCCCCCCGACTGCCGCCGGCCCGCAGGTGGTGTTCGGCATCGCGGTAGCGGTGGCCGTCGCCATCACCATCGGATTGGCCTGCGGCCTGTTCAACGGCTATTTGATCTCCCGTGTCGGCATCACGCCCATCCTGGCCACGCTGGGCACCCTGACGCTGTACATGGGCATCGCGATCGCCATCACCAAGGGCACGGCGATGTTTGCCGTGCCGCAGTTCCTATGGCTCGGCAGCGGCACGATCACCGGCTTCGTGCCGGTTCCCCTGATCATCTTCGCGGCGCTGGCCCTCGTTTTCGCGCTCATCCTCAACCGCACGGCATTTGGCTTCCGCCTGTACATGATGGGCACGAATGCCACGGCGGCCCGCTTCTCAGGCATCAACAATGCACGCATGCTCGTGCAGACGTATATGCTGAGCGGCCTGCTGGCCTCGATCGCCGGCCTGATCTTCCTGGCCCGCAGCAATTCGGCCAAGGCCGATTACGGCAGCACCTATATCCTGCAGGCCATCCTGATCGCGGTCTTGGGCGGCGTCAACCCGAGCGGCGGCTTCGGCAAGATAGCAGGGCTCGTCATGGCCTTGTTGTCGCTCCAGTTTCTCTCGAGCGGGCTCAGCATGCTGCTGATCCGCTACAGCGGGAGCAACTTCCTGAAGGAGTTCGCCTGGGGCGCGCTGCTGATCGCGGTCATGGTCATCGATTACTACAGCAACCGCCGCCGGGATCGAGCGTTGGTGGAGAAGACGTAGACGCCTTTAGCCTGACCAAGGAAAGGGTGGGCTTGGGAGATTCGGCGAAGCGGAATATAATACAGCCGATGATCGCCTCCCGCCAAGTTTCCCGTCCGACCTGGCCCCGCCTGGACGCCCTGCTTCTGGCCGTACTGCTGATTGCCCGCCTGCGCATTGACACGCTGGCCGAAGCAGTCGGCGTACCGCTGCATATGAACGACGTGCCGCGCCAACCGCTGCTCGGCCATTTGCTCTCAGACCAGGCCATGAAGTTGCTGGCTCAGCAGGGCCTGGTTGACCCGGTCGGCATGCTGCTGATCGTAGCCGCGCTGGCCTGCCTGGTCCTCTATCTTGTCGTCAGCGAGATCCACCGGAGCGAGAGGGTCGCCTATCGGGCCAAACTGCTGCTGATCTGGGCCATCTTGTTGCTGACGGTGTTCGCGCCGAGCATCAAGATGATGTTGTTGCGTCAAGGCAGCGGCCCGGCCAGCTATAGCCACGACGGTGGCGTGATCCAGACCGAGGCGACGGTTAACTTCCTTCTCAGTGGCCGCAACCCCTACGTCGAGGATTACACCAAGACGCCCATGGCCGAATGGGGCATCAATGAGTTCCGGACTGCCCTTTACCATTACCCATACCTCCCCTGGACTTTCGTCTTTTCGGCGCCGTTCAAGGTGTTGGCCGACCACACCCTTGGCTGGTACGACCAGCGCATGGTCTATCTGCTGCTGTTCGCGTTGACGCTGGCCTTGCTACCCGGCCTGGCGCGGCAGCCACAAACCCGGCTCCTGCTCGTCATGTTGATCGGGCTGAACCCGATCATGGGATCGGATCTCATCTACGGGCAGAACGACAGCTTCGTGCTGGCCTGGATCGTCTTGAGCCTGTGGCTGTGGGTCAAGGCGACCGAGGGGCGAGAGCGGCGAGCAGACACCCCAGAAAAAGAGGACTCTGCGCCGGGAAGGGCTGGCGGCCGTGGCTGGTACCTGGCCTCGGCGGCGGCCTTCGGGCTGGCCTGCGCCAGCAAGCCGACGGCCTGGTTCCTCGCGCCGTTCTACGTGGTGCTATTGGCGGGCAGCAACGAGCTGCTCGATCAGGGCAAAGGCACCTGGGAACGCACGCGCGCCCGGTTAGCCGGCACGTTACGCAGCGCGTGGCCCGCCCTGGCAGCCGGCGCGCTGATCATCGGACCCTGGTTTGTGTGGAACCCGGCCGCCATGTACGATGATGTCTGGCGTTGGGCTAACGGCACCTCGGACAGCGCGTACCAGATCTGTGGCTGGGGCGCCTCCAACCTCTTGCTGGCCTTCGGCTGGGTGTCCTCACGCTTTGCGTATTGGCCTTTCTGGATACCCGAGCTAGTGCTTGGCCTGCCCCTCATGGCCTGGCTGCTCTGGCGACAACTGCGTGAGAACAGCCTCGGACAGGCCCTGTGGGGCTACGGCCTGTTCATCCTGGTCTTCTTCTTCGTTTCACGCTTCCTCAACGAGAACTACCTGGGCTACCTGGTCGCGATCCTCGTACTTGGCGCCCTTGCCGATGCCGGCCCGCGCGCTCCGGCGGGCGATCAGCAGGTCCTGCCGCCTGCAAAACCAGCCTGAAGCTTGCCGGGATGAAATGGCCGGGACTTCGCAGTCGCGAGGTCCCGGCCATCTTATTTGCGGGTTTACCCTATCCGGTTCAGGACAATTTCTGGAGAATCCGATTGATCTCCTCAGTGCGCTTGTTCGGCGTTTCCATCTGAGCGACTGCCAGGGTTTGGGTCACCGCCATCAGGATGGAATAAAGCCCGGTGAGGCTGGGCAGGCCGCCTGCCACTTCACCGGGAGCATATAGAAGATGTTAGGCGGCGCGTGCGGCCTGGCTGCTCAAGCTAGGCGTACAGGCGAGCGTCACCGCGCCCTCACTGCGAGCAAACGCCAGGGTGCGAGCCACTCCCGACGGACCCTCGAGCGGCGTCAAGCCGATAACGACGTCTTTCTTGACCAGGTGTACCAGGGCGCGGGCGCGCTCATAGACGTCGCCGCTGACATAACTTGCCGGCAGGCCGGCATCGTGCAACATCTGCGCGAACGACTCGGCCAGCGGCGCCGAGTAGGATTCGCCGAGCACGATGATGCGCGGGGCGGCCCGCAGAAGGTCAAACATGGTTTCCAGCGCGTCCAGGCTGTTGTGAGCGAGGGCCTTCTCGAGATTGTTACGGTCCTGAGATACGAACCGCTGCACTCTCGCCTGGTATGTATCCTCAGTCTCAGCCGCTACGTAGCCCTGGCTCAGCTCCAGTTTCACCTGCTGCTGGATATCTTCAATCAACTCAGGATAGCCCGGATAGCCCAGGCGCTGAGCGAAGCGCACAACAGTCGTAGTATCTACGTCAACCGCGTCGGCCAGAGCAGCCGCCGTCATGAAGGCTGCCGTTCGATAGTCGCTAAGTATGAAATCGGCGACCAGCCGGTAGCTGCGCGATAAGTGGTCGTAATGTTTGCGGATCTGTTCGCGAAACATCTGTCACCTCAGGCAGATCAAAGTTGAAACATGCAACACTGATCGGAACAATCAGTTGCAGTATACAACACATTATTTATCGTGTCAACGCTTTGTGTATCTATAAGGGCAATAAATATATATACGTCTTTGACAGAACCATAGTTCCAGGCTATTCTGTGACAAATCTGCAAGAGGTGGAGAAGAGGTTTTGACACGCCGGCTCGGCTTGGGGACGGTCATTATACTGTTTCTGCTGGCGGTCTCCGCGTGCACGCCAGCCGCCGGCGAATCCGTCTTGACGCCTGGCTCCCCGCAGCCGTCGCCCTCCGTTTCACCCGTCCCAACCGGCACGCCTGCCCGGTCGCCCAGCGGTGCGCTGACTGTGACTCTGTCGCCGACCGCGTCGCCAACCGCGTTGCCGACCGCCACCGCTAGCCCAACCGTCCTACCGACGACCACACCTACGCTGCGGCCCACGGCCACGCCTGGCCCAACCGAGACCGCTACGATGCCGCCGCCCACAGTTGAGCCCAGCGCAACACCTACTCTGGGCCCAGCGCCGGACGGAAGCGCCCGTTCGGCCCGTGTGCCGATCCTCATGTATCACTACATCTCGGATCCCCCGGCCGGAGCCAACGCGGTGCGCCGGGATCTGTCTGTCTCGCCCGCTCTTTTCGAAAGTCACCTGCGCTATCTACGTGACCACGGCTATCACGTCATCACCCTTGACGACCTGCTGCGTTTCCTTACTTCCGGCCAGCCGTTGCCGGAAAGGCCGGTCATCCTCACCTTCGATGACGGCTATCTCGACAACTACATAAACGCTTTCCCTCTCCTCAAAAGATACAGCATGGTCGGCCACTTCTTCCTGATCACGGATTTTGTGGACGCGGGACAGGCTGACTACATGACCTGGCCGCAGATCGAGGAAATGAGCGCCGCCGGGCAGCGCTTCGGCTCGCACAGCCGTAACCACCCCGACTTGCGCGGCCAATCCGTGGATTACCTGGTCTGGCAAGCCCTCGGCGGGCTGGAAGACATTCAGAAGCACCTGGGTTACCATCCGCGCTGGATCGCTTACCCGTCCGGCTCGTATGACAAACGCACCATCCAGGTATTCAAATCCGCCAACTACTGGGGCGGACTGACCACGGTGCAGGGCGCGACCCACACCGGCGATGGCATCTTCGAGCTCAGCCGGGTGCGCGTCAGAGGAAGTTATTCAATCGATGATCTGGCAAGGCTGCTGGCGTTAGACTGGTGAAGGAGACTGCATGAAGCCGACCACGATGTTGACCGTGCTCGATGAAGACCGGCATTGGTGGTTTGCCACCCGCACACGCGCGATCCTGGCTTATCTGGACCGGTACGTGGGCCCAGGGATGGACCGGCGCGTGCTGGATATAGGCTGCGGCGCGGCGAACATGACCCATCACCTGCGCCATTACGGACAGGTAGTGGGGGTCGACAGCAATCCCAAGCCGTTGGTCGTTGCGCGTGAAAGGAGCCTGGAGTCCTACGAGGCTTTCGCCGATCACCTGCCCTTCGCGGACGGCGATTTCGACCTCGTCACTCTGCTCGACACGCTGGAACACGTGCCGGCCGAGGACCAGGTGCTGGCCGAGTGCCGGCGCGTGTTGCGTAGCCCGGACCCGGCCCAGGGGATACGGGGCGGCAAATTGCTGGTGACCTCGCCCGCCTTCATGTTCTTGTGGAGCCAAAACGACGACATCAACATGCACCAGCGCCGCTACACGGTGCCTGAGTTGCGCGACCGGCTGGCGCAGCACGGCTTCCGCACGCTACGCATCTCGTACACTAACTTCTTCATCTTTCCCGGCGCGGCGGCTCTCATCCTGCTGCGGCGCGGCCGCGCGGAGCCTCAACTGGCATCGCCCCACCTTAACGACGATGCGTACCAGGTAGAGATGGAACCGGCTCCGCCGCTGGTGAACGGCGTGCTGACCGCCGCCGGGCGGGTGGAGGTCGCGCTTCTCAAGCGCTTCAGCCTGCCGTTCGGCACTTCGGTGATCGCGATTGCGGAGAAGATGGGCGAGAACTAGCCGGGCAGCAGCCCTACCGCTGCATCAATGACCTCGCCAACTCCTATGGCTGCCATGCAGCGGTGCTCGGGCAGCACGTCCGCCGGCCAATCAAGCCGGTTACAGGGCACACACGTCCATCGGCTGGTCAGCACGACATGGCGCTGCGGGTCGCCCCAGGGACCGAAAGTGAAGGCCGACACCGGACCGAACAACTGGACCGTCGGCGCGCCGACGGCCACGGCCAGGTGTAACGGCCCGCAATCGGAACCGAGCACCAAATTGCAGCGCTGCTGAAGCGCGGCGAGCTGCCCGAGGCTCGTCTCGCCGGCCGTGTCCAGCGTCCCGCCGGTCAGCCCGGCCGCGACAGCCCCCGCTAACGCGCGCTCGCCGGCGCTGCCCGTAAGCAACACCTGGGCTCCACGCCGTGACACCAGGGCCTCCGCCACCGCTGCCCAGGCCGGCGGTTCCCATTGTTTGACGAGCGCGCCTGCGCCGGAGTGGATCGCGACCAACGGCCGGGCCGGGTCGGCGCCGTGGGCTGCCAGCCAGGCGGCCGCCCAGGCGCGGTCCGAGTCAGCCACCACAAAGCGCAGTGGACCGGGCCGCCACTGCACCCCGGGCGCGAGCGCAGCCAACAACCGGCTATTCTGTTCCACCTCGTGCCGGCCGGGTTCGTATGGCAGCGCTTGGGTCAAGAAGGGGCGCGTCTCGGGCCAGCCGTAGCCCAGGCGGCGTGCGATGCCCGCCGTGGCCGCCAGCCAGGCGCCCCACCAATGATCGCAGCGCAGCACGACGGCGGTGTCATAGTCGGCGCCGCGCAGGTCGCGGGCGGCTTCGAGCAGGTAACGGTAGGGCGCCAGACGGCCGGACTTAGGCCGGCGCTCAAAACCGGGGAACCGGCAAGTACGGATCTCATCCACTTCCGGGTTATCCCGCAGCACATCCGCGCTCCAGGGTCCGAGCAACACTGTGATGCGCGCTGCCGGCAGGGCCTCCAGTAGGGCATGTAAAGCCGGGGTGAGAAACAGGACATCGCCAAGGTGGTCGGGACGGATCAACAGGATCGAGCGCGAGGTGGCTGCCCGCGGCGAGCGCGTGTAGCGCCGCCCGATCAGTCGCAGCCCC
>Ga0209746_1000419_pt1 | contig 21979 bp, 10 predicted proteins | sample BarGraNGADG00211_3_FD_184496 | JGI IMG/M metagenome (GOLD analysis project Ga0209746, IMG submission 184496) | Arctic peat soil microbial communities from Barrow, Alaska - Barrow Graham LP Ref core NGADG0011-211 (SPAdes) (version 2) | ecosystem: Environmental > Terrestrial > Soil > Wetlands >... | reverse complement strand
AAGCACCCGCGCCCGCGTAGCCATGGAAGCCCACCGCAGTATTGGTCCAAACTACGTTCTGATTGCCGAAGACCGTTTGATTGAAGGCGTGGATATCTGTCAAGGCGGCGGTCGCTCCGCCAGTGCCACCTAACACGGCATAGGTAAAGAGCAACACCGGCGTGTCCGGCGCATACGAACGGATGGTTCTGTAAGCGGCGATCTCCATATCGAGCGCTCCGGGCGGAGTGGCACTCCCCGACGAATAAGGCGGCCCCCACGCCACCGGCTCGTTCTGGATTTCAAAGAACACATGCGTTTCGTTCGCGTAGCGCGCCGCGTAGAGTTTCCAGAAATTGGTGATATACGCCGCGTTGTAATCGCCATTCCACGCGCCGTTGCCGATGGTGATCACCAGATAAAGACCCAAGTCCCGCGTGCTCGCCACGATGCTGTCAATCCGGTTGGTCGCGTAGCCCGGAGCGGTGCTGCCGTTGGTCGGATAACTTCGATCAAAGGACTCGCCGTAGAGATGCACGGCGTTGAAACCAAGAGCCTTCATCTTCGCAATCTGGTCGTAGGATGTCGCCCCAGTCCATTCCGTGGAGGTGTAAGGTCCGCGCAACGGCTGGCCATTGTCGGCCACAAACGTGGTGCGCGCTGCGTTGAGTTTCGGACGACCGCGCTGGCCGCCGGCTCCGAGATCAACGGGACCTACTTTGTCGAGTCCCAGGAAGGGGATGACGTATCTCGCGCTTAGGTTTGCATCCGTGCCGTGCGGGCCGTTTATCTCTGACCATGCGTCGAGAAGCGTGGCTCCATTCGTATCCCTCCAGACCTGGTGCGTCCATTGGTTCGTGATATTGGGAATTATCACCGTGGTCGTCGTCGTCGGATTAGTGCTTAAACCCAGGACATTGCCCCACTGCATGATGGCTTCAAGCTGGTTGGTGTAATTGATGATGCTGTCCGCCGTGCCATGCCAAAGCTGGACGCGGGGACGAGGTCCCGAATATCCCGGGTAGCAGGCGCGAGCGATATTTCCCCATTCCTGCGCGGTATGCGTAATTGGAGTCCACGCTCCTCCAACCACCTGGCCCGCGAACGCGGCACCGGCTTTGAAAATATCAGGATACACCGCGAGCAATGCTTCCGTCATCATGCCCCCGCAGGAGGTTCCCGTCACATAAACACGATTCGTATTCGCGTGATATGTGTTGATCGCATACTTCACCATCTGGGCGATCCCTTGCGTGTGGCCGCCGCCATCGTGCGTGAGGGTTGCCGTCGAATTCACGTCCCAACAGTCAGGGTTTTGCGGGACGACCATGATGAAGCCATACTGATCAGCCGCCGCCACAATGCCACCGGCTTGTGCCTCGGCGAAAACACCAGCAGCTCCCCCGCCCCAATAGTGCAAGAGAACCAGGATCGGCGGATTTGCCGCCACCTTGTCCGGCACATAGACATACATGCTGAGATTAGTTGGCACGCCGCTGGCACCCCAGTTGGGGACCAACTGGAGCGACGCCGCCTTCGCTGGCAACGCCATGAAAAGTCCGAGACAAGCGGCGAGCAGGGAACAGACATGCGTGAGTTTTGGGTTCATGTCGGATTTTTAATTACGTTTGGGTTGGCGGTGCATGCTTTCAGAAAGAGATTGTTTCAGCAAACGATTCTCAATTTCATGGCATGGAAGGACGTGACGCGCACGGTTGCGTTTGAACTGCGGCCGTCGCCGGTGTAAGACCGTCGGCGGTTGCTGTCAACTTGATTTCTCCCGCATCTTTCGTAGATTGCACGATGATTTGCGCCAAGCCGTTGAACAGGCTGCGCGCCCACGGCGGAGTCGTGACATGGCCGACAATCTGCACGTTCACGTTGGGATTCAAGCCGCCCTGGGCAACGCCGTTGTAAACGCCCACGGCGATGACGTTGTCGCCGACGTGGAGATATTTTTTTGCGTCAAAAATCGGCTGCGCCTGCCAGTCGTGCGATTCGCCGACGAACTGGCCGTTCACAAAATACCAACCCTCGTCGTCGCAGCCGCTGAAACAAATCATTGCGCCTTCGCCCTTCAAGTCCTCTTCCGTCAGCTTGACGTGGGCGCGATAAATCGCCGCGGTGTCCGGCGTTTCGATGGTCGGCCCGCCGCCGCTGACCGGTTTCCAGCCGGAGTCGTCAAAATCGTTCGCGTATTCCGGCACGGTGTCCCGGTTCTTCGGAATTTTCCCAATCTCCCAGCGCCATTTGTCCACGGGAATGTTATGCGAGGGCGCGGTGGGAACGAACACGTCCGGTTCGTGACAACTCGGATCGCCGTTACCCACGCCGATGATGCGGCCCGCGCCTTCGACGGAAAAATGAACTTTGTTCTGCGCCACCGGCACCGTGCGGCCTTGCGCGTCCACGGCGGAAACGGTGAACACCGACACGTCCTGGCCGTCGGCGTTGATGGTTTTGCGATCCGGCGTGAGTTGGATTTGCGCGGCGTCGCCGGTGGTTTCCACTTTCGTTTCCGCGATGACTTTGCCGGCGGCGTCAAAGCCTTTCGCGCTCAAGGTTCCCGGCGCGTATTTCACCTGCCAGCTCAATTTTGAATTTGGCTTCATCGTTTGTTTGCCGAGCGACGCGCCGTTCAAAAAGAGTTCCACTTGTTTGCAGTTGCTGAAGGCTTGAACGAGAATTTCCTGGCCTTCGCGACCGGGCCAGTTCCAGTGCGGTGCGAGGTGCAGCACGGTGTTCGTCGTCCACCACGATTGGTAATAGTAAAAAGCGTCCTTCGGAAAACCGCAGGTGTCGAGAATGCCGAAGTGCGAGTTGACGCACGGCCACCAATACGGCGTCGGCTCGCCGCGATAATCAAAACCAGTCCAGACAAACGCGCCGGAAAGCCACGGACGCTCGGCGAAGAAACTCCACCAGCTTTCGGCGGTGGTGGTCCAGCCAGGCCAAACGACATCGTAAGCGGCAACGTAACCGGACGAATGGTCGTTGGTGTAAATGCCGCGCGTGCCGACGACGCTGGCCTGCTCGCTGCCGAAATTCGGCTGGCTCGGATGCGCCGCGTGATAACGGTCCATGTCCGGGCCGTAATGATAATTCCAGCCGCGCACTTCGATGACGGAGTTGATGCCGCGAAAAACGTCGCCTTCCGGCGAGGCGTAGCTGACCGGGCGCAGCGGGTCGAGCTGCTTGACGTAAGCCTGCATCGTGCGGGCGACGCTCGCGGCTTGCGGCGTGTCCTGCACCATGAACTGCTCGTTGGCGATGCACCACAGCGCGACGCTCGGATGATTGCGGTCGCGGCGGATTTGGTCGTCCCACTTTTTCAGGTTCGCCGAATCGCTGCCCATCAGCCGGCTTTCATCCATGACCAACATGCCGAGCCTGTCGCAGGCATCGAGCAATTCCGGCGTGGGCGGATTGTGCGACATGCGATACGCGTTGCAGCCAAACTCCTTCAATTTTTTCACACGAAATTCCTGCAATGCGTCGGGAATGGCCGCGCCAACGCCCGCGTGATCCTGATGGTTGCAAGTGCCGTAAAGCTCGTAATGCTTGCCGTTCAGCAAAAATCCATTCGTCGCGTCAAAGCCCACGGTGCGGATGCCGAACGCGGTTTCTTTTTGGTCAACAATTTGTTTATTTATCTTAATTGTGGTCACAAGCCTGTAAAGCTTTGGGGATTCTGGCGACCATAGTTCAGGCAACCCAACTCTCAATGAAGAAGTGTCAACATATTCTGCCGTAAAAAGCCCCAGCGCTTCGACAAAGTTTCTCGCGGAATTACGGCTGCTAACTCTCTGCCCAGAGGGACTGTAAATCTCATTTTCAACGGTCAAATCGGAAACCGGTTTGCCTTTATTCAGCAAGCGAGTCTCAACAGAAACTTCAACCTTGTCCGATGGAACGTTGTTTTCAAATTTGCTCTGCACAAAAATCCCATCCGGCGCGATGGCCACCGGCAAAGTTTTGTCCAGCCAGACGTGGCGGTAAATGCCCGCGCCTTCGTAAAACCAGCCTTCGACCTTCGTCGCGTCCACCAGCACGGCGATGGTGTTCTTGCCGCCGTAATGCACCACGTCCGTGATGTCCTCGCGGAACGGATAGTAGCCGCCCTCGTGATGCCGCACGCACCAGCCGTTGACCCACACCGTCGCGTCGCGGAACACGCCATCGAACGTCAGCCAGATGCGCTTGCCTTCGTCGGCCTTCGGCAAATCAAACGTGCGGCGATACCAAGCGATGCTGTTCGTCGGATACTTCACGCCGAGCGTGTGAAAACCGTGGCTGCCGTCGGCGGCCCAGTCGAACGGCAGTTCCACCGCCCAATCGTGCGGCAGATTGACGGTGCGCCAAAAAGAATCGGAAAACCTCTCCGATGCCGGTCCGGAGCCGGTGCCGGAATTTTCCAGATGCAGCGCATCCGGCCAGTCGTCGCCAAGATGAAATTTCCAGCCCGCGTCGAGCGAAAGGTGTTCACGCGGCGATTCGGCGACCGCAAGTTGTGTGACCAGCAACGCGGCACACGCGATGCCGTTAAGAACGCGGAACGACGAACTGATTTTCATTTTCATAAAACTGAAACCAATGGCGCGAAAACATCCGCGCCGCAGACGAGCAAAAAAGTGTTCCTAAGAACATCCGCTGTCTGACCTGACAGAATCAAATCCAAAAATACGGCGGAACCGTGGAGTTACAGTCCGGGCCACGCGAACCGGTGAAACGCCTGTAGAAAAGCGGCAATTTGCATCGTGCGAAGTATTGTTCACCACTATACCCTCGTCATGTCGTCAAAAATAACGAGGTCGCCCAGCGCACGCGGTTGCCAAAGCAGCACGGCGGCGAGGCAGGGGAGAAACAAGGAATTCGCCGTTTCAATCAGCGTAGCAGCATACGCACTGGCACGGAGCTATCTAATATCCAAAAAATAGGCGTCACTTTCACATGTGTAATTTTACCGTAAAAACGGTATCCACATTATCGAAGCCAAACACGTAGGGTCTGTCAGAAACTCCCGGAACCTGAATCGCCCGATCTAATCGTTCTACTCCTGAAGCGTTGGTTTCAATTAAAGTGGCGGCGAGATTAACATTCCCACCGCCCAAAACACTCGGCGTGATGGTGCAAACTCTGCCATCGGCCAAAATGTGACTGCTTGGCTTGCCACCTGAAACTTCAATGACTCCCAAATCAATGTTTTTTGGAAGGGCGGACGCAGTGGGTGAATGCTTGGAGCAACCGGCAAATGCCAGAGCAAGCAATGCGAGTGCGATTAGCAGCGTTTTGTTTTTCATATTCACAGGTCTATACCCAAAAACAAGTCAAGTCAAACAACGTTTGACCAATCATTTGAGGTAAGTGCCATGTTTGGCGAGCCACACCGTATCCACTCCTGATCCAGAAGAAGTATATGTTAAAAATTTATCCTGCCATTTATGAAGTTGCGCGTGACCATCAGCATAGGAGAACGACGAGAGGTTGCCATGATTGATTGCCGGCCGGTCATGCGGGCCGGTTCCATCTGCATTAAATACAAACCAGCCATCATTTATACTCGCCGGGTTTTCATCCAGATAGACAAAGCAATCCGAAGCGCTTAAACGAGATCCAAAATCTGAAAATTTCTTGAAAACCCTGTAGCGGGCATCCCCACCGCCGGCACCTGTTCCATCTGCATACGCATTCGCCGAACACGACCGGTTGCGCACCACCTTCCATCTTTTGTCCAAGTATTTATCGGCTGGACAATGAAATACTCCGGCTGCTTTGGCATAGGGTCCTATGGAACCACGCAATGTTACCACCGGATTCCCACCAGTGCTCCCTTTCACTCCAAGATAAAAGTCATTCGTTGCGCATCCAACGGGATTCTCTTGTATGTTTGCGTTATCGGGAGAGGCAAAGGTGCCAGCAACCCAATTCAGCGTATCGCCACCCTCAAGTGTGACGTTCGCCGGCAAACTATCATTAGCGTCACTCCCATAAAGAATGCAGCCCAATTGCAACTGTTTCATATTGCTGACGCAACTGATTCCTTGCGCCCTCAGTTTGGCCTTGCTCAACGCCGGCAGCAGCATCGCCGCGAGGATGGCGATGATGGCGATGACAACCAACAGTTCAATCAAGGTGAAGCCCGGAAATAATGACGAGCGTTTTCGTGATGCGGGGATGAGGCGTGTGAGTTCCATATTTGGTATTTTGGATACCCTACTTGATGACGGGATGATTACGATATATGACAAATGTCATAGCAAGAAAGGTGGTAATGGCGATGACCACCCGCAGTTCAATCAGGGTAAACGCTCACCGGGAACTTTTCACAGACCGGATTTTTTGTGGAGAGCGTTTCACAAATTTTTGTCGCGGTTATTGCTGCCAGCCGGGAAAACGAAAGCCATTGTAAATGTAATCGCAATCTCTTCCTGAAGAAGTCGAAATAGAAGGGTTGGCGCCTTTGGCAGCCGCAAGACCCGCTTGAATCAAGGCGCCATCCGTCCATTTGTGCGACTCGACATGATCATCGGCAAGTCGAATGTGCGGCGATACCAGGCGATGCTGTTCGTCGGATACTTCACGCCGAGCGTGTGAAAACCGTGGCTGCCATCAGCGGCCCAGTCAAACGGCAATTCCACCGCCCAATCATGCGGCAAATTGAGGACGCGCCAGTAGGTGTCGTCGAATTTTTCCGACGCCGGCCCGGAACCGGTGCCGGAATTTTCCAGGTGCAGCGCATCCGGCCAGTCGTCGCCGAGGTGGAATTTCCAGTTCGCGTCGAGCGAGAGATGTTCGCGCGGCGAATCGGCGGCCAAAAGCTGCGTGACAAACAGTGCGGCGCATGCGCCGGTAAAAAGAGAGCGAACCAGTGATACAATTTTTATCTTCATTTTTGCGGATTCAATTCGATGACACAACCGCCGCTGGGCCGCAAAGATAGTTTCACCTGATCCTTGCGAGTGACGACCTTTTCCTCGCGCTGCCAGGCATCGGTGCGATCCGGCGCGTCGCCGAGTTGAATCATCTGATAATTGCCGCGTCCGAGAAAATCCAGCGGGAAGTCCAGCGTCGTGGCTTCGCCACCGTTGATGACGCCGATGAACCAGGTCTTTCCCTTGCGCCGGGCGAAGGCGGCGCATTTGCCGATGTCGCTGCCGGGCAGAACGATTGTTTCATCCCATGTCGAAGGAATCGCCTTGAGCACGTCCAGCGCCGGATTGTTCAGGTAATTCGTCGGATGGTCCGCATAGCACAGGAACGGCGAGGTGAACACCATGGCTTGAGAGAGTTCGCGCGCCCAAGTGTAGCCGCGCAATTCCCTGGGGTTGAAAACCGTGGGCGTGTAATCCGCCGGCCCGATCACGAACCGCGTGAACGGCAGGATGGTGTCGTGCGGCGGCGGCAGCGTGCGGCGGTAGCGCAGAATGTGATACTCGTGGCCACGGATGGATTCGCGGGTGAGTTCGTTGGGCCAGGTCCGTTCGCGGCCAATCGGCTTGTTCGCGCCGTGAAAATTAATCATCAAGTGTCGGGCGGCGGCGGCGCGCAGCGTTTCGTCATACCAATTGACCCATTGCACGTTGGCCTGCGGCTCGAAATCAATTTTCACTCCGGCCACGCCCGCAGCGACCGCGTGGTCGAAAAGGTTGGTGCGCCGCGCGGCATTGGGAACTTCGTTGCTGTTGACCCAGAGCCAGATTTTCACGCCTTGCGTTTTGGCGTAATCGCAAACCTCCCGCAGACAGGCCCAGTTGTCCTTGCCGGTGTCCCTCCAATTTCTCCAGCCTTCGTCAATGAGGTAATACTCGAAGCCGAGTTCTTTCGTCCAATCCACCCATTGATGTTGCTCGGAGTAAACCGGGTCGCCACTGGACCACCATTGCCACGAGGAGCGACCGGGCTGAATCCACGCGGCCTTGGCCAGTTCCGGCGGCGCGGCTGGACAGAGATTGCGGATGAGGTCGCTATTGACCAGCGTGTTCAGATCGCGAGCCAGCAGGGTGACGCGCCACGGCTGGACCACGGCGTCGTCCGTCGTCCAACCATTCGGGCTGGCATGAAAATACGCTTGCAACGAATGGTCGGCGGAAACCTGCACGCCGAGATCGCTGTAATTCAAAAGATTCGCCTCCGTCACGAGCGCGTAGCCGCCGCCCGTTAGAGTGAACGTAATCGGCAACGGAATTCTTCTGCCCGAGGAAAAATCCTCCAGCCGGCTGTTCTGGAAAAGTCCCTCGTAACTGCCGACATCCGTCTGGAACCACGCCAGCGGATTGCCGGACATTTTCCATTCCGTCGCTTCGCCGTTGATTTTCCGGCCCGGCTTTGCCGGCAGCCGCGAGCGCAGCGCCACGCCGTCGTTGTAGGCGCGCACGTCCAGTTCGTATGTTTCACCCCCGGCGCTGCGCACTGACAGCGTCGTTTCGCGGCAATCATTGTCCGCCTGCGAGTGGCCGCCAAACATGGAATACTTCTCGCGAATCCTGCGTGAAGAAGACTTCTTAAGCATGACATCCGCGCCAAGGTCAACCCCGTCCGCGACAATGCCGAAGCGTGACTTGTCCACCACTTCGCGGCCATCCAAAAACACGGAGTAGCTCAACCCGCCTGCGTCCGTTACCGCGATGACTGCTTTGCCATCCGGCGAAGCAAGGCGTTTTTCGGCAGCGTTTGCGCCCGATGCCGAAAGCACCAAGCACAACAGCGCAAAAGACAGGAGCGCGGGAATTCTTTTCAGGTCAGAGCAGATCATTTAATTATTTCAGTTGAAGTTCGTAGATGTTGATGCTGAAGCGCAGAAGTGTAACCGCACTCGGAACGGAATCAACCGGTGAATTGCTGATGCTGGGATTCTGGCCTTTGCTCTCAGTGGACGCAAGCCGCCACAGCGTGCCTTGGCCCGACAAGTCGGCCCCGGCAATGTTGAGCTTGAGCGATTGCTCCACATCGGTCGGATTCAGGACGGCCACCGTGAGGGTGCGGCGGTCTTCAGTCCACGCGGCGACCACATCAAGCGGGAAGGTGTCGCTGCCGGCGTTGACCACGGGTTGTTCGCCGCCGGGCGGGTCGGTGGGCTTGGGCTGCGGCGAGTTGCCGGAGACTTCGACCGGGATGCTGCCGAAGTGGTCGCGATAGATTTTGAAGACCAGGCCGTTGGCGTTCAGCGAAGCGTTCGTTCCATCGCGGGAAAGCAGCGACGTGGCAAACGTATAAGCCGCCATTTGAAAGAGGTCCGCGTGCCGGAACATTTCATGGAACGCCCACCCGAAGGATGGATAAACCGGATAACGGCCGCCCATGTAAGCCCATTCGTCAATGTTCAGCGGCTTCGGATGCGTGACGAGCTGCGGGAAGATTTTTTCGTATTCCTGGTATTCCTCGTATTTGATGCGGATGTGATTGGCCGGCCGGCGCATCCAGTCGGTGACGGGTTCATTCGGGTCATTGGGCACCTGTTTGCCGTCGGCGAGGCTGAAGTGGGTGGTGCCGAAGTTGTAATAGTGATCGCTCATCAACTCGAAGTTGTTGAAGCAATTGGAGAACAACAGGCCGCTCCAATCGCCGGGCGACAGGTAAGGCGGAACGAGATTCGTGCCCAGGCTCAACGCTTCCTTGGAGCCGGTCATGGTGTCGGGCATGGCACCACAGGCGATCAGGATGATCGCGGGATCCACCTTCCGCATGGCCGTGGCAAACTGGTTGTGCTTATACGCAAACTGGTTTGGCTTCATCGCGCCATACTGGTAGGTGATGCACCACATTTCATTGCCGATGCCCCAATACTTCACGCGATAAGGTTCCGCATGGCCGTTGGCCGCGCGCAGTTTGCCCATCGGTGTGGACACGTCGCTGTTGCAGTATTCGACGTATTAAGCCGCCGACCAATCATCGCCAGTGCCGGCATTGACGGTGATATACGGCTCGACGCCGAGGAGCTGGCACAGCGTCATGAACTCGTCGGTGCCGATGTCATTCGGTTGAACCGCGCGCCACACCGGGTCGTAGATGGGCGGACGTTTGTCCATTTCGCCGATCGCATAACGCCATTCATGGGCGGAAACAAAGTTGCCGCCGGGAAAACGATAAACCCCGGAGCGAAGACTCTTGAGCGCGGCGATGGCATCGGGTTTGAAACCTTCGAGATTATCGGCAGGCATGAGCGAAACCGCGCCAACGCGGAACGAACCGGTGCCGATGCCAATGATTTCAAATTGCGCCGCGCCGGAATGTTCGGCCTGGAATGAGAACGTGATTTTCTTGTAGGCCGCGCTCAAGTCGCCGAGTGAAACCGTCTGGCGCACAGCATCAGCGTTGGTGCCGCAAACGACGTTGAGGGAAACCTTCGCAGCCGGATCACCAGCCAACTGGATGCGGCCATTGTAGGTGACGCCCTGGGTGAAGTTGACACCGGTCTGACGAATACCGCGCGGCTCGGAGCCAGTAAGTTTGATCAGCGGTGTGTGGTCGCCCACGAAAGGATTGCTGGTGTCCATGACGACGGAATCCACCGGGCCGATCGGATTCCACCGTCCCGGCCCGACATTGCGCCGGCGGCCCGTACCACCATCAGGCCCGCGCTGGCTGGCGTTTGGGTCTTCTGCGGGTTTGAACTTGACGGCGTAATAAAATTTGCGGTCTTCGAGCATCTCGCACCAAAGCCCGCTGTAAATGAGGCCGCCAGCGTGCTCGATAAACTGCCCGTAAACATAGGGCGAAATGGGCGTCCCCGTCTTCGTGGCATCCACGCTGGCAACAACCGGCTGACCGGGAACGGGCGATTGCGCCGAGGCGACCAGCGCGGTGAACAGGCATAACGCCAGCCACGTTTTTTGCAGGATTGGCCTTGGCCCGGATATTTCACACTTGCGGTCGCGCTTTTCATTAGCACCGGGCTTCAGCCCGGTGGAAAAAGGCAAGGCTGACAAGAGCCGTTTCAACGGCTTCCCACCGCGCGCAAAAGCCGCTGAAGCGGCTCCAAGTTCTTTGCGTCCGCAGACACCGGGCTGAAGCCCGGTGCTAATGAAATGGCTGTGAAATATCCGGGTTAGCATATTATGTTTTCGTTCGTATTTGATCAGTTTGCCGTTGACGGAATTCCGGAACTCGCACTCCGTCTGGCCGCCAGTTCGTCCGCCATCTGGATGGTGAGTTTCTTGTTCAACTGGTAGGCGAGTAGCAGCACCGTGCAGACGCCAAACAGGATGGCGACCATGATGCCGCCGCACACGCGATAACCTTGCACGGCTTGCGCGGCATCCGGCAGCTTCGTGTCATAATTAAACCAGCCGGCCATGATCCACAGGAAGGAAGCGGAGCCGAGCGCCAGGCCGGCTTTCAGGCCGAAACCGATGGTCGCGAAAACCATCCCGGTGAAGCGGTGGCCGGTTTTCCACTCGGAATAATCCGCCACGTCCGCGTAAATCGCCCAGATCAGCGGAATCGTCGGCGCGTAGGCAATCGCGATCAACGCCGTCAAACCAACCATGCCCCAGACATTCGTGGGTGAAAGGAAATAGAACGCCAGCGAACCCAGGCCGGCCAGAGCGAAGCCGACGACGGCGACGGCTTTCTTGCCGAATTTTTTCGCCAGCGGCGGCGACAGCAAAATCACGATGATGGTGATGCCGGTGCCGAGCATGTTGATGATGCTGTTGGCCACGTCGGCCACGTTTGAATTCGCCAGGTCAGCCCGGTCGCCGTGGACGATGTAACCCAGCGTCTCCAAAATTCCCGAAGCTTTCGCGCCCGCCGGCACCACGAGGCCGAGTTGCTGCACCCAGTCATACAGCGCCGCCCGGTCAGCGTAGTGATGATAATAATTGTAAAGCGCGCCGCCGCGAAACGAGAGGATGCAGAAATGGCAGAGCGTCATGAAAAACATGACTTTCCACGGATTGTTTTTGAGCAGGTTGAGAAAATCCTGTTTCGGCGAGGTCTTTTCCTTCGAGACCGGCTGGATGCGTTCCTTCGTCGTCGAAAACGTGATCAGGAACAAAACCAGGCACAACACCGCCCAAACGGTCATGGTCATCTGCCAGCCGTATTGCTGATCCGCCACCGTGATGGGGCCGCCATTGGCGTGATGCCGGGCGAGTTTGGCGACCAGCGGCAGCGTGAATCCGCCCACGATGAACTGTGCCGCGTTGACGGCGATGAAGCGGAAGGAATTCAGTTTCGCCCGCTCGTTGACATCGCCGGTCATCACGCCGCCGAGCGCGGAATACGGCATGTTGTTCATGGAATAAATCGTCATCAACATCGTGTTGGTGATGACGGCGTAGGCGGCCAACGCCCCGATGCTCCAGCCTTTGGGCGTGGTGTAGGCCAGGATCATGATGACGAACCACGGCACGGCGGTGAACAGAATCCACGGGCGGAACCGGCCCCAGCGCGTCTTGGTGCGGTCGGCCAGCACGCCGACGATCGGATCCACGACGGCGTCCCACAGGCGCGGCCACAGCAGGATGGCGGCGGCGGCGCTGGCGCTCAACCCGAACACGTCCGTGTAGAAGTTGGTTTGAAACAGGATCATCGTCATGAAGACGAAGTTCGCAGCGGCATCGGCGCCGCTGTAACCGGCTTTCTCAAAGAAGGAAAGTTTCTGCTGGAAGTGTTGTGGTTCGGCCATAAATATCCGGGTTATTTCGTCACTGTGAGAATCAGTTTCTGCAAGTCCGCATCGCGCGAGGAGGTGCCAACCATGATTTCAAACTCGCCTGGCTCGACAACGTATTTCAGGTTCACGTCATAAAACGCCAGCGATTCCGGCGTGATGTCGAGCGCGACGGTTTGGGTTTCGCCGGGCTGCAGCTAAACTTTCTGGAAGCCTTTCAACTCTTTCACCGGACGCGTCACGGAACTGACCAGGTCGCGGATGTAGAGTTGCACGACTTCGGTGCCGGCGCGCTGGCCGGTGTTGGTCACGTCCACCAGCACTCGTGTCGAATCGCCGCCGCGAATCTTTTTCCTAGCGAGGCGGACGTTCTTCAACACAAACGTCGTATAGCTCAAGCCGAAGCCGAAGGGGAACAGCGGCTTGGCGTCGTCCCATAAAAAGCCGCGCCGGGCCGAGGGTTTGTGGTTGTAGAAGATTGGCAGTTGTCCAACCGAACGGGGAATCGAGATGGGCAGTTTGCCGCCGGGGTTGGAGACTCCGAACAACACCTCAGCAACCGCGTGGCCGCATTCCTGACCGAGATACCAACATTCCAGAATCGCCGGAACTTTTTGCGCCACATTATTGATTGCCAGCGGCCGTCCGTTGAACAGCAGCACCACTACCGGTTTGCCGGTGGCGACCATGGCATCCACCAGTTCATCCTGCTGGCCGACAAGGTCGAGGCTCGTGCGGTCGCCCATATGCGCCAGCGACCACGCCTCGCGCGAGGTCTGCTCGTTCTCGCCAATGGCCAGCACGATGACATCCGCCTGCTGTGCCACCTTGACCGCCTCGGCGATCTGCTTCCGGTTCTCGACCGGATCACTGGTGACGACGGCGTCCTGCTGCCATGAGCCGCCCACGGTAATCTTGCACCCTTCGGCGTGCAGCACGTTCACCGTGTTGCCTAGCAGAATCTCGATTACGTCCAGCACGGTGACGTTGCGCTTGGGTGCGCCGCTGTAACCACCCAGCAGGGGACGATTCGCATTCGGCCCGATGACGGCGACGGTTTTGAGCTTCGCCGGGTTGAGCGGCAACAAGCCGCCTTCATTCTTCAGGAGGGTGATGACTTCGCCGGCAGCTTGATGCGCGAGTTTGCCATGTTCCCGGCAGCCGGCCACACGCTCGGCCTCGGCTGGATCCACGTAAGGATCGTCAAACAATCCCAGCTTAAACTTCCACAACAGCATCGGCGCAATGAGGTCGTCGAGTTGCTTTTCCTGCAACGCACCTTTGCGCACAAGTTCCACCAAGTGCAGATAACAATCCGGATCGGGCAATTCAATATTCACGCCCGCCTCCACCGCCAGCTGGCACGCTGCCTTTTTGTCAGCGGCAACAAAATGACCGTGCGTGTCCGGACGGTAGCCCAGCTCCCAGATCGCGTAATAATCCGAAACCACGAAGCCTTTGAACCCCCATTCCTTGCGCAGCACATCGCGGAGCAGCCACTTGCTCGCGTGCGACGGCACGCCGTCAATCTCGTTGTAGCTGGCCATCACGCTGATGGCTCCGGCTTTTTGGATGCAATCTTTGAAGGGATGTAAAAAAGTCTCGCGCAGCACCCGCTCGGAAACATTTACCGGCGCACAGTTCTGGCCGGACTCGGGCTGGCCGTGGGCGGCGAAGTGTTTCAGGGTGGCGATGACGCGCTTTTTGTTTTTGAAGGTTGCGTCGCCTTGAAAGCCACGCACGGCGGCCATACCGAGCTGGGTGTTGAGATGCGGATCTTCGCCGTAGGTTTCCTCGACGCGCCCCCAGCGCGGATCGCGGGCGACATCCACCACGGGTGTAAGCGCCTGATGCGTGCCGCGCGTCCGCGCCTCATAAGCCGCCATCGCATAGAGCGATTCGACGAGTGCAGGATTGAAGGTGGCTCCTAGGCCGATGGGCTGCGGAAAGCTGGTGGCGTCCTTGGCCGCGAGGCCGTGCAAACATTCCTCGTGGAAGATGACGGGGATGCCCAGCCGCGAGTCTTCAATGAAGAACTTTTGCACGGCGTTGGTGAACTCGGCCATCCGCCGCGCGTCGAGCCCCAACTCCGGCGTGGACGGCGGCCCGCCGGCATCGCTCGGACGGCCGACCTGCCCAAGCCCATGTCCTTTCTTGAAGGCGGCGTGGGCTTTGAAGTAGTCAAAGTTGCCTTCGGCGTTCAGAAGCTTCTGCGCCTTCTCCTGCCACACGCACATCATCTGCGCCGCCTTCTCCTCCAGCGTCATCCGAGAAAGCAGATCTTTGACCCGGACTTGAGCTGGTTTTTCCCGGTCCTTGTAAACAGGAAACTGTGACGAACCGGATTTGATCCGAGATGCTTTTTTTCCAGAACTCATTTAATTGTGCGTTGGTCGTGCCTTTTTGCGAGTGAATTGATCGAATGTTACAGAATGCTAAGCGGTGCGCCCAATATGACATTTGGCAGATGTTTGGACTTGCGAGCACAAACGTCAAACCGCCACTCCTAAACTTGCCATCAAGAAGCAGGTTGGACCATATCGCGCCGAACGGAAGATTGGGATGAAAAGAATTTAGCCGCCGCTTCGGTCCGGCAATGAACGTGCAACTTTTCGTAGATATGCGACAGGTGTATCCGCACAGTCCCGGAAGTGATGTGTAATTGACTTCCAATTTCCTTGTTGGCGCGTCCTTTCGCAACGAGGGCCAGGATCTCCTTTTCGCTGGAAGACAACTGCTCCGTCTCTGATTGGTCAGCCGGCTCTTCCAAGAATGACCGGACCACCATGCGGGCCACCTGGCTGGTCATGGGCGCGCCGCCCGCGCGAACTTCAGCAATCGCCGTTAGAATCTCCTTTTCATCCGCGCGCTTGAGCACATAACCACAAGCGCCGGCCTTGAGCGCCTGGAAGATCATTTGGATGTCCTTGTAAACCGTCAACATGATCACTTGGATCTTCGGCATCTTCTCCCGCAGCCGGGCGGTGCAGTAAATCCCCGATTCCCCGGGCAAATGAATATCCATCAGCACGACATGCGGGCGTTGAATGGGGATTTTTTCCAAAGCCTCCTCGGCCGAGTCACAGGTGCAAACACACTGATAACCAGGGGTGTTGGAGATTAATTCCGAGAGATACTGCCGCAACGTGGGGTTGTCTTCAACGATCGCCACCTTCGTTGTTGCATAATCATCATTGGCAGGTTCAGTAGCCATACTTCGGTTTATGATAATACCATAATTGGGCTGCACTTTATGCTGTTTTCTCATTGAATAGTATATGCAAAACGTCATATCAGGCCGGCTCGCCCGCCGGCATCGTCTCCGTCCACGGTGAAAGCCGCAATCCAATAGTGACAATTGTCCCATTTCCCGTCGAAGACTCGATGCGATATCGCCCACCGAGTTTGGAAAGTCGAAGTAGGAGATTTTTCAAGCCGTTGCCCCTATGCCTTGTTTTTGTATCGAAGCCTTTTCCATTGTCCGAAATGACAATTTCAAGCTGGTCCTCGGCCAAGGTCATTTGAAACTGCACCTCCGTAGCCTGAGCATGGCGTTCGACATTGTTCAATGTCTCTTTTACCGCCAACAGCAAACCATGGCGTAACCGGCCATCCAACACGATCGTTGGCAATGTGACCGGTATATCGAAGCGACATATGATTCCAGAATGAGATAAATATTCACTGGCAAAGTCGCTTAAATAATCTGCCACGGACTCAAGGGAATTATCCTTAGGATCGACCGCCCACACAATAATATCCAGCGCGGTCACCAACCCGCGCGCCTTGGAGGCAATGGCACGAAACAAAGTCGTCAACTCGTCCAGAGTGCGTAATCGCTGCCCTTTTACGGCCAGCACGCTGATTTCGGTAAGGCTGGAACCCAGGTCGTCGTGCAGATCCCGGGCAATGCGTGAACGTTCAGTTTCCAAAGTCCGCTCTCGTTCAGCAACTTCGCGCTCGCGGGTTTCCTTTTGGAGTAGTTGAGTGCGCTGTTCCACTAGCCGATGTAATTGTGAAATCCAAACCGCTGCCAGCACAACAATAACGAGCAACAATCCAACCAAGATGAGCAATCGCCGGGGCGTCCACCAGGAAGGTTGCGACAGCACGGTCAATTGTGAGCGAGAACTCAAAAGCAACTCGAATCCGCTTGGTCTGCCGCCCTCCGACCAAGTCATAGTTTTTCCAACGTAAACACCGGTAAGGGCCAATTGACTTCCTATTCGCAGCGAAACTGGTTCCTTTGTGTCGGGCATGCGAGCCAGAAACAAATGCCCGTTAGCATTCATTTCTAGAACACGCGAATCCGGTTCGGAATGAATTCCTGTCAGCGTAGCCGAAATCCGCACCAGCATCGAATCAACTTTATCTTCCATCAATTCGTTTCCGTCCAATATTATTGGGGTGGGATTAGCGGTCTGGCCGGTTTTGCGCAGGATGGCTTCCCGCAGGAGTGGTGCAGAGCCGCTGATGTCGGGATAACCAACCACCTCAACCTCTTCTCCGAACCGCACGTTGGCTGGCTTGACTGGTGAAACCTGGATGCCTCGCACTTTATCCAACAGGAAAATGCGTTTTGAATCAGCGTAAACCACAGTTCCATGCACTTTTACCCGCTGAAACGGCGTTGCGCCGGAGTCGAACTGATAGAGTTCGCTCCAACTCTTCAAAGGAACGTTAAACGGATCGCGCGGTGCCGGAACATCAACATCTATTATCCCATTACGGATCAATAGACGACCAACCTGAACCGTGCGGTTGGTGTTCCATGCTGCGAAGAGCACACCCCGAAGACGGATGACTGCACTCTCGAAAGTTCTCAATTGCGACTCTGAATAACCCCCAACCTCAACATTGAGCTCTCCTTCAGGGAGAAGCAGAGCCAGACTGTTACTATGAACAGCCGTGACCAGCCCTTGAAGTTCAACCCATTGAATATCCATGCTGCCGTTGATTAATTCTTTCCAGGCGGGACGCGAAGGCGAGGGCATCCGCCCCTTCCCGATGATATTTACATTTTCGGCAACCAAAACCGGAGCGAAATCGCCCGCATCCGTATGACCGACCACTTCGCAAAGTTGGCCGACAACTACGGACGACTTGACGGAGGAGGATAGCCGAACAAAGATACCGCGAGTTTCATCCTGAACGGTCATGTAACGGAACATAGGAGGCGCGATGCTAGTCACGACACCTTGAATCCTAACAGGCAAATGGCGGCTTGCTTCTTCGTTAGACAGGCCCTGAATCTTTCCAACCGTCAGAAGCGTTGGCGCGGCACCTGAAGCAGCTATCGCCCCTAACGAATCCTCCTGAATCGCTATGTCATCAGAGGTCGCCACTGATAATTCTCCGAGCACTCGATCCCGGTTTGGAGTCATTACGGCTCGGCCAATTCCGCTAACAAGAATTCGAGAATTCAGGAGGCGCGTAGGATCCAGTTCTTTGCCATCTACCACCGTAACCCAAATGGAATCTTGCTGGGAACGAAGCTCGAACTGCAATCCTCGTCCAGATCGGAAAACGAAAGCAACCCGGCCTTCGACACTCATCCATTTCGGCGCTTCGGAATCATTCATTGGCGCATTTAATGATGAGACGATCGGGGACGGAACGTCTTCGTGGCCGACCGTAGTCAATGGAACTTCAGGCGTATTCAAAAAAAGTAAGCTCCCGTCGTCAGATTCTAGGTTGAACGTATAATCTCCATCCATTGGAGCTGAAAACAAACCTTTGAAACGAATCCCGAACAAGTCTTTCCGCGGGCCTAAGATTGGATTCAGGTTGGTCGTTGTCACCGTTTTGACAGGTTGAAGCGGTGCAAAATCCGGCACATTCAACCATTCCCCCTCGTAATAATTGGCATTCACCCCAGCAACCATATTGGATTCGGGCACGCCACCGCCGCTGGGTCTGACCAAGAAACGATCTGCGCTCTGAACCGAGCCATCCGGCAGACGACAGGTCAATTCCAAGGCAAATGCGCCCAAATAGTTAAAGTAATCCAATTGAAAAGCGTGAAGTCCCGCGCTGAGGCGCACCTCCGCAGTGACCGTGCGAACACCATGGACACCGTCGTTATCGAGTTCCGGTGCTCTGGTAATTTCGATCCCGATTTCCCGTTTTCGCAAAAGGCAGCGCCGGCTTGCGATGTGAATGATGTCACCGGCCACGATGGGAACACTGCGAGGTCCCAATTCCAATATTTCACTTCCTGTTTCATCCTTAACCACAACCACCCCAATCTCCGGTCGGCTTGCCGAGCAAACAAGCACATCCAAACGAACATCGGCAATCACTCGAGAGGATGAGTCGAGTATTTTGGACAACTGCGAAAGATTTGTAACCAACAGTGATGACGTCCCGGAAGATCGCTCTGACTCGATGGCTGGCTGGGCCTGAATGTCGAGAACGAACATTGCAGCGAAAAGGAAGCCGGCTACAGCAACAGGACAAAGCCTGAGCAGGGCAAGGGATGGATTTTCGCGGCGCATGTGGTGAGAGTTTAGCCGGGAACAATTCGGGGCGGCAACACCATAATTCCGCCCCACTTCAGTAAGCGCAAGCGGCAAGCCCCCCGGAATTCGGATGCAGGTTGCCGCGAGCGAATGTTCCCGGCTGTTTCTGGTCAAGTCGATCGCGCCACCGGTCGTTTGCTGAAGTCTGCGAAGTATGCCAAAATCTGGTCGCGCCATTTCGCGGCATCGGCGACTTGAATGGCCAGACGGTCGGCTACTTCCTTGTGTCGGCGCGCGTCAATTTTGCCAGCGAGCGATTGCCACGTCTTCTGCACCGCCAGCGACTGCGCCGCGCCTTGCTGATACTTTGCGCACAATTCGTCCCACAACGTTTTTCCCGACTTCATCCGGTAATCCCACGCGCACCGATGAAACCACAGGAGATATTCTTCCGGGCAACTCTTGATGTCATCGAACATGTCGCAAACCGGCGGGAAGTATTGTTCAACTGCGTAGTCGCCGCGCTTGGTGCGGTCAAAACCGATGCCGTCCTCCGCAGCCTTGTGGTAATACGTCGCCGTCCAGTCGGCCCGCGGCGCGCGATCATTCCAAGGTTGCGGCGCATAATGGTCGCCACCGATCAAGTGATGCAGTCCCAGCGGCATCGTGTAATTCACAAATGTTTCCCGCGAACCCATCATTATGTCGCGGATGACGGCAACGGTTTTGTCATCGTTAGTGAACGTCATTCGCGTCCATTCCTCGGCGATGGCCTCGGCGGACAATTCCGGATTCCAAGCGAGCCGTCCGAACGCATACCAGTTCGACTGCGAGAAATGATGCCCGCACCAATTCGCGTCCAATCCTGGATTCGTCACGGAAACCATTCCCGTGATGTGGCTCGGCTGAACTTTTCCCGTCAGCACCTTAGCGACAGTCGAGCCGCTGCCGTTCGCGTGCGTGTCTGAGTCGAGAAACTCCTTCCACATCGTGCCGAGACAAACGAGATGCTTCGCCTGGCCGAGATACTCCTGCGTCGCCTGAATTTCGGCAATGACGGGCGTCTGCTTCATCGCACCAAACAGCGGATGAAACGGCTCGCGCGGTTGAAAATCAATCGCGCCGTTCTTTACTTGAATGATCACATTGGGGCGGAATTGCCCGTCCAGTTTCGTGAACTCAATGTAAGCGCGCTTGGCGCGATCAGGGTCAATGTCGTCATCGTAAACAAACGCGCGCCACATGACGTTGCCTTTGTGCGGCGCGAGCGCGTCGGCCAAAACATTTGCGCCGTCGGCGTGAGTGCGGCCATAGGTTTTTGGTCCGGGTTGACCTTCGGAGTTCGCCTTGACGAGAAACCCGCCGAAGTCGGGAATGAGTCCGTAAATTTCATCGGCCTTCGCCTTCCACCAATCGGCCACGCCCTTGTCCAGCGGATCGGCCGTTGCCAACCCGCCTACGCGCACCGGCGCGGCGAAGTTGGCGCAGAGATACATTCGCACGCCGTAAGGCCGCCATACATCGGCGAGCGCGGCGACTTTGCGCAAATTGTCCGTCGCCAGAATGTGCGCGTCGGCATTGACGTTATTGATGACCGCGCCGTTGATTCCGAGGGAGGCGCAGGCACGCGCATAATCCGCGTAGCGCGGGCTGAGTTTTCCCGGCAAATCATTCCATTGCCACATCGAGCGCCCGGCGTAACCACGTTCGATTGTTCCGTTGGGATTGTCCCAATGATTCATCAGCCGAAGCTCAAGCGCGGGACGTTCTGTGATGTCGAGTTTCTCAATCGGCTGGCCCGTTTGCATCAGCCGCAGGAAATGAAAAGCACCATACAGCGCGCCGATTTCGGTGTCGGCGGCAATCACCATCACCGGTTTATTTCCGACGCGCGTCGAACGAATGATGAAACCTTCGATTCCGACAACGCCCAAATCAGATGCCCAATTCAAATCGCGAACCAGCGCTGAATTTCCCGGCGTGCCGACAACAACCGTGCCGTCCACCAAAACTTTTTCATTCAGTGGAACATTACCGCCCAACATGGCGCTGGCGGCCGAACGCAACTCGTCGCGAATGATTCCGCTCGTGGCAGACGTGCCATCCACGCGAATTTGCTGCATGACTTTATGATATTTTTTCGCAGCGTCGCCCAGCGGTGCGTATCGCAGCCAGAGTTTGTAACCGTCTTCTTCCGGCAACGGGGTTTGCGGTTCAGCGGCATTGCTGTTGATCGCGTAACCGCCTGCACAAAGACCGGCAGCACTCGCCATACTCATCTCCACAAATTCTCGACGGGAAATTTTCATAGCTCAATCAAAGATAATATTTTCAGCACGACCATGAAATCAGTTCACCAGACCCGAAACTCGCCGCCGCAATGCAACAGCGCCATCATGTAAAGCAGTCCCTCGTAGTAGCGCTCCAATCCATCGGGCGGCGGCGTGTTCCAAAGTTCTTCGACAAATTTTTTGGCGCGCGGATTGGTGGCGGAGAGACTTGCGACTGCATTGATCGCAACCAATCCCTGCGCGTGGCGGGCTTCCAGTTGCTTTCCATCGAGCGTGAATACGCAGCAGTAGTTAGTTCCCTGTGATTCAAAAAACGACTGCAACTTGTCGCTCAGTTCACGTTGCCGGGTATCCTTGCCCCACCAAGACCAGTCCACCGACCAGTTGCCGGCGGTGCGAAATGCGTCGTAGCTGAAGTTGGTGCCATAGCTGCCGGACCGCTGGACGATTGAGGCGTCAAAGTTCGCGTAACACGGATTCAACGCCGTGACCGGGTGGGTCACTTTCACAAAGTAATCCCGGCTCACATCGGCCGCCTGCTTCCAGAATTCCGCATCTGCCTTTGGCCCCCATCGTGACCACAACTCATAAAATGCCGGCAGATGATAGGAGGGATCGGAGTAGCGATTACGTTC
>Ga0209746_1000418_pt1 | contig 22066 bp, 24 predicted proteins | sample BarGraNGADG00211_3_FD_184496 | JGI IMG/M metagenome (GOLD analysis project Ga0209746, IMG submission 184496) | Arctic peat soil microbial communities from Barrow, Alaska - Barrow Graham LP Ref core NGADG0011-211 (SPAdes) (version 2) | ecosystem: Environmental > Terrestrial > Soil > Wetlands >... | reverse complement strand
TGCAAAATCCGAATAAACCGGCTCGCCTGAATTTAATTTTTATTTGCCAAGTAATTCTCTAAGCCCATTTGTTCAATCTGTGCACGTTGAATTTCGGCCCAATCGACGTGATCTTCTTCCATTTTGAGAATTCTTGTTAGTAAATAAACTGTTCCTTGATCATCAACTTCACTGGCGAGTTTGATTGCATCATTATATTCACTGACAACATTAAGTTCTACATCATTGTCGTTACTAATTATTTCTGATACTGTTTTACCAATCTTCATTACATTAAGTTTGGATACAGTTGGTGCTCCATCCAAAAAAATAATTCGCTCAATGAGCCACTCGGCATGGTGCATTTCATCCATTGCCTGTTTTCGGATTGCCTGATGAAGTTTTGAATAACCCCAGTTTGCACACATTTCAGATTGCACCATGTATTGGTTTACGACAGTAAGTTCATCTGCCAAAAGCGCATTCATGGCTGTAATTAACTTTTCATTTCCTTTCATAATTGTAATTTTTAATTTGATTTATTTCTCTTTGAATTTGAATAATGAAATAACTCCAACACAATGGAAAAGAAGTTTTTAGAATCGAAGACAAAATTTTATTGAAGTCTTCTACACTTAACTTAACCTTTCCATTGCCTGATTGGAGTTAAATAAAACGATGCTATTTATCCCGCTTTTTTGTTGGAATAATGAACATTGGAATAGTCGTTTTTCTCAATACTTCTTCTGTAACACTTCCAATAAGTATATTCTCCAACCATTTTTGGCTGTGCGAACCCATAACTATAAAATCAGCATTTATTTCTTTGGAAGTTTCTAAAATCATTTGAGCAGTATCACCTTCTTTTTGTATGGTTTGAATTGATTTATCCGCTAAATGTCGTTTTGCTTTTTCCAAAAAATTTCGGGAACCGGTTTTAAGGTTTTTAAATGCTTCAATTGTATCAAATGTATCAAGTGTATCAATTTGCCAAACACCCATATTTGCATAAACTGAAGAATACAATGCAGAATCGACTACAACATGTAACAATGTAACTTCAGCACCCATAGCCTTTGCCATTTTATACCCCTGTTCTGCAATTTTTTGTGATGTTGGATCATAATCCAATGCAATTAAAACTTTCTTCATTTTGTTTGTTTTCATGGTGTATTTATTTTAAAATGTTAACGTTAATATTTTATTGTGTTTAACGCGTGCCTATTGTGGCTTTCATTTACAACTAAACTTTCAATTTCCGGCATCCTCATCCAGATTATCATGATCATCACCGCCAATACTATAATAGTTATTCTCTTCATCCTCATTGCCAATTTTTTCCTCATTATCATCTAATTCAGAGCCGGGTACATCTAAATCGTTACCGGAAAAATCGTCGATGAAATCTTTTTGGTTATTCACTCCCATTTCTTCAGTTTCTTTAATTCTGGAAATGTCTTCCGGATTTATTTCTTTTTCTTCCTTACATTGATTGTATATATCCTCATTAACCGGATAAGTTGGATATCCCGGTAGAATAATTTTTTTTCCGTTACCTTCTTGTCTGACAATCGGGTATTTATTTTCGGTTATTTTTTCCATACTGTATTAATTTACTGTTATTTGATTATTTAAACAAAATTATTCCTGAATTTTCGTATTGTCTGTAAAACTTCGAATTTCATCAAAAAACGGTGTATTTTTTTCTTCAACACATTTAGCTGCATACAGATAAAGCGCAGCACTCCATGTTTGCCAGTCTTGTCCCATGGGGTTTCCATCCTGGGCTTTAATCCATTCATTAAATCCGAATTCAACATTTCCCGAAATGGATAATTTGATACAATGTGTCAGTGCCACGAGTTTTTGCCGGGCAAGTGCATATCGTTTGGCTGCCACAAGTGCTGCCACATAAAAACCACATATAAATGGCCAGATACCACCGTTATGATATTCCCCCGGATTATTAAATTCTGCATCTCGCGGATGCCAGTCAGGGTCTTCAGGATTAATATATGGAAAGAAATTGGGCGGTAAATCAACGGCCAGTTCTCCTCGTTTTTGCATAGCCGCACACTCTTCTTCAATCCACGTAACCATTTCTTCGGCTCTTGATTGCGACGCAATTCCTGACAAAATAGCCAGACTGTTTCCAAGCAAATCGAATCGCTCGCTGCTGTGTACTTTGTACGACCATAATGCGTAATAAGGTTTATGTTTTACCACCAAACCTTCGTGTACATGGTGATGTATCGTTCCACCGGTGATGGTAAAACGGCTCATTTCGCGATGCACGCTTTCTGCTCTATCATGTCTGCCTAGCAAGCGTAAATAGCTGTACACAATGGTATTTACAAATAACCCGTAGCCCGTAACCCATTGCTCATCGCGCCAGTCACTGGTGGGTTGTTGTGCCACCAAATACCGATCGGACGGACTTTGATATTCCATCCAAATGAGTGCTTTTATAACCGCCAAGTTTAGAAACTTTTCTTCGCCTGTTACTTTTCTGAAAATACCGACTCCAAGCAAAAACAAAGGCGTAGTATCACTCGATCCACGATCTTCTTTATCGTGAACCAGTGATGGAATATGACCACGTTCGGTCTGATTTTCAGCCAGTGTTTCCAGTACTTTTCGAATGCTGTCCAACAGTTTTTTATTTCCGGTAACTGCAATTCCCAAAATGGAAAACATCAAATCACGCGTGTAAGGTTCGGGATAACCCCAACCTGCCGTTCGTGGAAGTCCCATAAATGGTCCATGCGCATTGTGTAACAATACTTCAAGTGCTGCAGCTTTTGCTTGTTCTATTGATTGTAAATCTGTTGGTTTCATTATCGTCAATTTATTTCTTCTTCTTTGCCATGTCAAAAGCTATCGCTATGGCCTGTTTCTGTGCTTTCTCGTTCGACTCTGGGGTTGATGTTCCTATCGTTCCCGTCTGGTGATAGCTGTGCATTATCTCTTCAATGTTGTCCGAAATCACCTTTTTTGACTTTCCTTTTTTTAGTGGCATGATATTTATTTTTAATGTATTACTCTAAAGAAACAATCTGCCCCCAACCCCCTAAAGGGGGCTATTGATTAGTATCGTCTCTTATATTTTAATATTCTTGCACAACGTTCTTCACATCCCCTTTAGGGGCTTGGGGCCTCACATTAATTTATTCCTAATCTCTCACTCAATATTTGTACAAACCTTTTGGCAACAACGCGATAGTCGAAATTTGCGACAACACGTTCTCTTCCTGCTTTTCCCATTTTTTCTCGTAATTCTTCATCCTGCATTAAAACCATTAAATATTTGGCGATATCCTGTACATCAGCACGATAATCAACTGTTCGAGGCGTGTTAAATACAACTTTATGATGTTCTTCAAATCCCGATTCACCGCCAAGAATTACTTCGTTGACAACAATTTTTCTTGCCACTTCAGCCAAAAATGCTGTTTCACCATGAATCAGCGTATCCAACATCCCCATAGCCTTAATACTCAGAACCGGCTTTCCGCAGGCACCGGCTTCTACTTGTGGCATTCCGAAACCTTCGAGCCGCGAAGGTGCGGCATAAATATCGCAAGCGCCTATCAGATAAGGCATAAAAGTCCGCGAAATGGTATTAGTTGCATAAAAAACATTTTTTTCAATTCCCAAGTGTGTTGCCATTTCCAAATCCGCCAGATTCTGAAATTTGGTACGCGGTTGAGGCCACACTTTGCAAACATATTTCCAATCGGGCGCGCGATTATCAATTATTGCTAATGCCTGCATTACTTCTTGTGCTCCTTTCGAAGCCGCATCACCACCAACTGTCAGTATCATTAACTGATCGGGTGCAACACCCAATGCTTCACGCACGGCAATAATTTTCGGATCGTCTTTGCTGAATGGTCTGAATGAATCGGTATCGCAACCAACGGGTAAAACTTCAATTTTATCACCATTAATTCCATCGCGCACATACATTTCCTTTACCCAATTGGAAGTTACCAAAATGAGTGGAAGTGCATTCAACACTTCCTGATAATTGGCAATATAGCCATCGGCCACCAACCACGGAACCGGTTGAATTCCATACCGTAAAGGATGTAGAATCAAATGAGGTGTATATCCCCAATAACCAACACCGACAACTACATCCGGCTTAAACCAGCGGTAATACCATTCCTTTTCCTGAGCCGATTCATAATGAACTGCATGAACATCAACGCCCATTTCAAGCAATCCTTTATATAACAGATCTCCCTGTGTCGCTAATCCTCCCGGTGTAGGAGGATATTCATACAATACCAATACTTTCATTGTATGATGATTTCAACGTTTCTATACTTGCTTTCTTAAAAATTTTCAATTCATTTCCGATCTTTTTAAGCGATTTTCTTATGATTGGCGATTCTCTAAAATGCCTTGATGCTTTTGCTAAATAAACTGTTTCAACTTCGAATCTGCTCTTTTCAATCAGATATGCTTTACTTTTATAATAAAGCGATTTTAAGACTTCTATACTCATAGCTTTGAATATATTTAATTCATTTTGTGTTTTCATTTTAGTGATTTTTATAGGATTTTATTTTACTGTTTACCAAAAAAAACGAATTATATTATTGCATTATGCGAATCTTTAAATTGCCAGAATGCCTCTGATTTTGGTGTTGTTTCAGCTTCCCAACTGTTTTTTTCAAAGCCATAAGTTTCAGTAATAATATCGTATTTTTTCAACCAAATTTTTTCAGGAAGTATTTCAACAATATCGGAACTTTCTACTGACTGAGGAAAATAGGACTTATTCCCATCTTCATAAGCAAAAGTCCAAAGTTCGTTGGCAGAAATATTCCCGTTATGCCAAAGCGTCATCACCGCTTTATTTACCTCTTCATGTCTTCGATGCCGGGTATATTCACCGGTGGAATTATGGGTTAAAATCAGGTCGAAATGGGTTGCCGGAAGTAATCGTAAAATTTCATCTTCCAATTCCTTTTCATCCAAGGGGTGCTGATCGGGTCCATCATCCAGATTGCCCATAATTCCTTCGGCTTTCAAGAGTTTCAAAGCATTATAAAATCGCGGAGCGCGTTCGCTATCATTTGCACGACAGAGACATACAATAAACCATTTATGATATGGATGACTAAGTATTGTTCCACCAGCCCATAATGTTTCATCGTCGGGATGTGCCACAATAACAGCGATTGATTTTGGCGTTTTACTGTTCATCTTTGTATTTTTCAACTGTTAATCGTGCCATCAGGTAACTCACTGTTGACTCAGCTCCTTGATTCAGATTTACATGCGTTTCTTCCATTCCGTCGTAACAACCACCCGTGCAGGGATTATAAACTATTTGTTGCAATCGGTTATTTCCGAGGAACCAGTTAAATGCAATTTGCAATTTCTGTAAATAATCATCGTCCCGAAACACATCATAAAATATTTCCAACGTCATAATGGTATATGCCACATCAATGGGTTGTTCTCCGAAATGACCACGTTCACGTCCTTTTAGCATCCAACTTTTGTTTGAAATGACATCAATTCCTTTTTCGTTAAAAGTATTTGATAACAGGAAGTTGAACGATGATTTAGCGATGTCCTTGTACGTTGAATCGCCGGTCAGTAACCAAGCGTAGAGCATAGCTTCGGGCAAAATGCTGTTGGCATAAGTGAGGTACCCTTCAAACCATTCCCAGTTTTTGCTCGATTCATGTTTGAACATTTGAACTAACCGATTGGCAAAGATTTTTACAAGAGCGATATTATCGGGCAATTTCACAATTTTTTGGTAATAGAAAATTCCTTTTATGGCAAATGCCATAGCCCGTGTTGATTTGACAATGTTCATACGTTTCAACGATCGTTGAAGTGTGGACTCGGCTTCTAACACCATTTCTTTAGGTAACTTACTTTTTTGTGACACTAAATATCCCAATGCCCAAATCGCTCTCCCATTCGAATCATCTAAATTCACGTCATTGTTTTGACTTGTAAATTCCTTTTCTTTGTCAACATAATTCAAAAATACGCCATCGGGTTGTTGGCAAAATTTAATAAATGCGAGATATTTTTCAATATCTGCAATATAAGATTTATCATTGTTAGATTTCAAATACATGCAGTTGACTACCAACGCTCTGGCATTATCGTCAAGGGTATAACCTGAATTTATATCGGGTTGATTGATTTTTGAAAACTGAATCATACCAAAGTCAGTTGTCATTGCTTTCAGGTGATTCAAATTGATTTCGGGTAAATTATATTGAATTTTAATTTTATCGGGAGCCATTTTTTGAATTAACATGGCATGAGCAACGGCTGAGTTTTCCCACGAAGTTGAAACTATTTTTTGTAAAGTATTGGAAATGATATTCTTTCTCAGCGGATAATCATTTAATAAACGAATAACACCGGCAGCTAATTGTTCTGAGTTCCGAAAGTCAAAAATGATACCCGTATCTTCAGTCAGCACTTCTTTGGCATGAGGAATGGGTGTTGAAATGATTGGACAACCGCAACTCATAGCGTACACAAAAGTGCCACTTACGGCCTGATTTGGATCGTTGGTTGTAAAAACATATATATCTGTCAATTGTAGATATTCCAATAATTCCGGCAAATCGAGGTATTTATTGATAAATCTCACATTGTCGTGAATGCCAAGCTCTTTTACTTTTAATTCAAGACTATCCCTGTATTTTTCATTCTCATTTTTCACCACTTCGGGATGTGTTTTGCCAATAATCAGAAACATTACTTCCGGGATTTGTTTTATTATTGCCGGTAATGCGTCCAATGTGGTTTCAACACTTTTTCCAGAACTTAACAAACCGAATGTCGTAAGCACTTTCTTGCCGGTTAAACCGTATTTTTCTTTCAGAAATTTTTCACTCAAATGAGGAACTAAATGTGTTCCATGTGCAATCACTGTTATTTTTTGCTTCGCCACACCATACTCATTTATTAGAATATCAGCTGATGTTTTCGTCATTACGATAATAAATTTGCAAGCAGATGCAATATTCTTAACCTGTGCTTTTAAATGTTCGTCGGGATGTGGGAGAACTGTATGGAAAGCAATTACTATCGGTTTTGAAAGTTCATAAAGCATTTTTAGAAATATCTGTTCGTGTTCTGCATAAAACCCAAACTCGTGTTGAAACAACACAATTTGAATGCGATTGTCATTGTTAATTTTATCGGCTAAAGTCATATAATCAGAAATGTGAGTAGTATCAAGCTTAAATTTTACTTCATCGGGGTAAACAAAATCAGATTTGCCGGATTCTAATGCACAGACCTTGATAGACAATGAATTGCTGAATTTATTATTCAACGCTTTAATCAAATCCTGTGAATAAGTGGCTATACCACATTCACGAGGTGGATACGAACTTATTACCAAAATTTCGGCAAGGTTCAAATTATGATCTTGTGTCGCCTGGAGTTTACTTTTTCTTGAAGTTACCCTGGGATAAACTGTATTGTTATAGGCATATATGGCCTGCTCACTAATAAATTTATCATATTGAGAAGAATCTCTGTCATTTTTCATTTTTAGGTGTTTTTGTATACGTTAATAATTCGTCAACCAATGCCGACAAACTCAAAGAAGCAGTGGCAATAAGAGAATCAGCAGCACAGTAATAAATAAATAAAGTATTGCCAAACAGAGCAGTACCGGTGGGAAAAACCACATTATTCACTTCGCCAATCAGTTCCCAATCATATTCGGGGAAAAACAATGGGTAAGGTAATCGTGCCAGTTCTTTTGCGGGATTATTCAAGTCAAGCAAGGCAGCACAAGCAGAATAAACCCGCCCTTTTTCGGTTTGTTGAACGCCATGATAAATAAGCACCCAGCCATGTTCAGTCTCAATGGGTGGACAGCCGCTACCTATGTAACTTAATTCGTGCGGAAAAATAGGATCAAGCACTATATTATTTTGAAAATTTTGAATGTAATCTTTCCAGAATTCTTTTGTGAGATCAGCTACTTCTTTTACTGATACAATTTGAATTCCCGGTCTGATTCGGTGAAGAAAAACAAGGTTCCCATTGATTCTACGTGGAAAAAAGATAACATTTTTATCCCACAACATCATTTTTTTACCCGGATCTGATTCCTGATAATAAAACCCATGATTGTGGTAGTAATTTTCATTTACATTACCATTTGTTTCAGCCAAAAACACAAATTTCGAATAGGTTATTGGCGGTACAATAAGTCCATGTTTTTTAAAATGAATTAAATCTTTCGAAGTAGCCAATGCACCGCGGGCATTAATTCCATCGTAACCGGTATAAGTCAGATAATATAAATCATCAATTTTCACAATACGAGCATCTTCCACTCCATGCGATTCGTAATCGAATTCAGGAACAATAATAGGCTTATCCCAACGTTCAACAATTGTCAAAGGCCCATCCAACCGACAATAACCAATTGTAGATTGATTCCAGAGTTGAACAGCCCTGTAGAATATATGAACACTGTCGCCAACGCGAATAACTGCCGGGTTTAATACACCTTCATTTTCAAATTCCAAATCGGTATTGGTGAATAAAACACCTTCTTTTTTTACGTCAATCATGCTAATTTTTTCTTTTTGAAAATCGGTATTATCTTAATTAATGGTGGCATGGTATCCCCAAACAAAAATCCCAGTGGTTTCAATGATTCTATATGATCAAAAATGACTTTGACTATGGCAAGCATAGGAATGGAAAGGAACATACCGGGGATTCCCCACAACGCATTTCCTATAAGTACTACAATGATTGAAAAAAGGGCATTAATTTTCACTTTTGAAGCCACAATTTTTGGTACAATAAAATCATTGTCAATTACTTGGATAAAAGTATGAACTCCGAAAACATACACTGCAAACCAGGGAGACTCTTTAGTAACCAATGCAACCATCATATATAATGCAACAGCAATGATTCCTCCAATGTATGGCACTGCATTAAGTATAGCACCAAGTACGCCAAGCAAAATTGCATATTGAATTCCAAGTAATAAAAGTCCGACAGCATTCAGTGTACCAACAATAGTTGCTTCAATAATCAACCCTACCAGATAATGTTGAACAACCGATTTCGTTTGGGTTACAATTTCACTTACCTGACTTTGATGTTCTTTGTTAAAAAGTCGATGGATAAACTCAATTAAAATTGGTTGGTAATATAAAATTACAAAAATGTAAACCGGAACTAAAACCAAAGCTGCAATAATACCACCCAAACTTACAATTGTTTGTCCAATTACATTTCCATCGATATTAATGAGTTCACGCTGTGTTTTAGTTACCCAGGCATGAATAATTGAAGGTCTGATATTTAAATATTCGGATGCAGAGCTAATGGTTAGATTAAGAATCTCCGTAAATTTTTTCACAAATAATGGCCAAGAATCACTAAAGCTAACTGCCTGAGTATAAATAAGAGCTATAAAAGATAGAATAACTACAACCGTAAGCAAAAGAGTGATTATAATTGCCAATATTCTGTTGAATTTAAGTCGAACAAAGAAATTGACAATTGGATTGAGTAATATGGCAACAATAAAGGAAAAAATAAGCGGAATAAAAATGCTCTGTCCGATATACAAAATCATTAACAAGGCATAAAAGCCAACAATAAAAATGCCGGCTTTAACGTAAATAGGTAATATTGATTTTTTAAAAATCACATTTTTAACGTTTTGACTTCTTTTTTATGAAAAATCTTTTCTATAATAAATTGTCCGATAGTTTTCACAGTTTCAGGATGTTGAGCAACAAGGTTTGTTACTCCAAACTGTAGAAATGAACCCATAATTTTTCTAAACAAATTATGCGATGTACCTACAGCAATTTTTTTTGAAATAAAACCACTTACTAAACCCGTGATGGCACCTAACATGTTGTCAATCAAGTACGGTGAAGAAGTTATTTCACTTAATGTGTTTTTAATCATATTAATAGGCTTCAGACTTTCGAACGTACCAAAGAATTGTTCTTTCAAAAGCTTACCTTGAATTTCTTGTTCAAATTGTTTTTCACGTATGGCTAATTTGAGCTCGGCTGCACAGCGTATGTTTTCCATTTTGATTTTATTTTAACATTTGTCTTATTAAATAATCATAAAAAATTCTTTTTAGCAATTTACGAATAAAGAAATGTAAAACAATGGCAATAAGAGCATAGAAGCCTGCTACAAGTAAGAATCCATAATAAAATTTCCCTAAAACTTCGCTAAGCCAAAAAGCTATTCCTAAACTTAAAAACAACATGAATGATCCAATAATTGCAACGACAACAGTTTGAGGCATAAATGATGAAATGGCGTCGGATGATTTATCAACTACATTGAGTTTTACCAGTTCATAGCTTGTTTTACCGTATTCGGCAGCCCTTTCGAGCAACGATTCAATTAAATTCGTATTCTCTTCCATGATGTTGGTTTGATTATAAATTTTCTTCTTAATTAATTCAATGATATTAGTACTTTAATTTTCAAGATATTAAGTCCGCTCCGAAAATCCTAAGGTAGGACAAATTCGTTGAAAATTTCTTTTCGGAGCGGACTTTAAATTTTAGCAAGCCTGAAACTATTTAATCTTGGAAGCCTTTACTTCTTTTTCAACTTCTTCCGATTTGTTCATGGCTTCTTCGGCAAAGTCAACCACTTCTTCTTTTACTTGGTCAAATTTATCGGTAATACTGTCGATAAATTCATTAAATTTATCTTTCAATTCGTCCACTTGTCTTTCACCTGTTCGAACAATTGATCTACGGGTTACCGTACCCTTTGCCGGAGCGAATAAAACACCTAATAATGCACCGGCGGCTGCGCCGACTAATACGCCTAATACTACTTTTTCTGTACTCATGATGTTGAAGTTTTTAAATTTGGATTTTTATTAATTCAATTGTACAAATATAAGGTTATCTTTATTGGAGAAAGTTACACTATTGTTGGAAAGAATTACATAATTCACACTTGAAATTAATTCATAATTCAGACTCTATATTGCTTAATTACAAAAAGTAAAGTCATGAAAACAACCAACCCTTCTCTTATGTCCATTGACATTTGAAAAGGGTGGATTAAATGAAGTACGTTTCTCAAACTTACTATACGTATAACCTAAATTTATGAATTAAACTTCGCTTACTTTGGTTTTATCCTTACGTTTCAACGCTTTTTCAGTCCGCTTATCTTTCAGGTTTTTTAAAGGTGCTTTTTTTAGTAGATTTCTCTTTACCTTCCTTTTCTTTTGCCATATTATTTTTAATTTTGCTTGATTAAAATATTGCCTACAATCTTAAAAATGAAGCTAATAAACATGCTTTAAACTTTCAATACTGACATTAATCTTTGGTATAGTTTATTGATTTTTAATGAATTGCAATACCAATAGTTGAAACTCCGGTTGAAAGATCGAGGAATAAGCCGATATTTCTCGAAATGTGATATTCTGTTCCAAGATGTAAAGCACGGTACAATAGGTTTGCTGAAGTATAATACGTTCTATCACCATTATAGTTAACATTCCAGGTTGTACTAACAAGGGCTATTCCCAATGAACCTGCAACATAAAAATCCCATCTAGAATCGGCATGAAATAATTCATCCAGATAGTATGTTCCTTTTACACCGATTGGAGTAATAAACGATGTAAAGTTAGCATCCGAGTATGTACCTAATGTGATGAAAGGGGCTAACGTGAAATTGCGGGCTATCCCAAATTCGTAATTGATATCAAAAATTGGTAAAGCATGACCTATGTAGCCATAATATCCATAATATCCGCCAATACCTAAACCCAGATTCAAAGCACCTCCGTGTCTTTCAGGATAATTACTCTCTTGAGCCGATAAATTTGAACCCAATGTTAATATGATCAATGCGATAATAAAAGTTATTTTTTTCATTATAATTAATTATTTGTTTTATATGAGTTTAATGGTGATAGCTTAATTTTATTTCTTATTTCCATTTCATTTGTTATTCCCTCTGCCATTGTCATTCCTTTGTACCTGTTTTTTGGTTATGACTCTAACATTTGAATGTTTGACAACTCGGTTTTGCTGAACTACAGGTTGTGGCCTTACCTGATTTGTATTTTGATGATTCCTTGCACCGATGTTTCTTTGTGGACTTCCATGATAGCCTTTTGAATATCTTGCTCTGTAATCATTGAAATTAGTATAAGGCGTGTTGCCATGATAGTCATTCATTACTACTTTGTAACCATTATACAAATCGTAATTCCGGTAACGATCAGGCAAATAGGATCTGCGAACCCATCTATTCCCCGACATGTAAATAAACATCGATGTTTGCACATCATAATAAGCTTCCACATCGGGAAGATAGTAATAACGAACATTACTATAACCTGCAGGACCCCAAGCAGGTGGCGTGCCAACATGCACTCTTACAGATAACTGACCTTGCAATGCGCCGGCAAGAATCAACATCATTCCAACTACGACAAATTTTAATGTTTTCATTTGATTTAATTTGTTTTAAATTATGAATTAGTTTTCACAACGCAAAGATGCGGACTTTAAATCACCAAAGCGTTACATAATTTTGGTTTAGAGTTACAAAATTCACACTTTACGAATGCGGGCAGATTCCGGAATTTAGAATTTGGCTTAAAGGTCTAAAATTCAGGCTGAAAACTCATGTTACCCAGAGGAGGAGTTCTGCTAATGGATATTACCTATTGGGGTCGAGACTGTGGAGTTTTAATTATAATGGATGCACAAACAGGAATGGATCTTTGGAAAAAGTTTGTAAAGAATGAACGCTTAGCTGATTACAGAAAAAGAGTTGATTATATTGAATTACAAGGCTATATAGTTCGTGGAATTGTTTGTGAAGGTCTTAAGGGATGTTTCAACTTTTCGCTTTATATAAGGTTTAAATGTGCCAATTTCATCAAGTCGCAATTATACGACGTTATATATCCATTAATCCGAAATTAGAGACCGGACAAGAATTGAAAGAATTAGTCAAACTGATTACTAAGACTGATAAAGAGAGCTTTATTGGATTGTTTAAGGTTTATAAAGATTTATAAGGCATAGTTTCTCTAAAACAACAATGGGTCATCCTGTTGAGGAAAACCCATTGAAAATTAGTATTTTGTCGAAAGTCAAATTATCCCTGGCAGATTGCTCTCCAGCAAGCCTACTTCCGTTTCACTTGACAATTCAAAGTTACTTCAGGCAGATGAATTACATTTGAATAATTGAAACAAATTATGATTAATTATTTGTTTTATACGAGTCTAATACTGACAGCTTAATTTATTTCCGATTTCAATTTCTTCTGTCATTTCTTCTGTCATTTCTACGTTGCTGATCGTTGTTATCCCCTTTGTTATTATCATTCCTTTGTATGTGGTTTTGGTTGATACTTCTATCCTGATGTCTGTCAATAACCCTTTCCTGATGTCTGTTAATAACTCTATCCTGATGTCTGTCAATAACCCTGATAGCCGGTCTATTTGGCTGAACTACGGTATGTTGTCTTATCTGATTATTATTATGATAATCCCTGACACCGATATTTCTTTGAGGACTTCCATGATAGCCTTTTGAATATCTCATTCTGTACTCTCTGAAATTAGTATAAGGCGCGTTACCATGATAGTCATGCATTACTACTTTGTAACCATGATACAAATCGTAATTCCGGTAACGATCGGGCAAATAGGATCTGTGAACCCATGTATTCCCCGACATGTAAATAAACATTGCTGTTTGTACATCATAATAAGCTTCCACATCGGGAAGATAGTAATATCGCACATTATTATAACCTGCAGGTCCCCAAGCAGGTGGAGTGCCAATATGCACTCTTACTGATGACTGACCTTGCAACGCGCCGGCAAGAATCAACATCATTCCAACTACAACAAATTTTAATGTTTTCATTTGATTTAATTTGATTTAATTTGTGAATTAGTTTTCACAACACAAAGATAAGGACTTTTAATCACAAAACCTTACATAATTTTAGTTAAATATTGCAAAATTCAAACATAATGAATGCTGGCGGCTTCCGGAATTTAGCATTTTAATTTTTTTACTTCAAGCAGATGAATTACATTTGTATACTTGAAACAAATTGAAAATTATGACCTCTCAAACTGAATTCTCACTTCGCCAACGTAACCGTGGATTTCATCTGATAACAGACGAAATTGTGGCTCATTTACCGCAATTGCCAGAATTTGGTTTGTTACACTTGTTTTTGAAACACACCTCAGCAGCACTGACTATCAATGAGAATGCCGACCCCGACGTACAAACTGATATGACGAAAATATTTGACAGATTGGTAAAGGAACATGAACCATATTTTGAACATACACTCGAAGGTGACGATGATATGCCGGCACATGCCAAATCAACAATCGTTGGAGTAAGCCTGACTATTCCTATTACAAACGGACGCTTAAATTTGGGAACCTGGCAAGGCATTTATCTCTGCGAATTCAGAACCAGAGGTAGTAACCGACGAATTGTTGCAACTATAATCGGATAAGTAAGCTATAATATAGTAATTGTACCTATCGTTTTCTCATATACAGAATTTAAAAAATACACAAATGAAAAAGAATCTTCTAATCAGTTTATTACTGACAATAACAACATTAATTTTTGGACAGGATATTACCGGTGACTGGAACGGAGCACTCAAAGTAGGTGGCATGCAATTGCGTTTGGTGTTTCATATTACCAAAACTGATGCCGGACTAACTGCAACCATGGACAGTCCCGATCAGGGTGCAAAAGGAATTCAAATGAGCAAAGCCACGTTTGAAAATCAGGTACTAACAGTAGAATTGGATGCAGCTAAAATCCAGTACACCGGAACACTTGATAACAAGGAAGTTGTAACCGGAACGTTTAATCAAGCCGGACAATCTTTTCCATTGAATCTGACTCGGAAAGCAATTGAAAAAGTGAAAGTAAAACGACCGCAAGAGCCTGTGAAACCTTATCCGTATTACTCGGAAGAAATTACTTTTGTAAACACGAAAGACAGCATTACACTGGCGGGAACATTGACTTTGCCTAAAAAAGAAGGGAAATTTCCGGTGGTAGTTTTGATTACCGGTAGTGGACCGCAAAACCGCGACGAAGAACTGATGGGACACAAACCTTTTCTGGTATTGTCGGACTACCTGACACGCAACGGTATCGGTGTATTACGCTTCGACGACCGCGGAACATTCGCTTCGAAAGGAAACTTTGCTAAAGCCACTACAAATGATTTTGCTACCGATGTGAAATCGGCTGTGAACTATTTGAAAAAACGGAAAGAAATTGATCCAAAACACATTGGATTGATTGGTCACAGCGAAGGTGGAATTATAGCACCCATAGTGGCGGTGAATTGCAAAGATGTTCATTTTATTGTATTAATGGCAGGAACAGCTATTCCGGGAAGTGAATTGTTGTTATTGCAACAGGAAGCAATCGGACGTGCCAGCGGGATGAAAGAAGAAGAGCTGAAAGTAACTGCAGATATAAATTCACAAATTTATAAAATTGTGAACGAAATTCAAAATACCGATACGCTTAAATCTCAAATTACCAAGTATTTGCTGACGAAATCAAAAGACTTGCCAGATTTGAAAATTCCTGAAGGTAAAACTGTAAACGATTTTATCGATATGCAATTAGGTCAGTTAATGACACCTTGGATGCTTAACTTTATACGCTACAATCCAGCCTCTATGCTTGAAAAGGTAAAATGTCCGGTGTTGGCTATTAACGGGGATAAAGATTTACAGGTTCCATCGAAGGTGAATCTGCCTGCTATCGAAAATGCATTGAAAAAAGGTGGAAACAAAAAAGCTACTATCAAAGAATTACCCGGACTCAATCATTTGTTTCAGGAATGTAAAACCGGTTCACCCAACGAATACGCTGAAATAGAACAAACCATGTCGCCGCTGGCATTAGAAACTATAACGAATTGGATAAAGTCAGTTATCAGTCAAAAGTGAACAGTTATCAGTGGGTAGAATTTGATTGAAATTTCCTGAAAAATAATTATCTTTGCACTCCCGAAATTAGTTGACTGGTTGACTAAGTTATTGGAAATTGAGTTATTGGAAATTGAAAATTGAATTTATGGCAAAAGAATTGACTTCGCGCAGCGAAAACTACTCACAATGGTATAACGATTTGGTAATTAAAGCCGACCTGGCCGAAAACTCAGCCGTGCGCGGTTGTATGGTTATAAAACCTTACGGTTACGCTATATGGGAAAAAATACAGGCTGAACTGGACCGGATGTTCAAAGAAACCGGTCATGTAAATGCTTATTTTCCGTTATTTATCCCCAAATCGTTCCTGAGCAAAGAAGCCGAACATGTTGAAGGTTTTGCGAAAGAATGTGCCGTGGTAACACACCATCGCCTGATGGCCGATCCCAATGGAAACGGGCTGATTGTTGATCCCGAAGCCAAACTGGAAGAAGAACTGATTATTCGCCCAACATCCGAAACCATTATCTGGAGCACGTATAAAAACTGGATTCAATCGTACCGCGACTTGCCGCTGTTGATTAATCAATGGGCCAATGTGGTTCGCTGGGAAATGCGTACCCGCTTATTTCTCCGCACGACCGAATTCCTTTGGCAGGAAGGTCATACGGCACACGCCACCGAAGCAGAAGCCGTGGAAGAAACCCGTAAAATATTAGACATTTATGCCGACTTTGCCGAACGATTTATGGCTATGCCGGTGCTGAAAGGCGTGAAATCGGTTAATGAACGTTTTGCAGGTGCTGTCGAAACCTATTGTATTGAAGCCTTGATGCAAGATGGTAAAGCATTGCAAGCAGGGACTTCGCACTTTCTCGGACAAAACTTTGCGAAAGCTTTCGATGTGACTTTTGTAGATAAAAGTAATAAATTAGATTACGTGTGGGCTACTTCGTGGGGCGTTTCCACCCGATTGATGGGTGCGCTGATTATGACGCATTCCGACGATAACGGACTGGTGCTCCCTCCTAACCTCGCTCCTTTTCAGGTGGTGATTGTGCCTATTTATAAAAATGACGAACAATTAGCTGCCATTTCCAATAAAGTAGCTGAAATTACACCGAAACTGAAAGCGTTGGGCATAACAGTGAAATATGACAGCAACGATAACAAAAAGCCGGGTTGGAAATTTGCCGAATATGAATTGAAAGGCGTTCCGGTACGTCTGGCCATTGGTGCCCGCGATCTCGAAAATGGAACGGTAGAAGTTGCACGCCGCGACACCTTGACCAAAGAAACTGTTTCGTTGGAAAATATTGAGACCTATATCGACCAATTACTGAAAGATATTCAAACTAATATCTACCAAAAAGCATTCGATTACCGCTCATCAGTAACCCGCGAAGTGAATTCGTACGACGAATTCAAAGTGGAGATTGAAAAAGGCGGTTTCTTACTTTGTCACTGGGATGGAACGTCCGAAACGGAAGAACGCGTAAAAGAAGAAACCAAAGCTACTATCCGCTGTATTCCATTGGATGGCGACACCACACCGGGCGTGTGTATGGTTACAGGCAAACCGTCTGCACAACGGGTGGTGTTTGCAAGAGCATACTGATAATTCATAATTAATAATAAGACAAAACAAAGTCTGACTCGAGATATCAACGAACCCTTTCCATAAATTGGGTCTGTTCAATAAATTGTGTCAAAAGAGATTTTAATTGATATTCCATCTTTCATCAAAGATAATCATAAATTGAGGCATATAGGTCAAAGTGGTTGATAAATCAAATAAACGTTGGTGATCCAACCAGTAGACGTGAAAATCTTACTTTAAATATCGCAATAGGCTATCCGTTTTAAACAGTAATCAGTTGGAGTAGTTAAGTTTTGAAACCTAACTGTACGGAGTGCAACACCAGGTTTATGCTTATCAATGCAAAATAGTTAATCCGTCATTATATTTGCGATAAAAAGCGGCAATTTATATGACAGTATCCAAAAATAGAATAATTAAAATACCGACAATACCAACAATTGATTCCATAACCGACCAGGATCGCAAAGTATCTTTTAGACTTAGATTAAAATATTCTTTAAACATCCAAAACCCGGAGTCATTTACATGCGAAAGCATTAAACTTCCTGCACCTATAGAAAGAACCATAAGATTTGGATTCACCCCGGTAGCAAGGGCCAACGGAGCAACAATTCCTGCAGTTGTAAGTCCCGCTACTGTCGCAGAGCCTACAGCAACCCGAATGGCCATAGCAATAAGCCATCCTAATAACAAGGGATTCATATTCAATCCGATCAGCATTTTGGCTATATCATTGTTTACGCCACTATCCATAAAAACCTGTTTTAAGATTCCTGCTCCCCCAACAATCATAATGATAATGGATATATCCTTAATGGCATCTGAATAAAATGACATGATTTTTTTAATGCCAACGCCCTGATTAATTCCAAGTGAAAAGGTAGCATAAATTAAAGCAATAAGCATGACAATAAACGGATTAGCAAAAAACGCGAAGATAGATTTCAGATGTTCATTACCGGAAGCAAATTGAGGAAGAAACAGGGAAGTAGCTATCAATATTACCGGCAACAAGGGTGTAAAAAAACTATTGAAAGTTCCGGGTAATTTTTCAACAGGCATAATTTCAGTTGTAAATGTACTGAGCGGATGAGATGGTATTTTACGAAGTGTTTTTGCAAATAACGGACCGGCGATGATCATCGAAGGTATGGCGACAATCATTCCAAGAATCAGTGTTTTTCCCATATTGGCACCCAGCATAGGCACTATAGCCGATGGCGAAGGATGGGGTGGAAGATAACCATGTGTCACCGATAATGCTGCCAGAAGTGGTAATCCAATAAACACTACAGGCAATTTGTACTGATGAGCTACAGAAAATATAAGAGGTACCAGCAATACAAAGCCAACATTGTAAAACAACGGAATGCCGACAATAAATCCGGTAAACATTAAAGCCCACTGTATATATTTTGTACCAAATACCTTCATTAAAACATCGGCAATTTTCTGGGCGGCACCACTTTCTGCCACCAGTTTGCCAAACATGGCTCCTAACACAACAATTAATGCCAGCGAACCAAGCATATTACCTAATCCATTTTCTATTGTTATGGGTATTTTATCGAACGGTATGCCCAGCAAAATAGCTCCAATTATAGAACTTATCAGAAAAGCCAATAGCGTATTAATTTTGGCCCAGGCAATTAGCAATACCAAAATAAGAATAATAAGCAGTACAAGTAAAATGTTCATTGCTAATAAAGTATTTATTGAATTTTCGTCTAATGTGCTGGATTTGCACAATCCTTGGCAGGACTTGCCCTTGTCCTCTTGGATATTCACTAATTTACTGCTGAAATTCACGAACCCTTGTTGGGATCCCGATACTCGGGACAAGTTATGCTTATCACAACTGTTTGTATTATTGAGATTTCCAATCCGATTTTATATTTCCAATTTTGTTTCGGATTAAAATTAGCTTCGCTGACTGTTGGTTCCTGATAATATTTAAAAGTGAGATTATAAATCCAACAAATCCATTACCTTTTGCCAAACTTCATCATTTACAGAAATTCCCTCTTTCAAATTTCTTGTCCTGGTTTGTAAAGTTCGTTCACCCGGATAGTAAGTTTTATCTCCGGGATGCATGGGTTCTACATCATGGGTATAATCAATAATTTCGTTGAGGAGTTTTTCCCGTAAAGTTCTATCATTAAATATCTCAGGATAAATACAGAGATACACTTGAGAAACCCCTGTTTCACGTTCCTTCAAACCAATTTTATAAGTAGAATCTCCTGCTGATAATAAGGTAGCCAACATATCCAGAATTATTGAAAGAGCGGAACCTTTCCAATACCCAATGGGTAATCCACGTTCATTTGATAAGATTTTTTCAGGATCGTCGGATAGTTCGTTGTTGTCATCCCAACCTCCATTGCAAGGTAGTTTTTCACCTCTCAGTTTATATTCATTGATCTTTCCAAATGCAAATTGGGAAATCGCCATATCCAACACGATATGACATTCCTCTCTTGGTATTGATACAATAAATGGGTTATTCCCTATTCGGCTATCTTTACCGCCACAGGGCGGCATATTGGGTTGTGTATTTGTAAAAAGGATGGAAATGCAACCGGCATCTGCCGCCTGCCAGCCATAAGTTCCACCTCTCATCCAGTGATTAGTGTTGCGCAATGCTACCATTCCAATTCCATGAAGTTTTGCTAATTCTATTGCCCGGCTTGTGCACTTGGTCGCATTGATGATGCCCGGGCCAAAATTACCATCCCATCTTTCTATGCTACCAAAAGTTTCCACTTTTTCGGCTTCAGCATCAACTTTTACTAAACCATTTTCCACATAGTTAATAAAAAGTGGCACGCGGTTGATTCCATGAGAATTTACACCGGACAATGTGTTTTCTGTAAATACTCTGGACATGATTTTGGCTTTTTCTTCAGAAAATTTATATTTAAGGAACAGTTTGTAAAGTACATCCTGCATTTGTTCGAACGGAATTTGCATGGTTTTTTTAGATGTTTTTTCTTAGTTACATAAAACGATGACAACTGAGGCTATGAGTAGAAGGCGATTTGCGGGCTACAAACTTGTCTAAATGTAGAAACACAAAAGGCGGGAAACAGATATTTGAATACCAATGTTTCCGTCTTTTTTTCATAGGTATTCTTATGGTTTAAGCACAGAAATTTAGTTTATGAAGCCCATTGAAGTAAACTACTTTCAATTTCTTTATTCCAAGATACTTCATCTACGATTGTTTGATTTAAAATCCATTGATTTTCTAACCAAATTCTCATTTTATTGGGGTCGGAAAACCTACTCAAAACGCCAATATTGACAAATTCCATAAACTTATCTAAAGTTAATGGGATAATTTTGGTTGCACCTCCATATCTTTTTGTGTAGCCTTTGTTCAAATTAAAGAAAAAGGCTTTCGTACCATCATCAATTTTAGGTGCTATAAAGATGCAATACGCTTCTTTGCCTATTCTTTCTTTGAAATCACCAAAGTGTCTCGGTACTGAATCTCCTTCCATTTTAAATTGAGTTGCTCCGGATGATAGAGTTACCTCTCCAATAATTGCAAAATCTTCAAATTCAATTTCTAAATCTGCTTTATTGCCTGGTGCTGTATTTAAAGGCATACCATCAATATCCATTATGAAATTACCGTCAATACGTTTTGCATAATTAAGCATAATAAAAGAACGCCATACATTCCATTCTAAAAACAATGGAGGGTCTGGAATATCCTTTTTCTTAATTTGTTCAAAAACTTCAATAATATCTGGTAACTCGTTGTAGTTCTTAAGTTCTTTCTTTTTTTCTTCAATATTTTTCGCCTTAACTGATATTTTTAATTCGTCAAGTATGTCCTTTAAATTCTCAATGTTTAGCGTTTTGTCGATTTCAGTTAAACCTAAAACTTCAAGTTTTTTAATAAGGAGATTTTTATCGTCCGAAAGTAACTTTAGAGAAAATGGATTAAAAATATATTCTTTAAATTCAGATTCTGTCCTAAAAGTTAGAGGTTGTCTTGGAACTGTATTTAGCAAAAATTCTACTTCTTCCTTTTTCTGTGGCGAAATTATCAATCTAAATGTCTTTTTCTGAAATGTAATTAACTCAGTTGCTCTAATGTATCTAACAAAGGCATCTGCATAATCTTTCATATTTGCTCGTTTTGTTTTGATGAAATTCTTCAACGATGTATCAGTACTTTCCCTCGTTTTTAGCTTTTTGCTTTCAACCTCATCTTCAAAGATCTCAAGAATTTCATTGTCAAAACATTCACTAACATACATCTTTCTACTCCCAACGTAGTCTTTAGAATTGCTTCGGAAATTTATGATTTTAGAAACAATAATGTCATATTTATTATAATTCGTTAGTTGAAGGAAGAATAATGCAATTTCAGTTTTAGACAAACTTCCAAGGTCGTGTATTAATCTTATAATTTCCAAATAAGGACGAACAGCAAATTCTACGGTTTTAGATTGCGTATGGTAAGGTGATGG
>Ga0209746_1000416_pt1 | contig 22071 bp, 40 predicted proteins | sample BarGraNGADG00211_3_FD_184496 | JGI IMG/M metagenome (GOLD analysis project Ga0209746, IMG submission 184496) | Arctic peat soil microbial communities from Barrow, Alaska - Barrow Graham LP Ref core NGADG0011-211 (SPAdes) (version 2) | ecosystem: Environmental > Terrestrial > Soil > Wetlands >... | reverse complement strand
GCTACTACGGCGGGCCGTCTGGACTAAAGACCTGGCGCGCTCTGTATCCCACCTACGACTTGCAGGACTCAGCTTCTAACGCCCCGACGGTCCAGTTCTCCTACGTGCTCTCCCCTGAAGCAACTAACTACACGAACATCGGTAGCGCTCAAGCTAGAACGAACGCGGCCATAGAGACATTCGACTCTCTCAACGTCCTGTGGGATGCGACGGCCTACACCTGGGACGGGACGTGGCTAGAAAACTCTGGCGAGCGCAAGAGGACTCGGTTCGCGCTCAACAAGAAGAGTGAGGGTATCGGTTTCAAGCTCACTCGTGCGAACGCAGCAAGCAACTTCATTCTCTACGGACTCGATGCAGACGTTTATGGCATGGAGAGGAGCAGGACATCATGACCAGTAGCAGCACGTACCCAGCTTCTCTCGATACTTTTAACGTCGCAATCGACGGCACAAAGACGTTGGCCGATGGCACCCAGAAGCACTCGGAAGTCCACGACAAGATTGGGGATGCGCTTAACAAGATCGAGTCCGAGTTGGGGGTTAACCCCGCGCAGGCTGCGGCTACCGTCACGGCTTTTCTCGCCGCTATACCAACGGCGAATCTCGCGGGCCTAGACACAGACACATCTCTTACCGCCGACTCGGATGCCAAGTTTCCCTCGCAGAAAGCGGTCAAGGCTTACGCGGACGCCATTACTGCTACGGGCGTTGGCACAATGGCATGGACTCCCTACACCCCGGCGACGATTACGGGGTGGGCTGCTACCCAGACCGTCGCCTGCCAGTACCTGCGTATCGGGGCAAAAACGGTGATATTGAATTACTCTATTTCTGGGACAAGCAACGACGTAACTGTTGGCTTCTCACTTCCCGCGCTTGGCGGATCTTCTGCCAGTCGCCAATATCTCGCAGCCGGGGACGGAGAGGACAACGGGGTATTTATTGGCGCGGTGGCGATAGTCGCTCAGGGTAGTTCGGGTGTTGCAATACAGACTACCGACCATAGCGCTTGGACAAGTTCTGGAGTTAAATACGTTTCAGGCCAGATCATCTACGAACTCGCCTAGCGAGTCGGAGCCAAATGCCAACCGACACCGATCTGATCGTCAAGAGTTTCACAGGTCAGACCAACCCTGGAGACTTGCAGCTCAGCGACGGGGACAAGGCGCTTCTTATCAAGTTACTTTCCAACTCGGCCTTCTTTCCCAAACAGTTCGAGTCTTGGCTTGCAAACAAGATTCCCCTGCTCGCTCCAGAAACTACCGTCTCGAATGTGACGGGGGTAATACCTGTCTCGAAAATCCAAGACTACCCCGCCGATGCTACGAAAGTCCTCAAGGGAAATGCAACATGGGGAACCGTCAGCACCGGGAACTTGGGTAGCCTAGTTGTCACCGATGCGAAGGTAGCCGCTGCGAATAAAGACGGTACAGCCGCTATCCCGTCGATGCGAACGCTCGGGACGGCCGCCCTAACAGCGTGCGCTGGGGATGACGCGCGCCTCAGCGATGCTCGCACTCCAACGGTTCACCACACTACTCACGTCGCAGGTGGAAGCGACGTTATTGCCAACGCTGTAGCTGCTGGTGCTTCCGGGCTGCTCTCTTGGGCCGACAAGACGAAACTCGACTGTGTTAGCGGTTCCAACACCGGCGACCAGACGCTCGCGAGCTTAGGCGCCGAAGCCGTTGCAAATAAAGATACGGACGGGACACTTGTCGCTAACTCGGACACTAAATATGCGAGTCAGAAAGCAACGAAGACCTACGCCGACGGGAAACTTGCAACTCCTGGTGCCTGGACCGGTTGGACACCCGTATTGACGGCCTCAGTCTCGAACCCAGACCTCGGCGCGGGTTCTGTTGTCTCTGGTCGTTACTGTCAAATGGGCAAGGTCGTTACCGGCTACGGTAAGATCAAGTTCGGGACATCTCCCAACGCAGGGTCAGGCTATTACAAAATCTCCATCCCCGTAACGGCATACGAAGCGAATGCCCAACAAATAGGTTCTGGGTTGGAATACGACTCCAGCGCTGCCGCCTTTAAGGCGACGGTCTTAACAATCTTCGATACGACTCACTCCACCATGCACGGCGACGGGTCTTCTCCGGGCGCTGCCGATCCGTGGGTTTGGGCCGCTTCCGACGAAATCCGCATCGAGTTCAAATACGAGGCGGCCTAATGCCCACTCAGACCGACAACTGGATCATCGTAATTTAGGGAGGCGAAGATGGCAATAGATCCCAAGTATCAGGCGCTCATCAACGCCGACGCAGAGTATTCGCAGTACGGGGCGATGACTACAGCGCAATCGCAGGCTGATAAGGCTGCGCGTGATACCGCGATGCGCCGGTCACTCGAAGAGTTCGGTCAGATGCCAGATTTCGGCGCCTCAGCCTCCTCGATGGGTTTGTCCGCCGCCGATCTTGCCTCGATCTATACCCCCGAGGCGCAGGGGATCGCCAACGCGAACACCGCTGGCGGTACGTCCACCGTTGCCCGTCTAAAACAAGCCTACGCTGACGCGCAGAGAAACGCTATCAATACGCTCGCCTCTAGGGGAATGCTGCGCTCCGGCGACACCGGATACGCGCTCAACAAAGCGAGCCAAACGAATACGCAATCGCAGTTCGACGCTCGCAAAACTCTACTTGACTACTTAGCTGGCGCACAGTCAGGCTACGCGGAAGCCGAGAAGACGAGGCAGACAGGTAGCTATGACGCTCTTATGGCGGCATACAACCGTGCGCTGACGAACTGGAAGGACGTTGCTCCGGCTGCGGGTACGGCTACTACTCCAGCTTCCGCTGCGGCAACTGCCCCGGCTACCGCGCCCGCCACGGCTACTGGGCCACTGGTTAAGACCTGGGAAAATCCATCTTCTCGCGTGATTTCAGATGCCTACACCGGGCCAACCCCGAACTACGGCCCCGCTGGCCCCGGTTTCTCTGGCGGCTACACATCTCCCCAGTCGGTAAGCCCCTACGCAATGCTGCCATCGGTGCCCGAACCGAAGCCAGTTGCCTATAACCCCTATGGCGTCACACCCGGCGCGAACATCTACCGCTAAGGAACAGCATGGCTAAGAAAAAGGTCAAGAAGCCAGCGGTCAAGAAGTCGAAACTGACTCAAGCGCAGAAGGATCAGAACTACGCCGCGCAGACGGTCGATCAGGAACTCGCGCCGGTTCTCGCCGGACTCAACCAACAGCAAACGCAGGCGCAAGCTGCTCTGAATGCAGCTCCGGGGCGCGTCGATCAAGCTCTAGCGCCGACTCTCGCAGAGATCACCCGCCAAGGGACACAGGCTACAGCCGACGCGGCAAGGCGGCAGGCGTTTACCACCGCGCTTACGCAGACCGTCGCCGGTATGGCAGGTGCCTACGCTCCAGCCGTCCAATCCACTTATCAACAGGCTGGGGAGAATCAGTCCGCTTTCGGCAAGGGCTTCTCGGATGCGTTCAAGTCGCAGCAGAATGCAGCCTCCGCGCAGACCAACCAGACCCTCCAACAGAGCGGTGCTCCTGCGGCTCAGATGCTTCCTGGGGATACCGGGGCTGCCGATGCTCTCTACGGGATCGGTGGCTACGAGCCTGCCTCCACCTTCAACCGCGAGGGCGCGGGGTGGACTGCCGCCGCCGCACAGTTGCATACCACTACAGGTCTAGCGGGGCAGCAATACCTCCGTGCCGCTCAGACTCAAGATGCACAGACGATGAGCGACATTCAAGACCAGGCCACGCAGGTCGAGTTGAAGCGGCCAGGGATGATTAGCGATCTGACAGACCCGCTTCAGAGTACGCTTGACAACATTTTGGGCCAGCAATCGCAGGCCAAGTTGAAGCGGCCGGGTCTGATAAACGACGTGCTCGGGCAGCTTTCTACGAACAGGTCGAAGGCGGAACAGCAGGCATTTGACAACCGGGCTGTAGCAAATGCGTTTGGGTTGAATACCATCAAGGCGCAGACCGACGCTCAGTATAAAGCCGCCCAAATAGCCGCTACTAAACGCGGTCAGAATGTCACCATGCGCGGCCAGGACGTTACCAAGCGCGGTCAGGATATTACAAAGCAAGGGAAGGACGCGAGTAAGAAGGACAAGTTCTGGACAGTCCGCTCCTCGGCTTTCTCAGATGCGAAGGCATACGCTGAGGGAAGTTCGTCACTACTGGGCCTCGCCAGCACCGGCCAAAAGACCAAGAAGGAAGCCGCTCGCGCACTCTATACCGAATATGCACCTCGACTAAAAAATCTCGGCTACTCCGAGAAACGTGTAAGGACAGTTCTCACGAATGCCCTAAATGCCGCCTACGGTAAAAGTAAAAAGGGGTAGGACGTGTCTAATTCGGCGGATTCGTTTGCGAACAGTTTGGACACTCCGACTGGGAAAACGCGCACACCGAAACAGAAGGCTGCGAAGAAAACCACTCCCTCGGACAACCTATTACGAGGGGCCGCAGCGTTCTTTGGCGATCCTACGAGTTCTGGGCCAACGCCGAAAGCCGCCCCAAAGGGCAACCCTCTCGTCCGCATTAGAAAGGTGCTCCAACAGGCCAACAACGACGGCCTCTTGGAACGTTATGCGAAGGAGATGTCAACTGGCGGACAGGAAGCGAAACTAGAACTCCACACGCGAGCTACAAAAGCGGGACTAGACCCCCGAATCATAGATGCCCACGCGATACGAGCGCTCCGTACTGCTAATCGCGAGTGGTCAAAGAGTCTCCCCAAGCACCCCCCGAACATTCTCGATCGCACCGCGAAGAACTTTGTGGACGCGGCTTACGGGATGCCGGGCGGCATCAAGAACTTGGGCCAGGCCGTAGTTTATGACGTTAAGGATGCCCCCGGACAGGTGGCGAGGGGCAAGCTAGGCCAACTCCTAAAGCACGATCGCACGCTTGGCAAGCAGATCGGCGTCGGGATGGCGCAGGACGTTCGCCATCCACTTAGGAACCCCGGCAACACGATCCTCGATGCCTGGGCATTGGCGAGTATCGGCGGCGGGACCGCCTCCCGAGTATCGGCAGCGGGTAGAGCGGAGACGTTAGCCGGGACTGCAAAAGCGCTTGTCAAGAAACCCAAGATAGTTCCGCGCGAAGCCAACGTGGGCGGCGTCGTTATCAAGTCAGAGGCGAGCGGCAACACATTCGCTCGCATGTTCCAGGGCGCATACGACAAGATGATCGAAGCACACCCCGGATCTCGCGTAGCGCAAAAGCGCGTCGGCAAGGAACTCTGGCACGAGCAGCGCTTTGTCGAGAACGTTTCCCGTGCGTTGCCGGGAGCCGTGGAAGCGGCAGGGAAGAAACTCTCAAGCGCTCAGAAGCGCGCCATCCAGGCAGTCGCTGAGGGCCAGCCGATCGGCGCTCGCATAACACACCTCACGGAAAATGCGAAAAGCGCCAGCACAGTTGCGGAGGTTGGATCAGCGACGGCAGAACTCAAGCTACTACGAGCTGCGAAGCGCTACGTCGTGGAGGTTGACGGCAAGCCCACCCTCGCTCCAGCCTTTAGACGCAGCCTGATTACCAAGATACGGCGTGGGGCGAAGCCAGCAGACCTCCAAGCGGCTTACGAGATAGGCGGCAAGGCTGCCGCCAAAGAAACGGCTATCAAGGTCGATAAGAGTTTGATCTCTGACGAGACGGCTGCGAATCGCATTCAGATGCCAGGCCGCAAGATCGCTGACGAGCAGTTGCGAAGCGCAGGCGTCGGCGGGCAGCAGACTTTCTGGGAACCGACGTTCATGGGCGGGGAGTTCCGCGTCACCCACGTCCAGCGCGGTGGTGTCTCCAGGCTCAAAGCAGACGTGCAGGGCTACCGGGGCGGCCTCCCGCAGAAGATGAAGTCGGTCACGAACCCGTTCACCGGGAAGCTGCTAGAAACCGGCAACCTGACTCCGAACGTGACTCGCTCGATCTCGCAGAGCCTCATGGAAGCCGAGCGATACGGCACGAAGGACTGGCTGCGCGGGAGGTTGGTAGAAGCTGGGCAGAAGTTCTCGCCCGAGACGCTGCCGGATAACGCCGCTAAGGACTGGCAGGCGATCCGACTCGACTCTACGGCGTCGATTCCCCCCCGTGTCAAGACGCTGATGGACAGGCGGGAACTCGGGACGCAACTAACTCGCGCCGAGCAGAAGGAAATCGCCGCGTACTCAGTTGAGCACGACGCCGAGATGTTCCCCAACGTCAACGACCTCAAGACGCCCGAGGACTATCAGGGAGTCGTGTTCGTGCCCAAGAACATGACGAGTCTCATAAGTTCCACGGCAGGGACGCTAGGCGCCGGGATGGGATCGAGCGTGGCCCGCGCTCTCGCCGGGTTCATGAAGGGCGTCAACCAGATCGAACGCGCGGGCATCCTGTTCACCAGCCCCAAGTACATCATCACCAACGCGCCGCAGAACTTCTTTTTCAACATCATCCAACAGAAGGGCAACGTCGCCAGCGCAGCACGCGACTACATCTGGGCAGTCAAGAAATCCTCGAAGGTACTCGGCCCAGAAGGTACTGCGATGATCGATGCTGTGGGCGGTGAGGGTAAGATGGCGAGCGGTCTTGCGGGTACTCCGGGTCAGTTCATCAGCGGAGTAACGGGGAAGGTCGCAGAGGCTTTCGGCAAGCCGACAGACATCCCCAACCGCCGCGTAGCGATCAGGTACGAAGCGCGGCGGGAGGGATTCAAGACCACCGCCAAACTCAAAGACCTCCTTCTCAACCCCGCCAATCGAGAGGCGCTCTATCGAGTGTCCCGACGCGCCAACGATGCGATTATCGACTACAGCCGCCTCGGTAAGTTTGAGCAAGTCATTACGAACTTCGTCTTCTTCTATCCCTGGGTGAAGGGCGCGAGCCGGTACACGAAACACTTTGTAGTAGAGCACCCAGTCCAAGCTGCGGCCTACGCCAAGCTAGGGCAGCAGTCAACCGACGAGACTACGCGCCTACTCGGTCCACTGCCTGACTATCTGAAAGGTGTCTTCGTGGCCGGGCATCGCGGGAATACGCCGAAGGTTATTAACCCAACCTCGCTGGGCTTCGCAAACACACCTATGGATATTGCTGAGTCGCTGGTAAATCTCGCTAAGGGCAAGACGGATACGAGCCAGAACGTGCTCGGGAATATGACTCCAGCCTACAGCGCGCTTATGGCCCTGGTAACTCACCAGACCGGGAGCGGCTATTCCTACCCTGCCAATAACGGGAGTCTTTCCCATCAGGTCGGGCAGCAGGTGGGCATCCTCAAGGACCAGCTCTATAGCGGGTTGCCGCTCATAAGAATGAAGCTCCGGCTACAGGGCCAGCAGTCGAAGCTGTACCCGATGAATAAACAGGACATGCTCCTACAAGGGATCATGGGTTCATGGTTCCCGAAGCCGATCAACGAACTACAAGGCAACACCCAGGCCGCGACGCAGAACAGAGCCGGGATGGACTCGGCAGACAAGATCAAGACGACGGTTGCCGATGAGAAGCGAAATATGCAAATTGCCATCTCGGTAGCGGGGGGACAATACCCGCCGATATTGGACAAGGCGTTTGAGGCCCGGCAGGAACACCTCCTTGCGCTTCAGCCGCTCCCCAAGGGGACTACCGAGGTGAACCGCTTCAAAGCCGAACTGAATCTGCTCCTGGCGAAACCGCAACTCAGGCAGGGCGTGGCTCCCGCTCAGATCAAGAAGTGGCTGCGCTTGAAACTGACCGACGAGCAGGCGAAGAAGGCGCGCTCGGAACTCAACAGCGCGGGCTTCTGGGGCGGCGCTGCTATTTCTGAAGTTAACAGCGAACTGAAAATCGCTGGATTTACTGGTCCCTAAGCGGCTTCTCGGCAAACAGTAGGACCAGCGCGCAGCCTATCCACCAGCCGATAGAGGGCCACCAGCCCCAGCCGGTGAGAAGGGCAAGCGCTAGACCGACGGCGGCGCTTCCAAATATCCACATACCTCCAGTCTACTAGGACGGTGAGATGGCAGTTGACAACTTCGGCAACCCGATCTTCGCAACAGAAGCCATGCCGCTCTCTGCTGGCCTGACTCTGCCGACGCCTGCCGCCGTCTCCTCCCCACTCCAAGGCATGATCGACTCTCTCGGGACGGCTAAGACTGCCGCCACGCCTACATTCCAGGACTTAATCTCCTCGATCAAAGCCCCACAGCTTCCGACTGTCTCTGACTCGTCTAGCACGCTCTCGCTCCTGCTCAATACGTTAGGTAGCCGAACGAGCAGCGGGACAGGCGGAGGTAGTAGGGCGAGCACGACGGCGAGCGGGAAGTCATCTTGGGTAAGTCAGATCAAGCAGTTGGCGCTTAGGCACGGCCTAGACCCCCATGCCGTCCTCGCCGTTGCGAGTGTGGATGGACTAAGCGGTGGCGTTGGCGACTCGGGGACTTCATTTGGCCCATTCCAACTCAGAGTCGGCGGCGCCCTGCCAGCAGGCAAAGGCAAATCGTGGGCGGAGTCACCCGCCGGGATCAAATACGCGATACAGAGAATTGCGTCAGTGGCGAAGGGACTCAAGGGCGAAGCCGCAATCAGGGCGATAGTCACCCAGTTTGAGCGTCCCGCTAATCCTACCGCCGAGATCCAGAAGGCGCGGGATCGCTACGGGACGGTGAGATAGATGACGCGGCGCTCTCTCTCGTTTAGCCGATGACACTCTCGGCAGTTCCGAAAACCGGCTTTTGTGACGTAGGTATTCTTGACGGTAAACTTGTGGCCCCGCTTGCAGTGAGTCTTTCCGGGCCGATGCTCACCGATCCCGCGGCGGAGATTCTCTCTTCGCGTAACAGGCTCAAGATGCGCCGGGTTGATACATCTCCGGTTGCGGCACAGGTGGTCGGGTTCGAACCCAGGCGGGATCGGTCCTTTGACTGATTCGTACATTACTCGGTGTGCCCTCAACTCTTTCGGTGCTGTCCCGACTTCGCGCACGCTGGCCGCGATGATCCCGTAACCGGCGTCATTTACCTTTCCCGTCCATTCCCAACACCCGTTCTCTCTGACGACGTACTTTCCCGCGAGTCGTTCGGCTGGTGGTATCCGAGTGCCGATGCTCTTACAACCAGACGATCAGAAACGCCGTCTTGCAGCTTGAGACGGTTTGACGTAGAACTCTCGCCCGCACACCGGGCACGTGCAACTGACCATACCAAAGATTATACCGCAAGGGGGTGACGGACAAATGGCAGTTGACCGATACGGCAATCCGATCTTCGCTACCGAACCGCTTACTGCCTTGGCGGGTCTGACGCTGCCAACGGCGGCTACCACTCACCCACTCCAGAACGTCATAGATTCTCTTTCTATGCCGACGGGTGGTGGCGCTCCTCCCCCCCAAAGTTTACTCGACTCCATTTCCGCTCCGAAGCTCGCGTCCGTTCCAACCTCGAATACCCTCGCACTCCTACTTGGAGCGCTGGGCAATCGAGCTAGCCTTGGCAATCGATCTGGCGCGGCAGCGGCGGCCGGTGCAGGCGTAGGCAGTAAGAGAGTCACCACGAGCACAGGCGGGGGTAGTAAGAACCCGATTAAATGGCTGGAGAACTTCGCCAAGCCGTTCGGTCTGACAGTCACAAGTACCACCAGTGGAAACCACGTTAAGACCTCCTGGCACTACTCGGGTCATGCGATTGATATTGCCGGTAGCGCTGATCGGATGATGTCAGCGGCGAAAGCAGCATTGAAGCATCCCCAAGATTTCAAGGAAATGTTCTACGACCCGCTCGGCAAGTACATCAAGAACGGGAAGGTCGTCAAGGGCGCTATCGGCGGCCACTCGGACCACGTTCATATCGCGCACTGAGCAGTAAGGAGACCCCCACATGGCTACTCCAATCAACGCTCCTCCAAAACGCGGATACAAGGCCGTCCATTCATCGGGCACCCGCGACAAGTCGGCCTGCCAATTCATCGTTACTCACGGTGGCGAAGCGGGGACCGCGCAGGGCATGGCGTCGTGGTTCCAGAATCCCACCTCTGGCGGCTCAACGCAGCTCTGCGTTGATGGCGATGACTGTTACCAGACGCTCCCCGATCTCACGATCCCCTGGGGTGCCCCTCCGCTCAACACTACCGGACTGCACTGTGAGCTGGCGTGCTACTCGGCGTGGAAACCCGCCGACTGGCTAAAGCGCCAGAAGATGCTCCAGCGGGCAGCGTGGCAGTACGCCAAGTGGTCGATCAAGTATCAGATCCCCGTCCACTGGCTGACCGCCGCCCAACTTCGCAAAATAACGGCGGTGCCGTGCAAGGGCAAGGGCGGATTCACCAGTCACGCCGAGATCAGCAAGGCGTGGGGCAAGACCGATCATTCCGACCCCGGCCCCGGCTTCCTCACCGCCTCCGGCTCTCCGTCCAAGACCGTGCCCCGCTTCCTCCTGATGGGCTACGTCAAGAAGTATCGCAAGCAGATGCTCGCGCCGAAGGCCAAGCCGGAGTCGAAGCCAAAGCCTCCGGCCAAGCCGAAGCCGCCCGCGAAGCCCAAGCCGCCGATCTCGATCGAGCAGGCGACCCGACCCCCGAATCAAGATAGGAAGAAATGACCGGCCCCGAGTCAGAACAGCTCGGACGGTTGGCGGGAATCTTGGAAGGTCTCCTCACGCAGTTTAAGACGGAGCACGACGAGACGAAAGCCGCGCTCGAGAATATACGCGACGAAATGTCGCATCTACGCGAAAGCACCGCCTCCGCCGCGATGGTCGCACGAGAGTTCTCCGACTTCAAGAAGAACGAGCACGTCCCGCTTCGCGACCACGTTGACGGTCTCATCAAGTGGCGCATCTACCTAACCGGGGCGCTGGCGGCGACGTTGCTCTACGTCACCTTCGGCCTAAAAGCCTGGGACATATTCCACTAACCGGAAGGAAGTCATGAAGACCCTCACGAATCTCTGGGCGAAACTGCCCGAGCGAGCGCAGTCAGCCGTCCGGCACCTCGTGACCACGTTCGTCGTGACGTTCGCGGTCACCGCGCAGCCGCTACTCGCTGGTGTCTGGGCCGCGCCTGATCTCAAGACCGCGAAGGCGTTCGCGCTCGCGGGCATCCTTGCCGCTGGCGCTGCCGCCATTCGCGTCGCCGCACCGCTAGCGAAGGACGCTGGCCTCGCGCTAGGTGCGTGGCTGCTCTCGCGTCTCACTTACTGACCCCGATCTAAGGAGGTCGTATGACCCTGCCTGATCGTTGGTGGCGCGGCGAAGGCGCCCTCGAGCGGCTTGCCGCAGAACGTGAAGAGCACGGCACCTGGAACGCGGTAGCGCAGGCGCACCCCGAGGCTACCGCCAGCGCATATACGAAGGCGTGGAACACGCTCGGCGGATCGAAGCTCCCGCCTGGCCCGGTCGCTGGCAGGCAACAATCTCTCGCCGCCGAGCCCGTCTCGGAACTAGAGCGGGTGCGCCAGGAGAACGTCGAGCTCAGGCGCTACGTCAAGCGCGACCGCGATGGAGACATAGCCGAGGCGCGCGTACTCGATGCCCTGCTCGCCGCGATCCCTGCCGCCTCCCCCCGCTACAAACCCCCGGCTGCGAAGCGCTCCAAACGCGAGCCGCACTCGATGGCCGTGCTGTTCTCGGATGTCCACGCCTCTGAGGTCGTGCGCGCCGAGGAAACGCTGGGGATCAACTCCTACGACTGGGACATCATGCTCAAGCGGATGGCCCGGATGCAGAACAGCGTCCTCGCCCACCAAGAGCACCTAGCCGCGCCCGTGGACGAGCTAAACGTCTGGATACTCGGAGATCAGCTCTCCGGCGACATCCACGAAGAGCTCGCCCGGACGAACGACAGACCGACTTCGCAGGCGGCGGTGGACTTCGGCTATGAGACGGCCCGCTGGCTCGAGGAGTTCGTGCCTCACTTCAAGCGGATCAACGTCGTAGGCGTGCCTGGGAACCACCCCCGCTTCACCGTCAAGCCGTCCAACAAGCAGGCGCACAACAACGCCGACTGGATCTCGTACCAAGTCACACAGGCGATTCTTCGCAACCATCCCTCGTTCACCTGGCACTTTCCGCGAGCCGCCTACGCGACCACCATCGTTGCTAAGCGCTGGCGCGTCCTCTTGCTTCATGGCGACGGAATCCGCACCACCATGCCCGGCGTTCCGTGGGGCGGCGTCGTTAGGAGGATCACCTCGCTCGAGCAGCAATTTAACAAGGCGAAGATGCCGATCGACTACTTCTGCCTCGGTCACTTCCACGCGGCTAACGCGCTGGACGGCATCGGCTCAAAGGTGTTCATGAACGGATCGCTCAAGGGCGTGGACGAGTTCTCGCTCAAGCAGTTCGGCTACGGACATCACCCGTCGCAGCTCCTTCTCACGTTCCACGAAAAGTACGGGGTCACTGGCACTCAGTATCTAGACCTCGAAGACGTGGAACCGGCGGGGGTGGCCGCATGAACGAGCACCTCGCAGACTTCGACCGCCACGCCACCCAAGCAGTCGAGATCCTAATCGACCTGCTAGAATCCAATCGGGCGACAGTAATCGCACTCGCCCGCGCCCGATTCATTCGGGGCTTCGATATGTACCCCGAGGGCCGGTTGTTTTCCTTCGGTACGAATCGTCTCACGCAAGAAACGCTAGAGGAACTAGCCGACGCGGTTGTCTACACAGCCCGCAAGCAGGCCCAGATTCTCAGGCAAGCCCAGCGCTCGGACTCACGGGCGGAATCTGACAAGGAGGTTCGCTTATCCGCTTCCCGACATTGGTTGTACTAGCCCTAATCCTTGCCTCACCTAGTGATGCCCGCCCCAAACATCATCCCAAACGAGTACCTCACCTCGCCCAGTGGATTTGCATCCATCGGGGCGAAGGAGCCTGGAACGCTCACACAGGAAACGGCTACTACGGTGGCCTACAGATGGACTACAGCTTCATGCGTTCCTACGGCTGGCGTTACCTACGGCGCAAGGGACCGGCGGACAACTGGACACCCCGAGAACAGATGCTCACGGCTGAGCGGGCGTGGAAGACAAGGGGCTTTTATCCCTGGCCCAACACTGCTCGCGCCTGCGGGCTGATTTAGAAAGGAACCAATGTCTCGAATCCTTGCAATCACGAACTCCAGCAAGGCGGCTGCCGCCCTGTTCGCCAACTCGTCCTTCGCCCTGCTCATCGGTGTCGGGGTGATGTCGGGCGTCACAGCCGCGCTCATCATCGGCGCGGTCAACGCGGCTGGCGGGCTTGTCCTCGCCCTCACCTACGATCTCAGCTCGAAGCGTATCCCCGATGCAGCGATCGAGCCGCCCGCCTAAGTCTTTCTACAGCGCTGCCCTGCCCCCTGGCCGATTTGGTTAGGGGGCTTTCGTCGTTTTCACTCCAGGGAGGGATAGAGAATGAACTTGCCAAGTGCTAAAAGTCGTGTCGTGGATGGGGAGCTGGTCGCTGAGTACGTTGCCGAACTGGAAGCTATTGGTCAGCGTCTCCGGGAGATCCGGGCAGCCGTGATCGTAGAGCCTCAAGAATCTCCTGCTGCTGAGACTCAACCTCTCCCAGCCGCTTGAGTAGTTCCATATAGCGGACCTGCGCGACTCCTCCCTCTTCCTGTTCCTCGTCGCCATAGAGGAACCACTCCGACGACTTCTTTAGTAGACGCGAGAGTTCGGACATGTGCTTGAAGGGGATTCGTGCGCCCGACTCCCAGCCCTGAACTGACCGAGCCGAGACATCGGCAAGTTCCGCGAGTTCTTCCTGGGTCAGGCCAGCTTCTAGCCGCGCCTGCTTGATTCGCAGGCCAACTCCTACTGAGTCGAAAGGCATCACGGGAAGAAAACTACGCAATTTGCGTAGAGTTGTCTCCGAAACTAGTTTCGCCTTGACGGTATTTCGGGTTGATGTCGTCATCCTTTCCTGATAGTGTCCCCGTAATGAAGTTTCGTGTCAAGCCCCTTTTGCCCCGCCGCCACGCTTTCAAGCTCGCTGACGCGCTCAGGATGCGGCGCGAACTAGCCCATCTCTCACAGTCCGAAGCTGCCGCCTTCCTTCATGTCTCCACTCGCACGTACTGGAACTGGGAGAACGGGATCGGCAAGCCACGGCCTAGTCACCACAGACGAATCAACGCTTGGATCGAGGAGGTCCGCTGATGTTCTGGATTCTCTTCCCGCTCGCCGCCGTGACGCTTTGGGCGCTCTGGCGGGCTATGGATCACGCCGCCGACCTCCTTGAGAAGTGGTGGACATCGTGACGATGTGGTATCTCGATCGCACCGAGCTGGTCAAGTACGCACGCTGGCTCTACGGGCGCAAGTACCTCTACGCGGGCGCCGACATGCTCGACTTTTTTGCAGATCCTCGTGCCTGGGAAATATCCCGGCTCTCCGGTGACTTGCGCGGTGAGTATGAGCGGGAGGCGACGGAATGACCTGGGCGGTTTACACCTTCGCAGTCATCGGTGCTTTCTCGGTGGGATTCAGCGCCGGACTGGTCATCTTCTGCTTTGCCTCTGATTTGAGGAGCCACCGCTGATGCGCCGCGTAGACGTTCAGTACGGGGTTGGCGTGCGGGGCACTTACCACCGCCCCGGTCAGCGCGATCCTGAGCATTCAGGCCCGCTTCGGATGAGTGAGCAGGATGCTCGGTTGATCGCGGTTCCTTGCCCGGAGTGTTTCCCCGCTGGGGAGGTGACGGAGGGCGAACGATACGAACGGAAGCCGCTAGCGAGTAGACGGTCGTTCCACTCCGTGACTTCCTCTACAGAAGGAGAGGCAGATGGCCGGTAAGCCCGAGGGTTACGTCGAGGTCAACGTTCGGATTCAGAAGTTCTATACGAAGTATCCGGAAGGCTCACTCCGCTCCGCTTGCACCCCGTTTACGGTCGAGGTTGACGGTAAATCGTTCGTCGTCTACGGAGCCTGCGCGTACCGAACTCCCGACGATCTAGCTCCCGCCGAGGGATGGGCGTGGGAGCCAGTACCGGGGCCAACAAGTTTCACGAAGGGTTCCGAGCTGATGAACGCCGAGACTTCCGCCTGGGGGCGAGCTATCGCGGCTCTCGGTTTCGAGGTCAAGGAAGGCATCGCATCGGCTAACGAGGTTCGAGCTAGACAAGGTGTGCCAAGCGCTCCGGCTACCGCCGAGACGCGCGCTCCCAAGGTAGCAGCGACCCCCGCTCCGGTCGCTGCTACCTCCTCCAACTTCAATCAACCCCCCAGCGTGGCTAAGCCCGCTACCCCCAAGCAGCGACAGGACGTGGAGACTCTCATTGACCGACTCCTCAAAGAGACGGGCCAAACCAAGCCGCAGCTCAGAGTGCGAATCCGCAAGGAAACTGGGAGCAGCTTCACTGACATGACGAGCGCGGTCGCGGATCTACTTATCCCCAAACTTGAAATGTGGCTAGGGGAACCCTCAGCTCAGGAGTCTCTAGGAGGTGGGGTTAAGTGATCGGCCGTCGCAAGAAGCGCGAACCTATATTCGTCAATCAGTACCTCACACTCTGCAAGCAACTAGATCTCAAGCCCGACCGCCAAGCCCTTGCGTTGCTCAAGCGCCTCGATAAGGAGCCGTTGTGACCACCCCCACTCCCCAGCAAGTCCTAGAAGCCCAACTCAGCGAAGACCGCTGGGAGCGCGAGCGCGAGCTACGTCACTTCGCGCCCCGAGAGAGCATCGACTCGCCCGACGTGCGCGACCTCCCCGACCTATCTAGCGGGCAGAGCGAGGATTGGCCGCAGTACGTGGTGCCGAGATGAGAAAGAGGGCGAGCCGGATGAAACCTTGGGAGACAGTGAAGGAAGTTGAAAATCTCTTTGAGCAGGCCAAAGGAATCCCCAGTGAGAAGGCGGACGGGGCCGATATGCGCGAAGAAGTTTCCCGGTTCGCTGCGCTACTTATAGATGAATCGGGAAAGCGTTTCCAAAGGGAGCTAGATTGGCCACCCATCCCGCTATCGCTCAACCGCTGCCTTCATAACGCGCTTCAACGTTACAATGCTGGTGAAATCGCGCGGGGGCCGAGATGAAGCGCTCCACCTTCCGCACGCACGAAGGCTGGCCGCAACTGGCGACCGAACTGCGCCTGCGCTGGCACGAGGAGAACCGACCCTGCTTGATCTGCGGGGAGCGCCCGAGAAACGAACAGGGGCAACTCACTGAGTTCTCGATGCAAGACCCCTGCCACATGATCGGCAAATCCTGGCTCGCCAACCACGGCTTCGAGGAAGCGGTGACAGATGAGCGCCTGATCTTCTGCGGCTGCCTCAACTGCCACGCACGCCACGACTCCTGGTTCAAGCGTCTCCCCCGCGAGTCTTTACCGGGCGAGGCATGGGAAGCAGCGAAGGAGCACGGGTTCCGCTGGAAGTTAGAGCAGGAGTTCCCCGAGCCAGTACCCGCTTGCCCTAACTGTAAGAGGGACCTAGACGCCGGGATCTGCACGGTTTGTGGCTGGGAAATTGCCAATAGAGCCAAGGGAGAGGCAGCATGAAGAGGCACAACTACAACATTGGGCCGCACTTCCTGGTCTGGGTTGACCGGGGTTGGTTCTCTGTCCGTGTGGGCCGCTGGTACTTCAAGTTGCGGCATCTCCCTACGTGGCCTCTCCGCTTTTCGGAGCGAAATGGATTCGGGTATCGAAGATTACTGCGATTTAGGGGCTGGGAGCTTGGGCTTGTAACTGGAGGGGCAGCATGACCACCCCCGTCTCCACCTGGGCAGCGGCATTCGATCAAGCCCACTTCCCCTGGCTCAAGACCTTTCCGATCGGTGAGGTATTCGGCCCGCGCGACCCCAACGGTCGGTTCCCCTGCCGCCTGTGCGAAGACTGGTTGTATGACATCGGGCCAGAGTTCCCCCGGCTCAACGTCCACCGCAACGTACACCACAACGAGTACGCCAAGTGGCAGCGGGAGCAGAAGGCGCAGATGGAGATGGTCGCGTGAGCCGTTACGAGTACGAGAAGGCGCACCAGCTTAACGAACTCAAGCGCGCCGTCCACCGGATGCTGCGAGCGCTGGAATGGGAACGGCGCTTTGGTTTCGGGACGATTGCCACCGGTTCGTATTACGACCAGCGATGGAACTGGGCGAGACAGCTAGTGAATAAGTGGCGAGCCGAAGTTGAGAAGTTGATCGCATGACCCTCGCCCTTGCAGAAGTGCGCCCAATCAGCGACGATGGCGGAACGCGCGATGCTCGCCACCACTTGGCGGCAGCCTGGTGCGAAGCGGTCAACTGGCTGGCGTTTCTAGCTTTGGAGGGCAAGTCGCTTCGCACGCTCGACGATTACGAGCGGACTGTCGCCGCGCTCCTCCGCATGTTCCCCGACAAGCGGCTCTGCGACTTCACGGATGCTGACCTGATCCGCTTCCTGCTGACGTTCCCCGCCGCAAGCCGCCGAGTCCGCCGCGCGCACCTGTCGAGTCTGTTCCGGTGGGCAAGCCTTGTTAGGCAGATCGAGCAGAACCCGCTTGACCGCGTGCCGAAGCAGCAGCGACCCGCCCAGAAGATCGTCGAGATTTTCTCGGACGCCGAGATCGAAGCGCTGACCGGCCTACCTTCGCCAGACGGGATGCTCTTTCAGATCCTTCTCGATACCGGGCTACGCAAGGGAGAGGCGCGAAGGTTACGGGTAGAGCATGCCGTCCTCGATGCCACACCCCAGCCTCGCGACGATGACAAGCCAGTCGATCTTGGACCGGAACTAGCGCAGAGTCTCGCCGACATGGGACTTGAAGTTCGGCCGATACAGAAGCACGCCGGACCGGCACACAAGTTGACCATTTTCGGCGGCAAGGGCGACAAGGATCGCGTCATCCCAATCGGCCCCGTGCTCGCTCAGCGGATCGCTGACATGCTCATCCTCGAAGGACTCGACCGGGGCGACTACTTCTGGTGGTGCAAGGTCGGGAGCACCGTCAAGCACGACCGCGAGATTGGCGAGTGCTCCTTCCACGCCTGGTACGGGAAGTGCATCGCGCTCGCAGGAGTCACCTATCGGAAGCCGCACACGACCCGGCACACCTTCGCTACCCGCTGGCTTCGCCGTGGCGGTGGCTACGTGACGCTCTCGAAGGCTATGGGGCACGCCTCCATCCAAACCACGGTTGACGAGTACGGGCACCTGGACGTATCCGACATCGCTGCCGACCTGCTGGTTGTTGAGGGCGTAGGCGGCTGAACGTGGGCCACGCGATCTGGACAGGTACCCAAGAGGTTCAAGGGAGCGGCTTGCTAAGCCGCCAGCGTCGGGCAACCGGCGGCGTGGGTTCGAATCCCACCCTGTCCGTTGGAGAGTCAAGCCGAAGGTTGGCGACGGCACCTGTCTTGAAAACAGGCGAGGCGAAAGCCCTTCGGGGTTCGATCCCCCGACTCTCCGTTACGAAAACGATCTTTCGCTCTTTCAAGCGCAAACCTTCCTGTGCAGGATCTTTAGTAAGGGAAAGGCGCGGAGCAGAATCGAACTGCTGTTTGGTTCTGCCAGATCGATTCGGGGGTTCGATTCGTGAACTCCGGCACGTCATGCCTCTCTCGGAGATCCCGGTTGAGACGTGGACGCGGCTGGTTGGACGGACTCCTAGCGAGAAAGGGGCTAAGCGGTATGGCGCGCAAGTACAAGACTAAGCCGGATTGGTACTGCGACCGATGCGGACGCCCCCTATGGGCGGATCGCTCCAAGTGGCGTTGGGTCGAAACCTCCTTCCGGTGGGAGGCGTGCGAGAAGTGCGCTAGAGAGTTTGACGCCGTAATCGGGGTCTACGAGAAGCCGATGTGGGAACGCCAGCGCGCCCTTCGTGGAATCGTTCCTACTGAGAAAGCGAGGGTGAGATGAGCGACCTACGTAAACGCACTCAGGAGATCGCCGCCGAGTACGACGAGTGCCGCAAGGAACAGAGCGAGAAGGTGGCGACCGCGCAACTCTTTCTGGCGTTTGCTAGAGCCGAGGCAGCCGCAGTGGAAGCAACGGACTCTGGGCAAGCAGCGGTTATCGGGTGGGAAGCTGAGAGGGCCGCGCGGGAGGAACTGCAAGAAGCGGCTGGCGACGTGCTTTCCGAGTTCGACCGCGATTGTGGGATGAGCTGTGGCCGTAAGTCGTGGGATCGTCTCCAAGCCCTCGCCCATGCCGCCGAACCTCGTCCCGGTGGTAACCCCGTGGTAACTGAAACGCCCAGAAAGGCCGCGAGAGCGCATGGATAGTAAGGGTGCCCGAATCTCGAGCAGAATCGGACGGCCTCGCTCGCAGAGCCGAATCCCGCTCGTAGTGCGTGCTGTCCCGGCTGTAGTTGCTGTGGAGTGCTGTCGCGGTGGCGACTGGGTGATAACTGGAAACTCAGACAAGGAGGACTAACTATGCCACGTAGACCAACCATGCCAGAAGCAGACCAAGCCGCCGAGCTGCTTGGAATCGACGTGTTCTATCTTGGCGTTGCACTTCGAGATCTCGCGGTTGCCAAACTGAATACCGCCATAGGTCGCGTTCGCAATCTCGAACCACTAGAGATAGGCGAAGAACGCCGCATCCTCTGGGCCGCTGAGGCGTGCGATGAGACGTGGGCAGAGCGCAAGCGCGTGGGCGAGAAAGTAGAAGCGCCGGCATGACCCTCCCTGATTGCCCGTTACGGAGTCTGGACTGATGGGCGAGATTATCAGTGAGTCCTACATCGTGGCCGTCCGGGTCGTTACGAAAGAGCAGGCCAAGAACGTCTGCGATCTGATCGAGCAGCGCTTCACCTTCGGGGGCTGGGGACATCTCCACCCAGAGATTCGAGTCGAGCGCCTGGTTCGCTGCGAGGACGGACTAATCCGGCGCGAGGAAGACCCACTCGCCGCCTCCACACGTACTGAGAAGGAGACGAGATGAGCAAGCTGCCGCCGCCGTTGACCGATCTAACGCCCGACCACAAACTGATCTTCGCCCTCGAATCAAGCCTTGCTAGTTCCCTTAAAAGGGGAAGCGAGCAAATCGACACTAACGTAGTTCTCGTCAGGAGACTTGATAAGGCCGAATCCGAGCTAGCCACCTCCGAGGCTGCACTTAAAGCGGCCAACGTTCGTGTCCAAGCCCTCATCGACTCCAACGCGAGATTGATCGTACAAAAGGGTGAGGCGGAGGCTGCGCGGAAGAGAGCGGAAGAAAGGCTAGCTCTAACCAAAAGCGCGAACAGTCTAATAAAGCGCTGGGTGAAGCTCCACTTCTCTGGGGGGCAAGGCTAGTGTCCACCGTCCACATCTACCCGCCGAACGATGTAGTCGAGCACGTCCTCGTCGGGGATGACTGCCCGTGCGGCCCGGATGTTGAGTTTCTAGATGGCGGGAATCGCCTTGTAACTCATCACTCGCTCGACGGTCGAGAGCACCAAGAGGCAGACCACGACGCCAGCGATTGCCCAGCCTGTCGCTACTTCGCTACACAGAAGGAGAAATGATGACAGTCATCGGGTATGTGGTGCTCTCAGGGAAGATCGTGCAGTCGCCCGTTACGACTCTGGCAAAAGCTAGGGAACTCTTAGACCTCTGGGATAAGGCGCTCGAAGGTGAGGACGCCCATTTCACGATCGCCCAAGTAGAGAAGCTGATCGGGTGAACGCCGAGACGAGGGAGCTAACCCTGCGGGTGGATGCGGCACGGCGCAGACGGATGACGCGGCGCGGGATGCGCCCACCGTTGACGGCGCGCCAGAGATTATGTCGGCGCAACGAAGAGATCGTTAAGCAATACACGGGGGGGAAGGTCTCACTCGAGATTATGGCCGGGTTAACCGGCCTAGAACTTCCGAAGATCGTAGCGATCTTGAACAGACGACGAATTAGGGTTGGCCGAAAGCCGTTGAAGGTAATCATGCAGGGGCCACGGGGGATACTGACCGTTCCTCCAGTAGTTCGCAAGGGTCTCCCGCCTGACGCGCGCTTCACTTGCGAACTCGTCCCCGACGGGATTTTCTATCGCAGGGTGGATGAGGCTGACCGGCGGAAAGAGCGGGCAGCGTGAGCAAGCCGCGCCTTTTAGACCTCTTCTGTGGCGGGGGTGGAAGTGCGATGGGTTACTACCGCGCAGGCTTCGAGGTAGTCGGCGTGGATATTAAGCCGCAGCCGCACTACCCGTTCGAGTTTATTCAGGCGGACGCGCTGGCCTACCTGCGCGCGGTCACCTACCTGCGCGCGGTCATTGACGAGGAGGGTACCTGGGAAGGTTACGAACCCATGCGGGGGTTCGACGCGATCCATGCGAGTCCGCCGTGCCAGGGATTCACTGCCTACCGACGCACTGGGAACGTAGGCGAGTATCCGAATCTAATCCCGGCGACGCGAGAATTACTCGGACAGACCGGCCTGCCGTGGGTAATCGAGAACGTAGCCGGAGCTCCGCTCGAGAGTCCACTGATGCTCTGCGGCTCAATGTTCGATCTCTACGTGCAGAGACACCGTTTCTTCGAGTCCAACGTGCAGCTCGCGCCGCCGGCATGGCCGTGTCGTCACAAGATATGGGCGCCCGATCGTTTCCCCGGCGGGCGGTCAAAGGAGCGCACCGGATCGAGCCGTGGCCTCGTTCGTTCGTGTGTAGAGATCGGGTCGTGGGATATTCCGCTCCCCGTCCAACAATGCGCTATGGGCATCGGTTGGATGACGCTTGAGGAATTGTCCGAGGCGATCCCGCCGCTGTTTACCGAACACGTCGGCGCCCAACTCCTCCAGCACATCGAGAGCGAGCGAGCAGCGTGACGATGATACTAAGACACAATCTTTGTATCACGGGGCGTAACCATTCCTATGAAAGATCGCTAGGAAAGGTTATCGATGACTGAGGCGGCCTTCCAGAAGTCGGTCATCGAGCTAGCACACCGTCTCAACTGGCGAGTTGCCCACTTCAAGACGGCGCAGACAAGCAAGGGGGCTTGGATGACGCCGGTAGCCGCAGACGGCGCAGGCTTCCCCGATCTCGTTTGTGTCCGCGAGCGCGTCGTCTTTATCGAACTCAAGAGCGCCACTGGCAGGCTCTCAGACGCGCAGACAGCATGGGCCGAGGCGATTCATAAGGCCGGTGGCGAGTTCTACGTGTTCAAGCCCGCCGACTGGGATGAGATTGAGCACGTGCTAAAGACGCGGCTAGAAGACGTGCTAAAGACGCGGCTAG
>Ga0209746_1000415_pt1 | contig 22106 bp, 27 predicted proteins | sample BarGraNGADG00211_3_FD_184496 | JGI IMG/M metagenome (GOLD analysis project Ga0209746, IMG submission 184496) | Arctic peat soil microbial communities from Barrow, Alaska - Barrow Graham LP Ref core NGADG0011-211 (SPAdes) (version 2) | ecosystem: Environmental > Terrestrial > Soil > Wetlands >... | reverse complement strand
ATTGGATTCCAGCTTCTTGTCGGGCGCTGGGCGGGTCGAAGATGCGTATAACCTTCTGGGCCACGCTCTGCGCAAGGCACTGAGCGCAATCGCCCGCCACCCAGCCGGGCGTGAGCCAGAGCGCGCTGGCGCCCAACAAGATGGCCAGGCATGTGGCCAGCCAGGCGGGTCCCGGCGGCACAGTCACCAGCCGGTAACGCAGCCGGGCGAAGTCGGCGTCGCTCAGGTCGAGGGCGGGGCGAAAGCTGTCCAGGGCCAGGCCGGCCTGGTGGTAGCAGTAGTGCGCGGCGGCCAGGCCATAAACGTTGAGCAGAGTGATCCACAGGTACGCCGGTTGCAGCGCGCCGGGCGGCTTCACGCCGGCCAACCACTGTCCTACCTGCAGAAGGGCTACCTCGACCAGGTACAACAGCAAGTAGAAAAGCCAAGGCGGCAGCGACAGACGCTCCACCCAGGCATAGAAGCGCTCCAACCAACCACGCCGATAGTGCAGCTCCAGACCCACTTCCTCGGCAAACGCCAGCCCCGCACCCGTCGCACTCACCCGCACCTCCGCACACCCGCCCAGCCATCGCGCCGGCCGGCGGTACATCATAAGAGTCACTCATGTGCGCAGATTGCACCGATGGCGCAGAGCCGTGGCAAGGGATCGCCATTCAATCCTGTGCCTGAACCAGAACATAGAGCTGGCTCGTGCCCGGATCCTGCCGCATGTGTAACTTTTCTCACGTATTCGCATCTAAAGAGAGAAACCGCTTTCGCAAAGGAGAGATAGGGTCCCATGCCCCTCTACGAATTCCAATGTACTGAATGCCGTAGCACATTCGAGGAGTTGATGCGTGTCTCGGCGCCGGCAACCGACGTGGCGTGCCCGAAGTGCGGCAGCCGTCATGTCCGCCGTAAGCTATCGACATTTGCGTCGAAGGCGAGCGGTGGCAGCAGCGTTTCTTCCTCCGCAAGCTCGTGCGCTCCCAGCGGCTGAGGCATCCGCCGCTAACCGGCCGTGCGCCGGTAGACTCGCAGCCGAGGGGCACGGGCATGCGAACCTGGCCCCTCGGCCCGTCTCCAGACAGGATTATTACCACAAGCAAGAGGTCGTCACCTGACCACGTGGGAGGATGCCGCTTCAGCCTTCTGGTCGCGCGGCTCGGAGCCGAGCTCTGGTGTCGCCGAACGCGGCCGCAGGTGGTTCACCAGCAAACCCACGATGCCGATCGCGATGCCCGCCAGTGAGAACCACTGCGCGGTTGCCAGCACGCCGATACGCCAGGCATCGGGCCGCAGCGCCTCCACCCAGAAGCGTCCCAGGGGATACCAGATCAAGTACATGAAGAAGACATCACCGTTCCGCAACCAGGCACTCAGGCGCCGGCCGAGGATCCACAACAGAACGAAACCGACCACGTTCCAGGCGGCTTCATAGTAAAAGTCGGGATTAAAGCCGTGAGTGGCGTACCAGTCGCGGGCTGCTGCCGTCAGCCGGTCGGGAGCGCCGCAGGCCATGAGTGCGCCCGCCGGCTCCTGGCACGGGTAGGCCGGGCTGATATGGAAAGCCCAGGGCAGGTTGGTTGGTGGACCGTAAAGCTCCTGGTTCACCCGGTTGCCCATGCGGCCGATGGCCTGCGCCAGCAGGAGACCTGGGGCCAGGATGTCGAGCCAGCGCGGCAAGTTGAGATGGCGGCGCGTCGTGTAGGCGGCCACGCCGATCACGCCGCCTATCACCGCTCCGAAGATGCCTAAGCCGCGGAAGCCGCCGTTCCAGAAGGCGATGATCTCCAGCGGATGCTGTCGATAATAAGCCCAGTTGGCGAAGCTGCCGTTGGGGGTGGAGAAGACGTGGTACAGGCGGGCACCGATGATGCCCAGGATAAGCACCCACGTCAGCAGGTTCCAGACGTGCTCGGGGTCCTCACCTCGCCGCTGCGCTTCCTTAGTCGCCAGCTAGGCCGCCAGTAGCGCACCCAGCACGATCAACACCCCGTACCAGTGCACCTGGATTGGGCCAATCTGGATCAAGACAGGATTCATTCCATACTCCTTCAACACTCTCACCAAGAATGATCATCGAGACAGCGTGCCACTCCGGACCTAGCGCAGGAACAGACTATACGTAAGTATAGTGAGCACAAAGGCTGTGAAAACGGCATATTTCCAGTTGCGCGCCGCGAAGAGGAAATACAGCATCGAAGCCAGCACGCGCACGAACGGTGTGAGCATGAGCATTGCGATGCCCAGGCTGACCAGCACGCGGGGCCGGTACTGATCCGCGAACACCTGTCCCAAACCCTTGAGCAGAAACTCGAAGAAGTTCATGCCCGAGATGCTGTAGCGAAAGCCGATCTCACCGGTCCGAAGCCAGTGCCAGACTAGACCGCTCATAATCAGGGCCATACTGGTCAGCACGCCGACCAGCAGGATGTAGCCGACCAACGCCTCGATGTCGAAGGTGCCCTTCGCCGGGCTGCTTGACACGTAAGAGACCGTCGCAACCTTTTCCGGAGACTTGCCATCGGCAGGCCCCACAAGGGCCTCGTTCTGATGCCCGGCGTCCACCCCTTCAGGCGCGATCAGTGATTCGCGATTTCCCTGAACCTTTACCGTATCTGTCATCGTAGGATACCTCGCAGGAGCATCTGAGCGCCCAACACCAGCAGAACAACCATGAAGAACCGTCGCACGGTCTCGTTCGTCAGCCGGACGAGTACCCGGGTGCCGATGAACGCGCCGGAGACGATGCCCAGGATCACCGGAGCAGCCAGGCCGGGGTTGTACAATCCGGCCGCCAGGTAGACGCTGCTGCCGGCCAGGGCAGTAACCCCGATGATGAGATTGCTGGTCGTCGTAGACACCTTCGGGGGCAAGCCCATCACGAGGTCGTGGATTAACACCTTCAGCGCCCCAGCCCCGATGCCCAGCAGCCCGGCGATCAAGCCGGCGCCGAACATCAGCGGGCCACCCAGGTAGGCGCGTCCGCCCTGATAAGCGATCGTCTGGCTGGTGGCCTGGTCGTAGTAGCTGCCCTCGAGCTCCAGCCAACGTGAAACCCTATCCTGATGGGCAATGGGCTGCCAGCCTTCGTGCCGTTGCAGGAAAAGTGCCCCCCAGGAAGCCAGCAGCACCAGGCCGAAGGCAACGAAAAGGACGCGTTGGCCGGCGATCAACGTGATGGCAGCCCCCGTCAGCGCGCCCAGGATAGTGAACATCTCTAGGAACATACCGATCTTCAAGTTGGTGATGTGGTCCCGCACGTAGGCCGAAGCCGAGCCGCTAGATGTGGCAATCACCGAGACGATGCTGATGCCGATGGCCTGCTTGATATCGACGCCCAGCAGCGTCAGCGCGGGAATCAAATACACCCCACCGCCCATGCCGCTCATCGCGCCGACGAAGCCGGCAAGGATCGAAACCAGAAAAAGCCACATAGGTTGCACGACAGTCCACTCCTTGATTCTCAACGAACACCGCACACATGCTATTGTGATAACTTACTCCAAGGAGTGGTATAATACAAATACATGTTCTCTATAGTCTCATAACCAGGAGTTATACTCTCTTGAAACTGCACCTACTGCGCATCTTCACGGCGGTTGCCGACCAGATGAGCTTTTCGAAAGCGGCAGAGACACTATATGTCAGCCAGCCGGCCGTATCGAAGGCGGTGAGGGAGCTGGAAAACCAGGTGGGCCAACCGCTATTTGAGCGTGGGGCGGGAAAGCTGAGCTTGACCGAGGCAGGAGCGCTGTTGGCCGAGCGAGGGCGGGCCATCCTGGCAATTGAGCGGACTGCTGAGGAAGACTTGCAGGCACTGCGTGGGCTCCAGCATGGCGTTCTGCGCATTGGGGCCAGCACGACAATCGCTACCTATTTGCTGCCCCCGGTGATCGCAACCTTTCTGCGTAACTATCCTGGCATCGACCTGCGCCTGACGATTCTGAACACGCTATCTATCGTCAAACTGCTGCTCGACTACGAGATAGACGTGGCGCTCGTCGAGGGTCCGGTAGCAGATGAACGTATCAGATCTGAAGCGTGGCGTGCGGATGAGATGGTCGTTATTGCCGCGCCTGACCACCCGTTTGTGCTCCAGGCCGGACACGAGGGTATTCCGATCTCCCTGCTGGCGGAGGAGGTGATCTTAGTCCGGGAACCAGGCTCGGGAACGCGCGAAGTAGCCGAGCAGGCGTTGGCGGAGCGTGGCGTTCGGGCCAAGCGCACCGTGCAATTGGGGAGCACAGAGGCAATCAAGCAGGCCGTAGCGGCGGGGCTGGGGCTCGCCATCGTCTCCAAAGCTACGATCACTGACGAGGTGGCCCTCCACAAGCTGACAACCCTACGCGTGCAGGATTTGGCGATAGAGCGTACCTTTACTCGCTTGAAGCTCGTCGGGCGCACTCTGAGCCCCGCGGCTCGCGCCTTTGACCAACTGTTGACTGAAGCTGAAGAAACGTGAAGGGGTTTTCGATGCTCGGTTCAGGTTGTCCTTCACGCCCTGAACCGTCGGAGCGGCGCGGTCCCTGGCTCCTCGATGCCGCCAACATCCCGGTTGTCGCAGTTGCGGTCCTAATGGTGCTGGTATTGTTCGTGCTATTCGCATGGCCGACGTTCTGCACTGCGTGGGAAGTTTCGTTACACAACCGTTGACTGACCTTCATACGTTTGTCACATTTGGAGCATAGAGTATGTCTGAACATCGGGGCAGCCCGACGCGCACTATCCAGACTGAGGAGTGAGACCATGTCGAGGAGTTACAAGCTGGCGGCGGTAGCCGGCCTGGCGGTGCTGATGTTAGCGATTGTGTTCACGGGACAGGCATTAGCGCAACGCGGCACGCCGACACCGGGCGGCGTGATGGGCGGTAACAACCCCATGCTGGGCCGGAACGCCGGTATGATGTCCAACGGGACGGTGACAGCCACCGTTCCCGGTCAGAATATGATGGGGGGCGCAGCCGGTCGGACGATGGTGCCTTCAACAGGCGTGACCGGCACCCTGCCCTATTGGATGCAGGATATGATGGGCGGCAACGGCATGATAGGCAACGGTATGATGGGTGGCAGCGGCATGATGGGCCTGGGCGTGATGGGCGGCTGGTCCGATCCAAACGCCAAACCCCTCACCATCGAGCGGGCTCAGGCGGCCGCGCAGAAGTACATCCAGAACCTGCCCAATAACGCCGGCGCGAACCTCGCCCCCATGGAAGTCATGGAATTTGCCAACGGCTTCTACGTTGCCGTCGGTGATAAGAGCGCTGGTACGGGTGCGTTAGAGGTCCTTGTCGACCGCTACAACGGCAACGTCTCTCCTGAACCCGGGCCGAACATGATGTGGAACACCAAGTACGGCATGCTGAGCGGCCAGCAGGGCGGGATGATGGGGATGATGGGCCTGTGGACGCCGCCGACCGGCACGCCGACGGTGAGCGAGCAACAAGCTCGCACCAACGCCCAGAAGTTCCTGGACACCAAGTTCCCGGGCACAGTGCTGGCCGGCGACACGATGGCCTTCCCCGGCTACTACACGACTGACTTCTTGCTGGACGGCAAGCCAGCCGGCATGCTGAGCGTCAACGGATACACGGGGCAAGTGTGGTATCACACCTGGCACGGCCAGTTCCTGAGCGAGCGCAGTTCGTAACGATATCGCCGGATGTAAGAGCGAAAGGCGTGAAGCCCGCAAGAAAGATCTCTTCCGGGCTTTCGTCTATTTCCCGATCGCTCGCACGAAAGCTGTGGCTCGACGCGCCTGGATCGCTTGCGACGTTACCGAGGCTACCTTCCTGCCGGTGCGTGCAGCCTTTCCCTGAACATCTCAACCGTTGGCCAGCCCCGCAATCCCTCGGGAGTCGAGTACATCCGACAACTCATGGCGTACTCCTCGCGCTCCTGCGGCCACAGGTCGTCGCCATTGATTTGAAACGAGGGCGATCCGAGGAACCTGCGTCGTTCGGCGTCTTCGTCATCGATAACCTCAACCATCTCGATTGGCCAGGCTAACCCTTCCAGCTTCAAAGCCGTGTTCAGGTTCGCGATGCCAGTCTGCCAGGAAGGGCAGCCATCAAAATAGAGCAGGTCGATCTGCATGCGTTACCTCTCTCATGTCTGTGCATACGGCCCGACGGGACGCGGGGTCAGGGCCGGTCTGTTACGGAGACGGTCACCTGCGCGCCTTGGCCGGGCACCGAGCGCACCGACATTTGCCCCCCGACCAGGACTGCCCGCTCGCGCATGCCGGCCAGCCCAAGGTGTCCTTGCTGTGCAAGGCCGAAGTATATCACGCTAGCCGAAATCCTAAGTGTGCCAGCGCGCCCCACCCGCGGCCTGGCGGAGTGGGGCGCGCTGGCGGGCGTCACAGGCGAGAAATGCTCCTCGCCAACCTGGGCACGCTAGTGATAGCCGCCCTGCGGCTGCCCCTTGCCGGCGTACTTCTGCGGCTCTTTGTCGAACGCGGCCTTGCAGCCCGGCGAGCAGAAGTAGTAGGTCTGGCCCTGGTACTCTGACTTACCGGCGGCCTTCTTCTCATCAACTTGCATGCCACAAACAGGATCCTTAGCCATAGTGTCTAACCTCCAGAATTGGGTATATGAGTTGAATTGCCGGCCGGTTGCGCACTGCTGACCGGCAACGCACATCCGATTTAGGCACTGAGCTGCGAGTGCTTGACGCTCGCTCTCAGCAGCCGATCGAGGAAGGGCAGCAACCAGAGCATGAGCCCGGCTGCAGCCAATAGCCCCGTCATCAGCCGCGCCAGGGAGTTGAACGATCCCCAGGCATCCCCGCTGTAGAACGCGACTGGTGCCAGATGCCCGGTCAGAGCCGCCAGCCAGGCGTTACCATCCCGGAAGCCCTGCCCCACTCCCCACATATCGCTGATAGCGTGCGTAACGCCGTCAATGGCCATGGGCAGCAGCAACAGCACGGCCGTCTGCCAGCGTGGCCCGCGCCAACCTGGCCTGAACCGTCGAACGACTCCGTATACGAGGCCGAACAACAACCAGCCACCGTAGAAGCTGACCATACGATCGCTCCAGGCCAACTTCCAGCCCATCTCCGGATCCCCGATGAACCGGCGCAGGGCAAAGAAGTTGCCTCCGGCGCCACTAACGCGCTCGATCTCGGCCAGCGTGTATGTGAAGCTGCGCCCGAACAGGAACCACGAGCGTTCCGGAAGCTGGTGGCAAAAGAAACTGTAGAGCGCGTAGATCAGGCGCCCGGGTGCCTCCTGACCGAGCCACATGAGCACCGGTGCCAGCCAGGGCAGGCCCACAAAGATACCAAGGGCCGCGTTGATAATCAGGAGCCAGTGGCGGAGCAGGCCCTCAACCAGGCGGTCGATCCGCTGGGCCGGCGTCAGGCCGCTTCCCGCTTGAGACGCTGTAACGTCCACGGTATTCCGGTTCCCTTGTCCGGGAGTGAGCGAGGTTGCCATTCTCACTGGCGATCTGCTTTCTTGTACCGGCTGGTCACGAGCGGCATACTGACGATCATGGCCAGCATGAAGACCCAGGCTGCGCCGCCGAAGCGCGCGACGGACGTGTACCCGCCGGCCATGCTCGAAGCAACCAGAAAAGTCAGCGCCACTAGCAGCGAGATGCTTGTATAGGTGAGGGCACTGCGTCGAGCTGCCCACGATTCTTGGACCTGTTTCATGTCCTTACCTCTTTTCAGCAGTGAATACCCCGCAACTCTCAGCGCGTGGCGACCGGTGTCTCGGCTAGTTGCCGTAGCCCGGATCCCTGGTCGCTGTGGCGCTCCTGTCGTTTCAGCGACGGCACGTACCCGCGCATGCGCAGCGTGTTAAGTGTGACCGTCAGCGAACTGATGGCCATCAGGAAAGCCGCCCACTCGGGGCTCACCACCACCCGCAACAGCGGATACAGGATGCCTGTGCCCAGGGGGATGCTGATGGCGTTGTAGACAAAGGCCCAGAACAGGTTCTCCTTCACCTTGCGCATGGTGGCCTTGGCGATCTCGATCGCGACCACGACGTCTCGCAGGTCTTCCTTGACCAGGATCACCTCGCCTGTTTTCTTGGCTACATCCGTGCCCGATCCGATGGCGATGCCGACATTCGCCTGCGCCAGGGCAGGGGCATCGTTCACGCCGTCGCCGACCATGGCCACCTTGCGGCCCTGCGCCTGCAGCGACCTCACTTGCTCGGCCTTATCCTGCGGCAGCACTTCTGCCAGCACCCGGTCGATGCCCACCTGAGCGGCAATCGCCTCTGCGGTGCGCCGGTTATCCCCTGTCAGCATAGCAACTTCAATGCCCAATTGCTGTAACCGCCGCACGGCTTCGGCAGAATGCTCCTTGAGCGTATCGGCGACCCCGATCAGACCCGCGACGACCGGCCGCCTCTCCGCGGAGGCCAGCGCCAGGAACATAACGGTCTTCCCGTTCTGCTCCAGCGTCTCTGCCCGGGATGCCAGGTCACCCAGACCTACCCCCTGTTCGGCCATCAGCTTACGGTTGCCAAGGAAGTCCGTCCTCCCGGCTATCCGTGCCTCCACGCCGCGGCCGGGCAGCGAGTTGAAGGAGTCTGCTGCCGGCACCTGCAAGCCTCGCTCGCGTGCCGCCAGGATAATGGCCTCGCCAAGCGGATGCTCGCTATTGGCCTCGGTTCCGGCCGCCCATGGCAGGATGTCTTCAGGTGTCAGACTAAGCAACTGCGGCTCGACGCCGGACAGCACCAGCTCAGGCCGGCCGAGGACGACGTCCGTTACCGAGGGCTGACCCCTTGTTAGCGTGCCGGTCTTGTCGAAGACGATCGCGGTTAGCTTGGCCGCCTTCTCGATCGCTTCGGCGCTCTTGAACAGCACCCCGTACTCGGCGGCTTTGCCGCTGCCCTCTTTGAGAGTGCCGTTAGCCGACGCGGTGATCGGCTGCTACTCGCGAAAGCGTTCGACGAGGATCCCAATCACCCAACCGGCCACCGCGCCGGCGGCTGCCGATCCCCAGTGCACGAGGTGTGCATCCTCGGGCGTGACGGCCTGGCTCGCCAGATAGAAAAGGACCAAGCCGAAACCGATCATCGCGAGGGTCAGGATCGTGATGCCTTTGGCTGCTTGTTTCTTGTGGCTCTTCGCCAGTCTGGTCATATCTTCCCCCTCCACGCTGCGATTCGCACGCGCTCAGGAGCGCGCGTGGATGAGCTTCGCCAGCTCGCCGCCCAGATTTTCGACGGTGATGAGCTGGAGGCCGGCAAGCCGGACGTTCTCGACGGTGCGCCGGTTGATGTTGGCCCCCATCATGCGGACCATCATAGGATTCAAGGCATCCATCAGCGGACCAATCACCGGCCGATCGATGCGGACGTGCTCCAACAGCCAGATGTCCCCGCCGGGTTTCACCACCCGCTTCAACTCGCGCAGCCCGACGATCGGATCGGGCACCGAGCAGAAGACGCAGGTGGCGGCGACGGCGTCGAACGTGCGATCAGGGAAGTCCAGGTGCTGCACATCCATCACACGCAGATCCACGTCGAGACCAAGTTCGGCCGCTCGCTTGCTGGCGCGCTGCAGCATGCGCTCGCTGAGATCGATCGCCGTCACCCGTGGACCCCGCGGGTAGTAGTCCATGCTCTGGCCGGTGCCGACTCCTACCTCGAGCACCTGCCCTCGGCTACGTGCGACCAGAGCCGCGGCCGCCCGGTGCCGATGGCCCCGCGCTCCATGAATTTCTGCATCAGATCGTAGACCGGCGCAATCCGGTAGTACCGGGCCCGAGTGAGGGCCGTCTGCCGGTCCGCCGGCGGCTTTGGCTGCCGTGATACAGGAATAATCCCAGCTTGGTTACTCATGTGACCTCTCTACCTATGATCTTACGCCCGACGACCTTTCTACGGGAGGGCTGTCCTTCGCATCTGGCGGCGAGTGGTTCTACGCTGAACTGCCAGGCTGCCATTGCGCTGCCTCTCACCGCTGTGAGCCACGAGCTTCCTCGATCAACTGCTCAAACTGCTCACGGGGCAGCGCGCCCTGGACCGGCCGGCCGTTAATGAGGAAAGTCGGCGTCGCTCGCACACCAAGAGACTGGGCGGCATAGGTTTCCTGAGTCACCTGCTTCGCATACTTACCCGAGTCAAGGCACTCCTTGAAGGCTGTAGTGTCCAGCCCAAGCTCGGCCGCCACACGCGCCAGGCTCTCTCTGCTGAAAGCGCCCTGGTTCTCGCCCTTCTGACTGGCATAGAGCTTGTTATGATAGGGCCAAAACGCTTGCTGTTCGTCGGCGCACTCACTGGCTGCGGCTGCCCGGTCAGACTCCGGTCCGAGAACCGCGAACTGCTGATAGCCGAAGCGTACGATGCCTGATTGGACGTACTTCTCGTCGATCTGGCGCTCCACGCCAGTGGCAAATTGCCCGCAGTACGGTCACTGGAAGTCACCGAACTCGACGATCGTCACGGGGGCATTGGCCTCGCCCTTCCAGTGCCGCGTGCGGCCGATTGCCGCCTCCATCAGGCTGGACGGCGGGCCTGTAACGCCGCTTCTGGCCGGTTCTGTGACGGACGGCGCTCGGGCTCGCTCGGCGGCCGGTCCGGCACCATCCAGCATCGGCCGGAGATAATACACACCGGCGCCCCCCAGCATCAGAGCGAGCAGCACGAGACAGATCGTCCAGGCCCACTTCTCCAGTCTGCGAGTCTCGGGTTGCATTATTCCTTGTGCCCTCTATTCTGGGTGGCCCGCCGATGATCCAGTCTGAGCGCAACCCCGGCGGCCATCGCTTTCGCCCGCCCAATCTCCAGCACGTGCCGGTCGCCGTCCAGGCCGACGAGTTCTGCTGCCGAGGAATAGAAAGGCCGCCGGCAGGGTAGGCATAGGGATGAGCGCGAAAGCGAGCTTCCTCATGCTGTCGCTATTCCCAAAGCGAGAGCCGAGCCGCAGCGGCTGCAGAACCCGTCGCCTGGCTTGACGGCTCCACCACAGGACGGGCAGGCAACGCCCAGCTCTGCCCCGCAGCGGGCGCAGAACCGACTCTCTGCGTGACCCGGGACGCCACAGGATGCACAGCGAAGCTATTATGGGCGCCATCCGTGTGAGTGGACTTCGCCCCCTGCGCACGCCGTGCGCGCACCAGCGCCTCTACCTGGCCGTCGACATCCGCCACCTCGGAATCCAACTGCCGCAGCACAGTCACAGCCTGTGCCAGCAACCGGCCGCGCAGTAGTTGGTAGTCGTCGTCGTTGATCTTGCCCAGGCTGCGATCGAAATCCAGGTCGGCCATGGCTGCGTAAGCCGCCTCCCGTTGAGCTTCAAGACCGGCATGCTGAGGGCGGGCATCGAGGCTCGCAGCGACCGACTGGCTCGTAGCCTGCCTCGCCCGCCGTCCCCATGGAATGGCGACAAAGTAGGCCGCGAGACCGCTAAGCAGCAACCCGACAAAGATGGCACCCAGAGACATCCTAACGACTCCTTGCACTCAGCTCGCGCTCAATGCGCGCCACGTAGTCGGCCGGCAGCTCGTTCTGCGTGGGCGGCGATACCGGCATCAGCGTTGCCCGGCGCCGTGCAGACCAGGCCCGGAGGACGGCTGCCAGCGCGCCGGCACCGGCGAGCAGCGCCACTGCCGGTATGATCCACACCAGCAGGTTGAAGCCTCGGGCCTGCGGCTGAGCCAGCACCCGTTGCCCGTACTGCTGGACGAAGTAATCGACGATCTCCCGATCGCTGGCCCCGGCGCTCAGCTTCTGGCGGATCAGCTCGCGCCAGTCCTGGCACGCCTGGGTTTCGCACACGTCGAGGGGCGTGTTGGGGCACACCGGGCAGTAGAGTTGCCTGGCTACCCGACTCACGTCATTGGGCGTGGCGTTTCCCGGCCCGCCCCCCTGCCTGAGGCCGGCTGCAGGCTCGGCCGAGACAGCCGAGACCACGAGCACCACCGCGAGCAAACCGATCAGGATGGCCAGAGCTAGAACCAGGCGTGATGGCTTCAGGACGTAGAGTTTCCACATCCTACACTTACCCTTCCACGGCTGCTGACGGCGCGGGCGAGAGGACCATCGACCAGCGCCGCTGCGTTGACCCTGCCGGCCAGGCGGCGAAGAGCGTCCCCAGCGTGAGCAAGATGCCGCCCAGCCAGACCCAGTTGACCAGCGGGTTCACGTAGACCTTGAAGGTTGCGTTATCGCCTTCCCAACCGGCCAATAGAACGTAGACGTCCTCAGACAGCGTGCTGCGCACGCCGGCGATCGTGGACGTCTGTTTCGAGGCGGCGAAGTAGTCTTTGTGTGGCGTCAGCGTAGACAGCCGCTGGCTGCCCCGATACAGGCCCAGCGTGGCCTGGGTCACCTGGCGGTCGTCAGGCGCCATGAATTGCTGCAGGCCCTCGAACTTCAGCGTAAAGGCGCCGGCCTGCATGCTCTGGTTCGGGGCCAGATACGCCTCGGCCTGCTGCTGGTAGCCCTTCGAGCCGATCACGCCCAGCGCCAGCAGGACGATGCCCAGGTGCACGGCGTAGCCGCCGTAGCGCCGCCGGTTGCGGCCCACGGTTTGCCACAGCGCAGCAGGAAGGCCCCGCCCGTACGCCCGCTGCGTGGCCCGCGTCGCACGCCAGTATTCGAGCAGGGTTGAGAGGCCGGAAAAGGAGATGATCCAGGCCCCGACCAGGGCCGGCGGCTGGCGAACGCCGAGGGCGGCGACGAGCACGGTCAGGCCCAGGGCCAGTGCAGCCGGGATCCATATCGCCTTGCCCAGTTTGGCCACCATCTGCTTGCGCCAGGCCAGCAGGGGAGCGACGCCCATCAAGAGCACGAGGGCCAGGAGCAACGGCATGTTGACCCGTTCAAAGTACGGCGGGCCGACGGTGATCTTGTCACCGACGATCAGCTCGCTGATCATCGGGAAGATGGTGCCCCAGAGCGTGACGAAGGCAACGGCCAGGAAAAGCACGTTCTGAAGCAGGAAGGCGCCTTCGCGCGACAGGATCGAGTCGATCTCATTTTCACTCTTCAGCGTATCCCAGGCCCGCCAGAGGAGGTAAACCGAGCCGATGAGCGTGGTGGCGATGAAGACGAAGAAGAGCGGCCCCAAGGCGCTCTTGGTAAAGGCGTGCACCGAGCCGATCACGCCCGAGCGGGTGATGAAGGTACCGAAGATGACCAGGCCGTAGGTCACGATAATCAGCACCATGTTCCAGACCTTGAGCATGCCCCGCCGCTCCTGGATCATGACCGAGTGTAGAAAGGCGGTCGCGGTCAGCCAGGGCATGAGCATCGCGTTTTCCACCGGATCCCAGCCCCAGTAGCCGCCCCAGCCCAGCACGTCGTAGGCCCAGCGGCCGCCCAGGAGCAACCCGACAGCGAGGAACGCCCAGGCCACCAGTGTCCAGCGGCGGGTGAAGCGAATCCAGGAGTCGCTGGCGCTCTTGCGGGTGATCAGGGCGGCCATCGCGAAGGCGTAGGGGATGACAAAGCCGGTGAAGCCCAGGTAAGTGGTCGGTGGGTGGCCGATCATGCCGAAGTGGCGTAGCAATGGATTCAGGCCCTGCCCGTCCTGAGCTGTGAATAGCACCCATCCCGCCGGCGCGAAGAGCTTATCCAACACCTCGCCGGTGGCGGGATTCTCCCACAGCCGAACGAAGTGGTTGGACACGAACAGGACAAGGATCTCAAAAAAGAACAAGGTGCCTGTCGTAACGACGATGACCCACGGCAAAAGGGCCCGGTCTTCCGTCCACTCACGCGCCAGCACCACGGCGATGAATCCGCCCATCAGCCAGGACCAGAAGAGCAGCGAGCCAGCCTGCCCGCCCCAAAGGGCCGTCACCCGCAGGAACGGGCTCATGGACCGGCTGGAGACTTCCCAGGCGTAGTGCAGGCTGAAGTCGCCGGCGACCAAAGCGCGCACCACGATCAAAGAGGCCACGGTCAGCAGCAGGAATGCCGCCACGGCTGCCCGGCGAGCGCTCTCGATCAGGCGTTCGCCGTCATTGCGCCGCGTGCCGGCCAATGCAGCACCGAGTGCATAGAGAGTCAGCAGGGCTGCCAGGCCCAAAGAAATCAGACCGATCTCAGTCAGCATTCAGTAACTCCTCGATTTTCCGGTGCAGCTCCGGGGCCTTCAAAGGGCCAATCTGGACTCCTTTCAGGCTGCCGTGCTTGTCCACGAAAAATGTCTCGGGCACCCCCTGGATGCGGTACGCCTGAGCGGCCTTGGTGCCCACGTCCGGACCATTGGGATAGGTGATGTCGAACTCCTTGATGTAGGCCAGGGCGTTCTCCGGTGTGTCTACCCAGTCGACGCCGATCAACATCACGTCCTTGTCCTTGTACTTGCGCCAGGTCTCCTCCAGGTAGCTCGCCTCCTCACGGCAGGGCGGGCACCAGGACGCCCAGAAGTTGACGATCACGACCTTGCCGCGCAGTTGCGATAGCGTCACCGTCTGGCCAGAATACGACTGAATGGTGAAATCGGGGGCCAGGCCGCTGGCGCGTGGCCCCGTGCTCGACTTGTAAAGCCCCCAGCCCAGCAAGCCTAGCAGCGCGAGCACCAGCGAAAAGGTCACGATCCAGCCGAGCTTGACGCGCCGCCTCTCAGCTACGGTGGTCTTGCCGTCCGCCTCGCCGGGAGCCGGGAGAGACGGCCCTGGGCTGCCGTGAGGTAGCTCGCCTGTGATATCAACGCTCGACATACGCACCTCAGAGGTAGTATCCGAAGAATCGGTAGAAGTAGGCGCTCATCAACTGCATGACGTTGCCAAAGACCAGCAGGCCCATCACTATGAGGAGCGCTCCGCTTGCGGTCTCAACCAGGCGCGCCCGCCGGTTCAGGCGTCGCAACACTCCCTGCGCACGCTCGAGAGCCAGCGCGCTGAGCAGGAAAGGTATGCCAAGGCCAAGCGAATAGGCCAGCAGCAGCCCGGCCCCCTGGCTGGCCGTGGCGCTGGCGGCGGCCAGCGTCAAAATGCCGGATAGCACTACTCCCACGCAGGGCGTCCAGCCGGCTCCGAAGATGGCGCCCACGATCGCCGACGAAAGGTAGCCCCAATCCCGCCGCACCTTGCTGGCATCGAGCCGCATTTCCCGGTACAGGAATGGCAAAGTGATGACGTGCATCGTATGCAGGCCGAAGGCGATCAGGATCAGACCGCCGGCCTTCTGCAGGTAAGGCAGGAAGTCGCGCACGACGTAGCCGATCAGGCCCACCGAGGCGCCGAGGATAGTGAACACGACCGTAAAGCCGAGGACGAAGGCCAGCGCGTGGGCCAGCACCCGGCGACGCTCGGACGCGCGTCGTCTCCCTTCCGGATCCTTCGTGTTGCCGACGGTGGTCCCGCTTAGGTAGCCCAGATAGCCCGGAACGAGCGGCACCACGCAGGGCGAAGCGAAGGACAGGACGCCTGCCCCAGCCGCGATCAACAATGAGAGATTCTCAGCCGCCAATCCTCTACACCTCTACCTGTGGTCCAGTGCTGCCAGCATCTCGCGCAGCCCCTATTCAGACTCATCTGCCCCGATTGCCAGCCACACTACCTGATCGCCGGCCTGCCAGTAGAAGATATGCTCTCGCCGCCTTCAGGCGCCGCGCTGCTGCCGGGCTGGCTGGCGTGCCCGTGGCCCCCTCCCATGAAAGCCATCATCAAAACGTGGCTTAATGGGCAAAGCAGGATCAGGCCAAAACTGAGTGTCTGCGAGACCGGCACTTTGAAGACGAGAATGGCGGCGAGGGCTGCCAACGGGATCAGGCAGCACAAGACCATGAGCCACATGTGGCGACTCATGCGAGATGTGGGGTGTTCCACCGTGTACCTCCAGATTGATTTGGAATCGTTATGGAAACTGTCAATCGCTCCGTAACCATCAGTATCTCCTCAGCGACGGCCAGCATAGCTACTCTACTTGCTTGAAAAGCGCCACCGGGGCTAGGACCGCCGGGCCCGCCAGAGCATGTCGGGCTGAAGTCTGCGTCTGTGGATCGGAAGAGTGGATCGAAGACTGGTGATCTCGGCGACTCCCAACACAACGGCACACCCTTGCTCATTCACCACCTTCGCCAGCCTGGCCAGATCAAACGTCGCCGGATCGTAGACGATGTTAGCTTCTTCAGCCGCAAAGTTAACACTGGCCCAGATAATCCCTTCTTGCTCCCGCATCACGCGTTCCAGCGCGCAGACACAGGCGGCGGAGGTCAGTCCTCGGAGTGGCAGCGTCAAGCGTTCCTCACTCATGGCGTCTTCCTTTCGCGTATCAATGACCTGCCAATACGTCTTGCCGTGGACGCCTTTGCGTCAGCAGGTAGGCTAGCATTGGTACGCCCAGGGCGAACCCGGCGATGCTGATCAGCTGTGCCTGGTTCAGCCCGAGCGCGACCGTCTGGTATGCGCTCCAGAAGGTAACGACGAACCTGCCGGCAGAGTAAAGGATGAGATACACGAAGAACAGCGCGCCGTCAGGCAGGCGGCGCGTCCGCAGCCTCCATAGCACGGTGAAAATAGCCAGGTTCATGATGATTTCGAACACTGGCGTCGGGACATAGTAGACACCCAACTGCGGAACCATCGCGGCCGGATTTAGGTAGCGGAACCCGATGGGGCCGGCCGTAGGTTTGCCGATGGCATCACCGGTGATGATGCAGGCCAGCCGGCCGATGGCCTGTCCCAACACGAGGCCCGGTACGATCGTGTCGACGAGCACAGCCAGGCGCAGCCCCCGCTGCCAGGCGTAGATCGTCAGGGCCAGCAGGCCGCCGATGACAGCGCCCCAGATCGCCAGGCCACCTTCCCAGATGTAGAGCGCGCGCAGCGGGTTCCCGGCGAACTCGTCCGGCCAATGGTCTATCACGTGGAACAGGCGGGCGCCCAGGATGCCGGCCAGCAGCACCCACAGGATGGCATCGCCGAGATAGTCCTCTGCCAGCCCCTTGCGCTTCGCCTCGCGCGAGGCTACCCAAACGCCGGCGGCGATGGCGGCCATCACGATCAGGCCGTACCAGCGAACCATCAGATGGCCAAAGCGCAATATCATCGGATCAATGTTGATGGTGATCACGCCTCAAGTCCTCCTTGTCTATGTGGCCCTGCATCCTACCAGGACTGTATACGAGCGGCACACTGGCTACAAGCGCCATACGGTCTTGCCAGCATGGACACAATAGCTTATTACCCTGTAGACTGTTTGGTCTACTTCTCATCCTCCGCTCTTGTCTGGCTTAGCGATGATGAAGATGCGATGGCTGCTGCCCGTGTAGGGCCAGCATGATACGAGGGTCAGCCGCTCGTCAGCGAAAGGCCCGATCCATTGCGCATTGGCCAGCCGTTGCTCGTAAGGGACACCTTGGTCCTTGACGATAAACTTATCCACGACCTTGTACTTGAGAACGCGCCCACCCGCATAGAGGGTGATGGGGTCGCCCAGGTTGAAGGCTCCCAGGTGGCGGAAGACCTCGCCCTCGATGTTGTTGTGCCCTGTGAGCACAACGTTGCCCTGTTGCCCTGGCCTGGCCGACGTCTTGTGCCAGCTCACCGCGTACGAGGCAACAACCCACTCCTCTGAGGTACTGCCATCGGCATTGCTGACCGTGCGCCAGCCTACCGGCACGATCCTGCTTTCCAACTTGATCGTCGGGGCCACGATACGATCGGGCGGTTGGGGACCCGTTGCATCATCGCTGGCAACAGGCGCCGCTGCGGCCGGGGAGCTTGGGGTTGCGGGCGCGAGAGTACCGGTCGCAGGCGGGGCGGCGACTACCCCACGCGAAATCAGCCGCTCGGCGGCTTCGGTGGGCTGGGCTGGCCGGCTGGCGCCGGATCGCGACAACGCGTCGGGAGCAGCGGCAGGAGTGGCGGTCCTTTCTGCTGCCGGGCCACCGGAGAGGCTGGCCAAGGGCGCGGGCGACAAGGTGACCAGAGGGGTCACAGGCGCGCTAACAGCAGAGGCCGCAGCAACCGGCCTGGTGGAGGTCGGCGCGACGGTAACCAACGCGACACGAGCGCCGGGCAGTTGGCCGGGTCGGGCGAGATTGGGGCTTTAGCCAAACCGTGCAAGGAACACGACTGCCGCCAGCATCAGCGCGCAGCTGAAGAGCGTGGTCCGTTTCTGCATGCGATTCTTCCTCTATCCTCCGCGGATTCCGCCTGTTGCACCGACGGATCGTGGGCGAATGACGCGGCCGGTCGGGTCCGAGATACCGAACCGCCTCACGTGCTGCAAAGGGCCACTGGGGTCAGGAACGCCAGGCTCGTCAGAAGAAGCCGGGCTGGATAGGCCACCTGGGGATCGGGAGAGTAGACCTCAGGGAGTGATCGGCTGACGGGTTCACGGTCTACCGCGCATTGCTTGGCGCCAGCGCGGTATCGTCCAACGAGATCCAGCCCATGCGCAGGGCTTTCAGCACAGCCTCGGTCCGGGTGTTGACCCCCAGCTTGTTGAAGATGTTGACCAGATGGCTGTGCACCGTGCGGTCGCTGATACTCAGCTCGTGCCCAATCGCCCGGTTGGTCAGACCGCGGCCGGCCAGTCGCAGCACATCCAGCTCCCGCTCGCTGAGCCTTTCCGACTGTGCCGGCGCCAGGGCACTCAGCCTGTCCATGATCCGGGCGGTCATCTCGGGATCGAGAGCAGAATGGCCTCGCTGCACCATGCGGATAGCCTGCGCCAGTTCTTGCGGCCCCGCCGTTTTCAGCAGATAGCCCTTGGCCCCGGCGCGCAGCGCGGCGAAGACGTACGGATCATCCTCGTAGGCGGTGAGGATGATGCAGGCCGTGGGCAAGGCTTCCTGCCGAATCTGGGCGATGACTTCCAGCCCGGAAAGGCGTGGCATCTGGAGATCCAACACCGCCACGTCGGGCCGGTGTTGGCGGACGAGCATGAGAGCTTCTGCGCCGTCATCGGCCTCGGCGAGCACCTCGATCCCCGGGTCTCGCTCGATGAACTGCCGGATGCCCGCTCGCACTGCCGGATGGTCGTCGGCCAGAATGACACGGATGATCGCTTCACTCATTTCGTTGATGCCTCTAGACTGCTGCCCCAGGCGACCGGAGTCTGCCAGGATCGGTTCTGACTCAACAAGTAGATATTGATGCTTCTTACTTGACGTCCCAGCGGAACGTGCGGCGCGGCACTCCCGCGATGTCCTTCATTTCCAACTCGACCCACTTCGTGCCTGGCTGGAGGTTGTCGAAGCTCAGCGTCCCGCTCACATGGTGACCTCCATTGCCGCCCTCCCAGGCCAGGGCCGTGTAAGTGCGCCCCAGGTCGTCTTTGAGTGCGGCCAGGGACTTGAAGTCATAATTGAGATTGACGGAATGCGTAGTGAGCCTGACCGTGAAAGCCAGCTTGCCGTCCACTGCCCCACCAGGTGTCACTTCGACAGTCACTGCGCCGCCCTGACTGTCACGAGGTTCTGTAGGTAGCGACGGGGCTACAGTATTGGCAGTGTGGGCTTCTCCGCAGGCGGCTTTGGAAGGCGATGAGCTTGCAGGGCAAGTACTTGTGGCGACAGCCGTGCCTAAGGCCGCCCATTCCACCGCCGTGGATGCTGACGCCTTCTCAGCCGGCGGCGCGGCAGATTGGTCGTTAGCCGGTGGGTTGGTTGGCGCGATGACCTGCTCCACCCCGGCACCGGCCGTGGCCCGGCCGGCGGATGGGCCAGGGGACCAGGCTTGCACGCTAGAACAGCCGGCGAGCAAACCGGCCGTTAGCAGGACGAATGTGATGACTGCAATATGGCGTCGCATGCAAAAACGCTCCTCCCTTCGCTTTGCGCGGGTTTGGAGACCATTGTCTGCCAGATCCCCTCCCCACTCTGATGATTCTCGCGCGATCTTTGTCCCAGCGAAAGGCCCATTCGGTTGGTTAGCCCCGCGCTAAACGGCCTAGGATACTCTAGACCATTTGGTCCTGTTGCTCAGCGAGAATCTGGTTACAATGTCTATGATCGGCTCTCAGTACCCGCCACGCAGGAGGAAAAGACTTTGCGTCGTTCCGTCTCAACCTTGCTTCTCGCTCTCTTCGCCGTCAGCGTCCTGGCTTCCGCATGCAGTTCCACGCAGGCGGCGAATACGGATATGAAGAAGATGGCCCTGGCGCCGGTCTCGGCCCTGCCCAAGGAGATGCAGATGGCGCCTGAGCGCGTGCGCACGGCCTACCAGTTCGCCGTGGCCAACCCCGATGCCTTAAAGAATGTCCCTTGCTACTGCGGCTGTGGCGCGATCGGCCACACCAGCAACCTGTCCTGCTATGTGAAGGAAATGACGGACGGGAAGGTGGTGGCCTTTGACGATCATGCGCTCGGCTGCAGCCTGTGCGTCGACATCTCGCAGGAGGTGATGCGCATGAGCGGCGAAGGCAAACAGCCGGCGGATATCCGCGCACAGATCGTCGCTGACTTCAGCAAGTTCGGGCCGGCCAACCAGTGAGCAGGTTCGCCTCTCGCCGCTGGGTCCTGGGCGCCGTGACCCTGGGCCTGGTGCTCGTCGCGCTGCTGGCGCCAGTCCCCCTCGCGGGGCCGGCGCCACAGGAACGGCATATCAGCGTCAACGCGCGTACCTTTGAGTTTGACCCGAGTATCGTGCGCGTCAACCGGGGTGACACCGTACTGATCAAGCTGCAGGCGGAAGACGTGGTGCACGGGCTCTACGTGGACGGCTACGACGTTTCGACGCAGGCCGAGCCCGGCCGGCCGGGAGAGCTGCGCTTTGTGGCGGATCGCGCGGGCGCCTTTCACATCCGCTGTGCGGTGCCCTGCGGCAACCTGCATCCCTTCATGATCGGCAAGCTCGTCGTCGGGCCTAACCTGACCTGGCTGCGGGCAGTGGCGGCCAGCGTGATCGCTGCGGTCGGCGCCCTGGCCGCATTGTGGAGACCCTGATGCGCTGGGCTATCAGTGAAGTTCCGTTTGTCAAGCGCGTGCTGCTCGGCCGGTGGCTGCACTGGAGCATCACCGCCGTCACCCTGACCGTGTTCGTGGTCGTGATACTGACCGGGATCTTCGGTACCCCGGCCGGCAATCACAACTTTGGCATCGTGTATGTGTGGCTTGTCTGGTGGGCGCTCTTGAAGATTGTCCTCGTCCCCTTCCTGGGCCGTTTCTGGTGCAGCGTCTGTCCCATCCCCGCTCCGGGCGAGTGGCTCCAGCGCCGGGCCATGATCCAGCCCAGTCCGGGTGGCCGCCTGTACACGTTGGGGAGGAAGTGGCCAAAGTTTCTGCGCAACATCTGGGCGCAGAACTTTGGCTTTCTCGCTGTGGCCTTGTTCTCGGCGCTGATCCTGACCAGTCCATTGGTCACAGGGCTCGTCTTGCTGGCTTTCATCCTGGTCTCACTCGTGACCAGCCTGGTCTTCGAGCGCCGCACCTTCTGCCGTTACCTGTGCCCGATCGGGGGTTTTGTCGGCGTGTACAGCCAGATGGCGCCGGTGGCGGTGCGGATCAAGGACCCGGCCGTCTGCGCCGGCCACAAGGAGAAGACCTGCTACATCGGCAGCGACGCGGGCTATGGTTGCCCCTACCTCAACGTGCCAAGCAAGATGGTGGACAACACCTACTGCAGCATGTGCGGTGAGTGCCTGCGCACGTGCCCCAAAGACAATATCGCTTTCTACGTCCGCCAGCCGGGCGCTGACCTGCTGCACACGAAGGGCCGGCGGCTAGATGAGGCATTCAACGGGCTCATGATGCTGGGCGCGGCTTTCGTTTACTCCGTGGTGCTGATTGGCCCGTATGGGTGGTTGAAGGCCACGGCACGCGCGGTCGGCACGCCCGGCTGGTTCGTCTACGCCGGAGTGCTCTTGATCTTCAACGCGGTGGCCGTTCCCGGGCTTTTCTGGTTGTGCGTGCGTCTCGGCCAGGCATTGTCGCGTAAGCCGGCTGCGCGGACCGGGGCCGGCGGCGCCAGGACGCCCGGTAGAAGGGATAGCCTATTCGCCGATTACGCGGCGATCCTCGTGCCGCTGGGTTTGGCAATCTGGGTGGCCTTCACGCTATCTTTCACCCTGATCAACCTGTCGTACGCCTGGCCGGCCCTCTCTGATCCGTTTGGCTGGGGTTGGAACCTGTTCGGAACCGCGCAGATGGCCTGGACGCCCTACGTCTCGGGCCTGATACCCTACCTCCAGGTGCCGTTGCTGTTGGCCGGGCTGGTGGGGGCGATCGCTCTGGCGCTGCGCACGGCCCG
>Ga0209746_1000414_pt1 | contig 22114 bp, 22 predicted proteins | sample BarGraNGADG00211_3_FD_184496 | JGI IMG/M metagenome (GOLD analysis project Ga0209746, IMG submission 184496) | Arctic peat soil microbial communities from Barrow, Alaska - Barrow Graham LP Ref core NGADG0011-211 (SPAdes) (version 2) | ecosystem: Environmental > Terrestrial > Soil > Wetlands >... | reverse complement strand
GTAAGGACTTAAGGATATTGAAGAAGGGAGAATCTTTACAACAGATAAAGTTAAGAAAGAACTTAAATCATGGTTAAAATAGTCTGGACTCAAAGATCACTGACAGATTTAAAATCTATAGTTGAATTTATCTCCCGGGATTCAATAAAATATGCCTCGCTTACGATTGAGAGACTCATAAACGTTACCTCATATCTTGAGACCAACCCCAGAATTGGCCGTATGGTTCCAGAAATGATAAAACAAGACAAAATTAGGGAGATTCTCTTTGGCAATTATCGAATCATTTATAAGATTTCTAGTCCCACGACTGTTCACATCCTGACAGTTCATCATTCCTCCAAACGCCTAAGACAAACTTCTCTACGACGATTAAAATAAAAAGCTAAAGCTAATCAACAGAACTTCATTCGGCGCGTCGCCAGGAATGGAGTACCCTGTTGCACTAAATCCGGGTGCCTGGTCATATTCTATGCACTTACGACCGGAATTTATGTTACATTTGAAAACTCATTTCTGGCTGATCCGGTGATGAAAAAATAAAACAATTTCATTAAAGATCATAAAAAAAATTCAAACGAAACTCTGACTCGGTCATTTTAGTTAATTGGGTTCGTCGAACTCATCGAAAGCTGACACGGTGTCCTAGGTTGCCTTCGGACTTCAGCCGACTTATAATGTATCCAAAAACAGACAATCGAAACAAAAAATAGATATTCTTTGAATATATACTAAAAAGATATATCTTTGTGGTATATATTTATTATATTATGAAAACGGTATCGCTTAAAATTGATGATTCAATCTTCGTCGAAACTGAAAAGTTACTTTCGCGGATAAATAAGTCACGAAACAGGTACATTAACGAAGCGCTTGAATATTATAATCGACTTCAAAGACGGATAATTCTGGAAAAAAGACTTAAAAGTGAATCAGCTTTGGTTAAAAAGGATTCGTTAACTGTGCTTAAAGATTTCGAAAGGATTGATTATGTCGATTAAACAATTCGAGATTTGGATTGCAGATTTGAATCCACGAATAGGGACGGAGCCTGGTAAAACAAGGCCAGTTTTAGTGATACAGACAGATTTGTTAAATAAGATTCCACATCCTTCGACGATAATATGCCCGATTACAACAAATATTGAGAAGGAGGCAGATATATTGAGAGTTCATCTTAAAAAAGGGATGGCCAATTTGCAGGAAAACTGCGATATTATGATTGACCAACTTCGTGCCATTGACAACAAAAGATTGATTAAAAAAGTAGGGGATTTACCATCTGAATTGATTGACAAGGTTAAAGAGAATATAATTATAACACTTGATCTGGAATAATAATGCACGACGGCTGGACTTCAGAATGACTTTGATATTAAGCAAGAAAATTTCAGCCCCAACGGTATCGTGAAAAGTTCAAACTCTGAGAAAAAAAGAGAAGCATTGAAGAAATTCCTGGCTCCAATTGAGATTATTGATTATGGTTATGAAGAAACTGTTGAATATGGAAAAATTTGTGCATAATTAGAGAAAAAAGGGGTTTCACATCATCAATTAAAAAGTTAGATTTGTAACTCAGACTTAGAATTAATGATTATTGAAAAAGACGATAAACTGATCCTGTTAACTAACGATGATGGTTTGTATGCCGGAGGACTAAAGACTCTCCTGGAAGTGATGGAGGAGTTTGGAAAAGTTATTCTCATATCGACTATCGAAAGTATGTCGGGAATGTCACAGGCATTGACTGTTAAAACACCACTTCGGGTCAAACTGCTTGGGGAAAATGAAAAACATAGGATTTATGCATGCAACGGGACTCCGACTGACAGCGTAAAACTGGCTATTAATCAATTATTTGAAAGAACTCCCGACTGGGTTGTTTCAGGAATAAACCATGGATCCAACGCCTCTGTCAGTGTTCTCTATTCAGGGACTATGGCAGCTGCAATTGAAGGGTGTCTTTATGGCATAAGTTCTGTTGGTTTCTCTCTGAATAATTTTTCACCGACTGCCGATTTCTCAATATGTAAAAAATATATCCGGATCGTAATGAAAAAGCTTGCTTCAGAACCGCTGCCTTCTGGTATATGTCTGAACGTTAATATTCCGGCAGCAAAAAAGAGCGAAATAAAAGGAATTAAAATATGCCGGCAATCAAAAGGAAACTGGAGAGAGGAGTTTGAAAAAAGGAAAGATCCGATGGGAAAAACATATTACTGGCTCACAGGTGTTTTCCAGAATCACGAACCCGAAGCAACCGATACGGATGAATGGGCAATTGCTAACAATTTTGTTTCAGTAGTGCCTGTTTCTGTCGATATGACTGCCCATTGGTATATTGATAAACTTAAAGTCCGGTTTAAAAAATGAAATTTTACGAGAAATTCGACAACGTTCTTACTGGCTTAATATCAGGACTTGTATTTCCATTTATAGTTGGAATAATCATCTATGCCTTCTCTTCAGATCACCAGTCACTTCATCTATATCTGATCAGAATAGCGGATTCAAATATTATTACACATTCAATAACTTTATGTGTCTTTCCGAATATTATTATTTTTCTGATATTTAACCAGTTCGACATGCTACATGCCACGCGTGGAGTGCTCGCGATGACTATCGTCTGGGCCGTGCTGGTTTTTGCTGTAAAGATTTTAGGATGAGGTACTTTATAATTGCGGGTGAACAGTCTGGTGACCTTCACGGATCAAATCTGATCAGCGAGTTACTTTTAGCTGATAAAAGTGCAGAGATCTTATGCTGGGGTGGTGATCTGATGGAATCTGCGGGAGCTACTCTTCTAGTTCACTACAGAAAATTGGCTTTTATGGGTTTTGTTGCTGTTATAAAAAATCTTAGTTCAATTTATAAAAACATCAGCCTTTGTAAGAAGCAGATAACTGAATATAAACCAGATGTTGTAATCTTCATTGATTATCCCGGTTTCAATCTCCGTATCGCGGAGTTTGCAAAAAAACGTGGATACAAAACTTTCTATTACATCTCGCCTAAACTATGGGCCTGGAATGAGGGCAGGGTCGAAAAGATTAAAAAGTATATTGACCGTATGTTCATCATCTTCCCATTCGAAGTAGATTTTTATAAAAAACATGGTGTCACTGTTGAATATCAGGGGAATCCACTTATTGATGAGACTGAAAAACGAATCTCTCTTTTTCCTGCTAAAAGCAATATGAATATAAGCCTCGGGATTGAGGAGAAACCTGTAATTGCTTTACTGGCAGGAAGCCGCAGGCATGAAATTGAGCTTGTACTACCTGAAATGATGAAAACGATACCATATTTCCCCGGGTACCAGTTTGTTCTTGCCGGAGTAAAAAACATTCCGGATGAACTCTATTTTAAGATCATTGGCAATGCCCCGGTTAAACTGATCAAAGAAAAAACTTACGAAATTCTGTATACTGCTGAAGCCGCTCTTGTAACTTCAGGAACCGCTACCCTTGAGGCTGCTCTTCATGGTACTCCTCAGGTAGTATGTTATAAGGGTGATTTCTTTTCGATGTTGATCGCATGGATGGTTATCAAAGTGAAATATATATCACTGGTGAATCTCATTATGGAGTCTGAAGTTGTTAAGGAGTTAGTCCAGTATGATCTTACTGAAAACGCACTTCTGACTGAGCTTAGGGCCATTCTTCCGGGTGGAACAAAACGGGAGAAGTTGTTATCTGATTATGAGATACTAAAAAGCAAACTCGGATCTGCAGGCGCCTCGGGAAGGATTGCCAGAGAGATGGTGGCGGAATTGAAAAAATGATTGGGAACAAATACCGGGAGAATTGTGAAATTGGGATTCAGAATACGATTTATGTCGAGATTGAAAATATTAATTGTTTTATTATTAACTGTCTTTTGCACAGGTGTTTCAGCGCAGGTGAAAATCCGGCTCTTTTCTAATCAATCTCCGGAATCCGCGGTATTTTCAGTCACTGAAGGCAAGTACGAAATAAATCTCTTCAATGGTGAAATTCTTACAGTATTAAGAGATGAGCCAGTCATCATTGCAAGGTTTAATGGGAAACTTGCTGTTAAAAAGAGAAATGAAAATGGTTTTATTTGCGATTCTCTGATCTTTTCGGGAAAAACTGGAATGGATTCTTTTTCTATCATGATGAATGGCGTATCACATACCAGACAGTACTATTCAGGTGATCTTCAGTGTTTTCCTGATCTCGGAACATTGGTATTTATAAATATCTCTGATGTAGAAAAATATATCTCAGGTGTGGTAATGGCGGAAGGTGGATCTGGTAAAAATTTAGAATATTTCAAAACGCAGGCAATTATAGCCAGGACTTACATGTACAAATATTTCGATAAACATTTAGCTGACAGGTATAATGTATGTGATAATACACATTGTCAGGCGTTTAACGGGTTATCGTCAGATACTCTTCTTAACATAGCAGTCATGGAGACCGGGGGACAGGTAATTCTTGATAAGGATAGTGTTCTGATTATATCAGCTTTCCACTCAAATTGCGGGGGAGAAACTGCATCTTCTGAAGATGTTTGGCTTTCACCTCAACCATACCTTAAGAGTGTAGATGATCCTTATTGTCTTTCATCAAGAAATGCAACATGGCAAAAGAGTCTTCCGGTAACGGAATGGGTAAGCTATCTCAGGAAATCAGGATATAATGAAAACGTCAGGGATCCATCGGTATTCAACTTTTTTCAGGTATCAAGACTGCCTGATTATAAAACAGGGTCGTTTACAATTCCATTAAGGACAGTAAGATACGATCTGAACCTCAGGTCAACATTTTTTTCTGTTTATGCAAAAGGCGATTCCATTGTATTTAAAGGTAGAGGTTACGGACATGGTGTAGGTCTTTGTCAGGAGGGGGCTATGGAGATGGCAACAAAGGGGTTCAATTATAAACAGATCATTGATTTTTATTATTTTGGCGTTTTAATTTCGGATATAAAAAATGCTGTAAATTTACATTAATTCTACCCTCCAACCCCCCATTTGGGGTGCAAGGGAGGTAAGAAAAGAGGTGTAAAAAGAAATATTAAAACTTAGATATTTGATTAGTTTTATAAGTTTATTTCAAAATAAAACAGATGTTTGCAATTTTCAGGAAGGAGATAAGTGGTTTTTTCAGCAGTCTTGCAGGTTATATTGTAATCATTGTTTTCCTTCTCATTAACAGTCTTTTTATGTGGGTATTTCCCGGAGAATGGAATATTCTCGATAATGGATATGCCGGACTTGACACTATGTTTTTCCTTTCTCCATGGGTATTCATGTTTCTTGTACCAGCTGTGACAATGAGAATGATTGCTGAAGAAAAACGCCTCGGTACAATAGAGTTGATTTATTCGAGACCAATCACAGAAAGAGAAATTATTTATGGAAAATACTTCGCTTCAGTATGCCTGGTTTTGCTGGCACTTTTGCCAGGAGTAATATATTATTTTTCGGTTTACCAGCTTGGTGAATCTCCAGGTAATCTTGACAAGGGGGGTACTCTGGGCTCATTTATCGGCCTCTTCTTCCTGGCATCAGTATATGCTTCTGCCGGGATTTTTGCTTCATCTCTTACAGATAATCAGCCAATTGCATTTATCCTTGCTGTACTGATTTGTTTTGTTCTCTTCATGGGTTTTGATTCAGTTGCCTATCTGCCCGGATTGAAAAAACTTGATGAATTTGTTTTAAGGCTTGGGATTAATGAGCATTATAAATCTATGAGCAGAGGTGTTATTGATATTAAAGATGTTGTTTATTTTATGGCGGTAGCTGCTTTCTTTAATGAAGCTACCCGATTTCATCTGATTTCGCGTAAATGGAAGAAAAGAAGTTAAGCCATGATAGAAACAACAGGTAATAAAAGCATAAAACTTAAATACTGGTTGCAATTCCTGACTCTGGTTGCTGGGATCATACTTGTTACATCCGCGAGTTCATTTTTAAGATTAAGATATGACCTTACCGAAGACAAAAGATTCACCCTTTCTGGTCCAACTCTTCAAGTGCTAAAACATTTTAAAAATGACATCTATATTCAGGTTTACCTTGACGGAGAGATACCTATTCCCTTAAAACGATTAAAAAGATCTGTCGGAGAAATGCTCGACGAATTCAGAATAGCTTCAGGGAGGAAAATTGACTTTGAGTTTATAAATCCTTCTGGTGGCAAGGATGTAAAGCAGAGAGAGACTCTGTATCAGACTCTTGTAAATAAGGGCTTAAGCCCGGTTAATCTTCAGGCCGGCGACGTAGAGGGAGGATCTACACAGAAGATAATTTTCCCTGGAATGATAGTTAATTATAACGGGATTGAAGTACCTGTTAATTTTCTGAACAATTCCACACCTTCTTATGAACAAAACATTCTTCGTTCAGTTGAAGGTCTTGAATATGAAATGATTCAGACCATAGCTTCCTTAAGTTCAGACTCGATAAATAAAGTTGCTTTCATAGAAGGACACGGCGAAATTCCTGAGATTGAAACAGCAGATATAACAATGAATCTCGCCAGGTTTTTTACTATTGACAGAGGAAGTATCGGAGGTAAACCCGGAATCCTGGATAAATATGCAGCAGTTGTAATTGCAGGACCTGAAAAAGCCTTCAGCGAGTCCGATAAACTGGTTCTTGATCAATATATAATGAATGGTGGTAAGGTTTTGTGGCTCATTGATGAGGTCGCGGTAAATTCCGATAGTCTTACATCTGGAGAGACCGTAGGAATCTATCGTCCGCTAAACATTGAGGATCAGTTATTCAGGTATGGAGTAAGAATTAATCCGGCAATTGTTCAGGATCTTGAATGTGTTACTATAAGGCTTATGGTAATGAGCAGTGGTAACCGTCAACAGGTTGTTCCTGCCCCATGGGTCTATTATCCTTTGCTTAAACCATCTGCAAATCATCCCATTACACGAAACCTGAACAGAGTGAAAGGAGAATTTGTGAATTTTATCGATACAGTTGGTCTTGATCCTGCAATAAGAAAAATAACACTTCTGTCCACCTCAGCTTTCAGCCGTACAATATCACCTCCCGTAATTATAAGCCTTAAGGAAGCAGAGTTAACTCCTGTTGAGAAAGATTATAATAAACCAAACTTGCCTGTAGCGGTTTTACTTGATGGCATATTCCCATCTGCATTTAAAAACAGGATGGTCACAAATCTTACTGATAATAAAAATTTCAAAATCAAGACTGAAAGTAAAGAAACCAGGATGATCGTGATTGCTGATGCCGATATTATCAGGAATGCGGTAAAGAGGGTTGGATTGAATGAAACTCCCCTTCCTTTAGGCCAGGATAAATATACAGGACAGGTATACGGAAACAGGGATTTTCTGATCAATTGCCTAAACTGGCTTGTCGACAAGAACGGGATTATGGAGTTGAGATCCAGAGAACTTAAACTTAGATTGCTTAACACTAAAATGATAAAAACTGAAAAAACTAAGTGGCAGATCATCAATATCTCCGGTCCTATATTAATAGTTATCCTTGCAGGATTACTTTATAACTATTTCAGAAGAAGAAATTACACAAGATATTGATAATGAATAAAATATTGATCAGGAGCTTATTCTTATTCATTGTTATCGGGCTTGTTCTCCTGATTTTATTAATAACCAGATCACCCTTCGGTAAAACCAACAGCTCTTTTGCTTCTGAACCTAAAGAGGAGATTACCAGAATCGAATTTACAGGTGAGGGGAGGAAATTGTTCCTGGTGAAAAAAGGAGAGAGTTGGTTGATAAACGGAAAGTCTGAAGCCAGAAAAAGCGGCGTCCTGTTTATTCTCAGGATTTTGAAAGAGATAAAAATTAAATCCTCAGTATCTACAGAATTATTTGCAGGTGAAATAACCGGGAAAAATGTTGGTCCTATAAAAGTGAAAGTATATGAAAAGAGCCGTCTTCTGAAGACTTTTCTTGTATATAAAACCCGATCAAACATCTACGGAAACATCATGAAAATAAAAGAGTCATCGAAACCTTTTATTGTTTATGTTCCTGGTTACGAAGGTGATATTGGTTCCGGGTTTATGCTTAACGAATTATTCTGGCAGCCATATACGGTTTTCAATCTATTACCTTCAGAAATTGCCTCCGTGAGCCTTGAGAACTTGTCTGACACTAAATCTTCTTTCACAATTCTAAACAGAGATAATCATTATTTACTCTCCGGTGCTGCTGGTAATCTTACCGGATGGGATTCTTCGCTTGTGGTTCGTTATATTTCATATTTTGCATGGGTTCCATTTGAATCATGGGTTCTCGAAATAGGAGAAGCAGAAAAGAAATCAATTGAAGCTCAGCAACCCCTTTACAGGATCACCATCAACACTACCACGGGCCGGAAGAGAGTATTGACACTATGGGGAATGATGACAGTGAAAAGCGGCGCTAAAGGAATTGACAGTGACAGGTTATTGGGTAAAACAGAAGAAAAGGATGAATTTTTCATTATGAGGTATTTCGATATCGATCCTCTGATAAAGAAGATTTCATATTTCTTTCCTCAATAATTTTTTATTTGAGGTAATAGTTTTTTTTCGTAATATTGGTAATTAAGAATTGAGCAAAATAGATAGTTCAATTCATTCATTTTGACTTGAATAGAAAAACTTGGAAATCAATATATCAACTTAAAACAATACCAATATGAAATTTGTAGTATCCAGCTCGGAACTTCTTAGTCATCTGCAGGCAATAAGCAGGGTTATCAGTTCAAAGAATACTCTTCCCATACTTGATAATTTTCTTTTTAATCTTTCAGGGCACGATCTTGAAATAACCGCATCTGACCTTGAATCGACGTTGATAACAAGAATGAAACTTGAAAATACAGATGGAGATGGCGCTATTGCTCTTCCCGCCAGAATATTACTCGACACCTTAAAAGAGTTTTCTGTTCAACCTCTCACTTTTGATATCAACATGGATACCATGGCAGTGGTTATCAGCTCTGAAAATGGTAAATTCAATGTTGTCGGGCAGAACGGGATAGACTTCCCGGCTTTACCTTCAATAAAAAAAGATAAAAAAATTGCTTTTGTAATTAATGCTGATGTGTTGCTTGCAGGAATAAGCAAGACTCTCTTTGCTACTGCTGATGATGAACTTCGTCCGGTGATGGGAGGTATCTTTGTAGAAGCATCGACCGACAAAATTACATTTGTTGCATCTGATGCTCATAAGCTGGTCAGATACCAGAGAACTGACGCTCATGCAGATGATAATGCAACATTTATACTGCCCAAGAAACCGGCTTCTCTGCTGAAAAATATACTGCCAAAAGAGGAAGGTCCTGTAACTGTCGAATTTGATGATAAGAATGCATTCTTTGTCTTGAGCAATTATAAGGTCGTTTGTCGTTTGGTCGAAGGCAATTATCCAAATTACAATTCTGTTATTCCAAAAAATAATCCACGCAAGATCACAATTGACAGAGTAGAATTCTTTAACACACTTAAGAGAGTATCAGTTTTTTCAAATCAGGCAAGTAATCTTGTGAAACTTCAGCTTAAAGGGAATCAGGTATTGGTTTCTGCCCAGGATATCGATTTCTCAATCTCTGCGCATGAAAGGATCAAGTGCCAGTATGAGGGAGAGGAGATTGAGATCGGTTTCAAATCAGTATTCCTTATTGAGATACTTTCTAACATTGGTTCACAGGATGTTATGATCGAACTTGCCGATCCCACCCGTGCCGGACTCTTTCTCCCGGTTATTTCGGATAATGAATCAGAAGATCTTCTTATGCTTCTTATGCCAATGATGATAAATGCCTGACCTTTGAACCTTAACCTTAAACGTCCGATTGCTTTTATCGATCTTGAAACAACAGGAATTAATGTTTCAACTGATCGTATTGTAGAACTCTCAGTCTTAAAAATCAGTCCTAATGGCAAAGAGGAGTGGATGAGTACAAGGGTAAACCCCGAAATGGCTATTCCACCCAAAAGTACTGCAATCCATGGGATAAAAGATGAAGATGTAACGAAATCACCAACATTCAAAGAAGTGGCAAGGAATCTTGTTGCATTTCTTGAAGGTTGTGATCTGGCCGGCTATAATGCTATAAAATTTGATATACCTGTTCTCGCGGAAGAATTCCTGAGGGTGAACATCGATTTCAGTTTCGTAAAAAGAAAATATGTTGATGTTCAGGTAATATTCCATAAAAAGGAACAACGCACTTTAACTGCTGCCTACCTGTTCTACTGCAAAAAAGAACTGGAAGATGCCCACAGTTCAAAAGCCGATACAGCTGCCACATTTGAAATTCTTAAGTCTCAGCTTGACAGATATAAAGATCTCGAAAACGATGTTGAGAAGCTTGCCAGTTTCAGTTCCTTTAACAATAATGTTGATTTCGCGGGAAGAATCATTCTTGATGAGAATGGGGTGGAAGTTTTTAATTTTGGAAAGCATAAAGGAAAACCTGTCGAAGTTGTTTTTAGTCAGGAACCCGCATATTACTCGTGGATGATGAACGGGGAATTTCCTCTATACACAAAAAAAATTCTCACAGAGATAAAATTAAGATCGTTCGGAAAAAACCAGGGATAAAATGAAGATCATCTGTATCGGGCTCAATTACAGGAAACATGCCATGGAGATGGGATGGGCAGTCCCCGATGAACCTGTTGTATTTATGAAACCCGATTCTTCAATCCTGAAAAATAATAAACCTTTTTTTCTTCCTGGTTTTTCTATTAATATCCATTATGAAGTTGAGGTTGTTTTAAAGATCAGCCAGCTTGGAAAGGGAATCGCCGCAAAATTTGCTTCCCGTTACTATGATGAAATTACTTTAGGTATTGACATTACAGCACGCGATCTGCAGAGTCGTCTGGCTGCAACCGGCTTACCTTGGGAAATTTCGAAATGCTTTGACGGTGCAGCTCCTCTTGGACGTTTTATTCCTGTAACAAGTATTAAGGATATGACAAACATTGATTTCCGGCTGGAGATCAATAATAAAGTGGCACAGAAAAGCAATACTTCAGATATGATATTCGGATTTAATGAGATAGTTGAATATGTCTCGAAATTTTTTACTCTCAAAACAGGTGATCTGATTTTTACCGGTACTCCACCCGGAGTAGGCCAACTTAAAAGAAATGACAACCTTGTTGCCTATCTGAATGATGAACCACTTCTGGATTTTCGTATTAAATAATGTTTAATATCAATTTTGATCCCAAAACTGAATAGTGCATCGGTGACGACGAGGCAAATGCTTATCTTACCCGGCCTCCCCTGAAACCTTTTATAGTTCCTGATAAAGTTTAATTAAACCAATACGATAATTTAAGTACAAGTCCCCGGTTTTTTATCCTGGAATCTCCAGGGAAGGAGTTCTCCGTATAAACAATGAACAGGTCTGATACAGGTGCAAAACGCCACTGGAACCTAAGATTCAGATTAATATTGTCGATCTGGTTATTATACTGTACAAAACTTGTGAGGAAAATCTTATCTGTAAAGGTAAAATCGAGTCTGGGTCCAATAAGAAAAAACTTAGCACTTTTATATGGTGAAGGCAATGAGATATTGTTATAAGAGGAAACAATTGCCAGACTGCCATAGGGTTGAACCAGATAGTACAACTCTCCACTTACGGTCGTTCTTGTGCCATCAAAATAGCCGCCATATCTGCTGCTTATCAGCCAATTGAATGGTTTACGTATATCAGATGTAAAGGATATACCAATCTCTTTCCAGTTGAATTTTTCATTTGCAGGAAGAGGAACACCCCCGGTGTGAGTCGGATCAAACGGATCCAGAAGTTTAATGGTTGTCTCCTTTGTATCAACTACAAGTATACTTTTGTTCATCCACTCAACCTGGTATAGAAGCTGTGTCTCCCTGTCAGTCAGATTCATTGAAGGATCATAAAGCATGTCAAGCTTAATAGCTGGTCCATGATTTGCTATCCTGCTTGAGGACGGGAAAAACTTGTACTGTAAGCCCGGGTTGATTTCGTAGTACCCTTTTCTTCTTATATAACCTACTTCTGCAATATAATCAGCGCCTACCCACGCCTGATTCAGATATGCGTTAAGATACTGAGTTGAATATGCAATATTGACAGCCAATGCTGATGCATTTCCTTTCGCTCCGGGATAGAGCGCCTGATGATAGAAGGCTTTTCCTAACCAGTGGTTATTAGCACTTGCCAGATTGTATTCAATCCCGGCAACACGGTTGAACCGGTTGCCTTTGAAAGATGTGTCATTATTCACATTCATCACCTGCTTGTTGACAAAAAATGCTGTTATGTTAGAATGGCTGAATACCTGTCGCTGTAAAGCAGCAACAGTAAAATTACCGGCCTTAATAGTATCTCTGTCACCTGTTTGAATGTTCATTAGTCCGACCCTCCAATTATTTCCAATCTTACCGCTTAGACGTGCTCCAGCCAGAACCGGACTCTCCAGTCCGATGCGGCGCGAGAAGAACGGCCTGAGGTTATCATTCCCCAGTTTTGCAAAGAGATCGCTGTTTTCAAGATAAAACTGTCTCTTCTCAGGGAAGAAAAGTTCAAAACGATCAAGGTTTGTGACTTGTTGGTCGACTTCCACCTGTGAATAATCCGGATTGACCGTCAGATCAAGGTTCATTGAAGTAGATAGAATAACCTTAGCATCAATACCTGCATTACCCTGCGGTTTGAACCCTTCTCCAGCTTCCTTGTTTTGAGTGGTTTTGGCGGATACATAAGGAATTAAAGAAAATCTAAGACCTGATGAAGACAACGGTTTGTCCCATATAAGTGAACCTGTGAAAGCGAGAGTCGCTGTTGCAAACTGTCTTGGCATAGGGGCCCAGCTTGATTTTTCATTGGTTTTAAGATCCAGTCTGCTGAAATTTATTCCCCATTCTTTATCTCCACCATTATATCGTATGCTTCGGAATGGAATTGCAAATTCTGCAACCCATCTGTCGCTGTAATTTTTTACAGCTGATCTCCATTTAATATCCCAGTCAAGATTTACAGTTCCCCCATTTGCCTGGACTCCGTCCCACTGTGCCCCTGCAGCAGAAACACCGAAAGCAAACCCATTTGTCTGATCATTATAAGTATCAATGAATACAACAAAGTTATCATTCTTCAAAAAGTTAAAGTCGCGCCGTAATGATTCAACCGGACGCTTGCCTGGTGATGAATCGTAACAGATTATACCCACGAAAAGGGTCGATTCGTTATAAGTGACTTTCACCTCCGTCTGTGAAATGGCAAATCCCGTGTCAGTAGGCAATACTCTCTGGAAATGAGTGGCTATATCAGCTGAAGACCATACTGGTTCATCCAGAATTCCATCGACATTGATGGCGTTATTCGATTCTGTAATATTAATCCGATATTTCTCGCGGTTTATTCCTTTTGACTGACCCAAAAGTATTGTATTAAAACACAGGAGTATAGCGGTACTGAGTAATAGGGAGAGTCTGAACATTGAGGTTTTTAAAATTTGCCACAAGGTAAAAAAAAGTTTGAATATGTTATTGGAGAAAAACTACTACCCAATTTTACCAGGGACAACATCATCTCAATAAATAATTATATGTTGATTTATTCTTTTCATTTGGTATTAATTAATTCTATTAATAACTTTGGCCGTTAATTAAAAAATTAGAAAAGATGGGAAATTTAGGAGCTACTGAGATTTTGTTGATTTTACTTGTTGTAGTACTTCTTTTTGGAGGCAGGAAGATTCCTGAACTGATGAAGGGTATTGGCCAGGGTATGAAAGAATTCAAAAAAGCTTCCCGTTTGGAAGATGAAGGCGACAAAACGAGTGCAGAACACAAAGACGAAGAAAAAAAATAAAGGCTGACTTTTTAAATCATTGTGAGACAACCTTTATTTCATAATGTATTTTAAATCAGTCTGAAATATTATATTTTGGCACTTTCCTGTGTTTTGTCCCCTGCTCATAGCTGTATGCTATTTCAAGAAGTATTGATTCATTCCACGCCTTGCCAAAGAATGTGATTCCAACCGGTAATTCATTAATAAATCCCATTGGAACTGTGATTGCAGGATATCCTGATATCGCTGCTAATGATGAACTTCCACCTGCAAAATGATCACCCAAAAGCAGATCAGTTTTCCAGGCAGGTGAGCCGGTTGGTGCTATAATTGCATCGAGCTTATAAGCATTCATTACTTTGTCTATTCCATCTTCCCGGGTTGCTCTTGTCATAGTGGCCAGAGCTTTCTTGTATTCCTCAGAATTAAGGTCTCCTTTCTGTTCCGCCTGCTCAAGAAGGTTCTGATCGAAATATCTCAGCTCAATACTATCTGATTTATTGAACTCTATTAACTCTTTGACATTTTTTATATGAGTATCACTCCCAAGTCCTGCAAAATATTTATTAAGTCCATCCTTAAACTCGTATAACATTACCGTTAATGACGCATCTTCATAATTAGCCGCTTTTGGGAACTCTATTTCAATTACTTCAACACCATTTGCTTTAAGGTATGCCACTGCTTTATTCATCAGAGTATCAACTTTATCAGAAAAGCCCATTGATTTTTTTAACAGACCAATCCTTTTTCCTTTCAGCCCGTCTTTCTTCAGAAATTTTGTGTAATCGGTATAATATTTACCTTGTGAAGCAAGTGTTTTGGAATCAGACGAATCAATACCAGTTAAAGCGCCGAGTGCAATTGCAACATCTTCTACCGTTCGTCCCATAGGACCGGGAGTATCTTGTGTGAATGAGATCGGAACTATGCCTGTGCGACTGATGAGGCCAACTGTGGGCTTAATGCCGACAATTCCATTGTTATTTGCCGGACATACTATTGATCCGTTTGTTTCAGTCCCAATGGCAAACATACAGAGATTGGCAGATACTGCGACTCCTGAACCTGAACTTGACCCACATGGGTTCCGATCGAGTACATACGGATTCCTGGTTTGGCCTCCAATACCACTCCATCCGCTTGACGACATCTTAGCCCGGAAATTTGCCCACTCACTGAGATTCGATTTTGCAATTATGATTGCACCGGCTTCTCTCAACTTTCTTGCAACATAACTGTCAGAAGTTGGAAAAGAATTTCTTAATGCTGTTGCACCGGCTGTCGTAGGCATCTTGTCGTGTGTATCAATATTATCTTTAAGAATTACCGGGACACCGAACAAGGGTCCACCTGATTTTCCTGCAGCAATCTCTTTATCCATCTCATCAGCAATCTCAAGAGCTTCGGGATTGATCACAATTATTGAATTGAGCCGGGGACCATTTTTATCGATTTCGTTAATACGGTCCAAATAAATTTTAACTACATCCTTCACTGTATATTTCCCCTCCTTGTATCCCAGTTGAAGTTGTAATATTGTTAATTCTTCAATCCAGCTAGTATCGGTTACCTTCTTAACATTATTACTGACAGGGGTTTTACAGGTGATCATGCACAGTATGAGGGATATGCACAATAATAAGAATTTGGAAAAATTTGGTTTCATGATATTATTGATTTTTGGTAATTTATGAAGAGACTCCCAATTTGGTCGTCTCTGTTCTACATAACAAATTGTATATTTCATAAAATTATGAATATTAAATCAATTTGAATAAATTTGTTGTTATAGAATTGTATAGACTTTCAAATTAGGCATCTTTACAAATAAAATGTCTATGAATTAAAGGGGAATCGGGAATATGAAGAACATTTATCTACAACTTCATGATCATAAATCAGATAGCTCCTGTCTGGTTCTCTGTACTGTTACCCGGACACATGGTTCAACACCGCAGAAACCAGGTAGTTCTGCATTGTTTGATTATAATGGACTTATTGCCGGAACCGTTGGAGGCGGAATTGTGGAAGGGAGAGTTCAGAGACTGGCCCTTGAAGCTATTAACTCAAAATCATCAGGACATTTTCAGTTTAACCTGGCGAATGACATCTCAAAAAAAGAGGAAGCTATCTGTGGTGGACAGATCACTATACTGATTGATGCCAACCTGAATAATCATTTATCCGTGTTTGAACAGCTTGGAAAATCTATTGAAGACCATGTTCCGGGAGTTCTTATAACTATGGTTACCGGTCTCGCCGGAGAAAAAGTACTTATAAACCGTTACTGGATAAGCAATACCTTTAAACCAGACATGTCAGCGGAGTTTCTTGAAAAAATTGAGCCTGTCATACATAATATGCTCTCTAAAGGTGATCCATCAGATTACAGAGAATTGGAGCTTACCCTATCTGATGCGGAGGCTACCTCACTCTTTTTTCTTGAACCTGTATTCCCTCCTGCACACCTTATAATAGCTGGTGCGGGTCATATTGGTAAAGTGTTGGCGCATCTTGCAGATATGCTTGATTTTGATGTTACTGTGATTGATGACCGTCCTGAATATGCTAATTCTGAGAATATCCCTGAGGCTGACCATATTCTGGTTAATGATATTGGTGAATCAATGAAGGGCTTGAGGAAGACCAGGGATACTTATGTTGTAATTGTGACACGTGGTCATAAAGATGATGCAGCCGCTCTTAAACCTTGTATTGGATACGATTTGGCTTATACAGGCATGATAGGAAGTAAAAGCAAGATTGCATCAATGCGGGTTAGTTTTATGGAAAACAAATGGGCTACTGCTAAACAGTGGGATACCATTCATGCTCCTTTGGGAATTGATATTAAATCCAGAACAGTTGAAGAGATTGCCATAAGCATTGCTGCAGAGCTTGTTTTAGTGAGGAATAGTAAGAAGTAAGAAGTAAGAAGTAAGAAGTAAGAAGTAAGAAGTAAGAAGTAAGAAGTAAGTAGTAAGAAGTAAGTAGTAGATAATAGATGGAAGGGGAAAGTAGAGTTGCGGGTGAATTATGGGCTATCATACTTGCAGCTGGTGAGTCCAGAAGAATGGGTTTTCCTAAAATGTTACTCACATTTAATGAAAGGACAATGATTGAAAATGTTATTTCCAATGTTACTGAATCAAAGATTGAAAATACAATGGTTGTTCTGGGGTCAGAAAGAGACAAAATAATTAAGTTGATAGAGAAATATAATGTAAGATATTGTTATAATGATAATTATAAGGAAGGAATGTTGTCGTCAGTAAAGTGCGGATTCAGAAATCTGCCTTCCGGTTATAATGCAGTTCTGGTTTTTCAGGGTGATCAGCCGTTGATAAATCCGAATGCAATTAATGCTGTAATTGATGCATATTTATCATCAGAAAAAGGGATTGCAATTCCTGTTTTTAAGAATAGAAGAGGGCATCCCATTCTTATTGCCAGAAAATACAAAGACGAAATTGAAAAACTCAGTCCGGTTAAAGGATTACGTTCATTGGCAGATAAGTTTTCGGATGATGTTCTGGAGGTTGATACAGATGAAGAAGGAATCCTGAGGGATTTTGATACTTATGAGGAATACAAGAAAGGAATTAATCTAATTCAATAATTATGGAAGAGACAATTAAATTTCAGTTAAACGGAAAGAAAACCGAAGCTACGATTGATCCTACCCAGACTCTTTTGTGGGTCTTAAGGAATCATTTTGGACTGACCGGAACAAAATTTGGTTGCGGAATGGGATCATGTGGAGCCTGTACTGTTCTTATTGATAATGAACCTGTAAGGTCTTGCCAGTTGTCGGTGGGTGATGTGGCCGGCAAGAATGTGGTTACTATCGAAGGTCTTGCAACAAATGGGAAACTGCACCCTGTTCAAAAAGCATTTGTCGAGCATGATGCTTTGCAATGCGGATTCTGTACACCAGGGATGATTATGAATGCCACTGGTCTATTATTAAAAAATCCTTTACCGACAACTCAGGAAATAAAGGATGGTATGGAAAACAACCTCTGTCGGTGCGCAGCACATTTACGTATCGTTGAGGCTGTTCAAACTGCTTCTAAAGAAATGAAAGGAGGGAAGTAATCATGAAAAAAGAGACAACAAACAACCAGGCTGAATTGAGGACTGATAAAAACCATGGAATGGAAAGAAGAGACTTTTTCAAAATACTTGGAGGAGGGATCTTTATTTTTTTCAGGCCATGGAATGTTCTTGATCTTACGGGACAACAGGCCGGGCAATCCAAAAGTCTGCCAAAAGATTATAATGCTTTTCTCAGGATAGCCGAAGATGGAACCGTCACTTGTTTCACCGGAAAGATTGAAATGGGTCAGGGAATTATTACTTCCCTGCCTCAGATGATGGCTGATGAACTTAATGTACCACTTGAAAAGGTAAAAATGGTAATGGGTGATACTGATCTCTGTCCCTACGATCAGGGTACCTGGGGATCCTTGAGTACAAGAGTTTTTGGACCTTACATGAGAGCTGCTGCTGCAGAGGCGAGAGGTGTACTATTGGGTATTGCATCAGCACAACTGGGGGTACCCGTTTCACAACTGGATGTAAAGGACGGAATGATCACTGATACTAAAAATCCAAAGAATTCGGTAAGCTATGCACAGTTGACAAAAGGTAAAAAAATTGAAAAATTCCTTGATGTTAAACCTCCGGTAGAAGATTACACAAAATTTAATTATGTAGGCAAATCATATAATCATAGTGATGCTATCCCTAAAGTAACAGGTGAGGCAAAATATACCGGTGACATGAAACTTCCGGGAATGGTTTTTGCACGAATATTGCGTCCCCCTTCCCATGGAGCAAAGTTGAAGTCTGTTGATTATTCTGCAGCAGAGAAGATTGCAGGTACCAAAGTTGTAAGGGATGGCGACCTGATTGCTGTCATTAATGAAAATCACGACAGAGCTGATGAGGCCATAGTTAAAATAAAGGCTGAATATTCATTCGATGAGATGCCTGTTAATGATAAGACAATCTTTGAGTGGATGCTGAAAGCTGATTCAAGTGTTAATGTTGTCAGGTCAAACGGAGATATGGAGACTGGTCGTCAGCTTTCTGAAAAAACATTTGAATCGGAGTTTCATGATCCGTATCTGGCACATGCTGCAATTGAAACACATACTGCCCTTGCCCAACTGGAAGGTGATAAAATAACAGTTTGGGCTTCAACACAATCTCCTTTCGGTCTTCAGAACGGGATATCCCGTGAACTCAATTTTCCAATCGAAAAAGTAAGAGTTATATCACCCTTTGTAGGCGGAGGATTTGGAGGCAAAGGGGAATACCAGCAAGGTATTGAAGCGGCAAAACTTGCAAAACTGACCGGTAAACCTATTATGCTTGTATGGACGCGGGAAGAAGAGTTTTTCTATGATACATTCCATCCGGCCGGAGTTGTTAAAATAAAATCAGGGATTGACAAATCAGGCCTGATCAAACTGTGGGATTATAATTTATATGGTGCTGGCTCCAGAGGTTCTGATACAATCTACGATGTTCCGAATAATAAAACAACAAGTTATAGCCAGAAAAAGGATGCTCCGCCGGTTCATCCTTTAGCTACAGGAGCATGGCGGGCTCCCAGTAATAATACAAATACCTTTGCCAGGGAAATCCAGATCGACATTATGGCTGCAGCTGCAGGGATTGATCCTCTTGAATTCCGTTTGAAGAACCTGAAGGATGAAAAGATGATAGCCTGTCTGAAAGCTGTTGCAGATAAGTTCGGATATGTTGCAGGTAAGACTCCCAGCGGCAGAGGAATAGGTGTTGCAGTTGGTATAGATGCCGGATCATGGGTAGCACATATGGCTGAGGTGAAGGTCGATAAAAATACCGGAAAAGTCAGGGTTGTACGCATTGCCTGTGCCCAGGATATGGGATTGTGTGTTAATCCGGAAGGTGCAACCATTCAGATGGAAGGTTGTATCACGATGGGTCTTGGGTATGCCCTTGCTGAAGAAGTATTATTTGAGGGAGGTAACATACAAAACCGTGGTTTCGATTCATACGATATTCCACGTTTCTCCTGGCTGCCGAAAATCGATACAGTAATCCTGGATAGAAAAGATAAACCGCCTCAGGTGGGAGGTGAACCTGCAATTATTGCTATTGGTGCTGTAGTGGCCAATGCAATTTTTGATGCTACAGGTGCCAGGTTATATAGAGTGCCAATGACGCCGGCACGAGTATTGGAAGCATTGAAGAAGGTCTGAAATGTGGAATTTTTACATTTTATTCTATTGATGTGAAACTATTGATTGTAGAAGATGACCGGTCTCTAAGCCGATCCATTTATGATTACCTTAAGATGGAGGGCCATATCTGTGAAGTTGCATTGACTTTCACTGATGCAACACAAAAGGTTGCTATCAATAAATATGATTGTATTATTCTTGACATTGGTCTCCCGGATGGTAATGGACTGGATTTAATCCGGGAGATGAAGGCTAACAGGTTAACCGGTGGAATTCTGATACTTTCTGCGAAAAGCTCTCTTGATGATAAACTAGTTGGTTTAAATATTGGAGCGGATGATTATCTCACGAAACCATTTCACTTTGCTGAACTCAATGCACGGATCAATTCAATATACAGACGAAACAATTTTCTCGGTCTGAATGAAATAACTTTTAATGAGATCAGGATAAATACTGAAGATAATCAGGTTTATGTGAATGAGAAGTTATTAATTCTTACAAAAAAAGAATATGATCTTTTATTGTTCTTTATGGCTAACAGGAACAGAATTATAACAAAGGAATCAATAGTTGAACATCTGTGGGGAGACAATGTTATACTTACCGATTCCTTTGATTTTGTTTATACGCATGTTAAGAACCTGCGTAAAAAGATTGTAGCTGCTGAGGGCAGTAATTATATCAAGTGTATTTATGGTTTTGGATATAAATTCATCGATATTTGAAATTATTAAATAAAAGTGCCTTTTACTATTTGCCTCTTTCTCTTCTTGTAATGGTTGTCGGAGGCGCGTTGCTATATTTAACAATTAAGAAAGTTATTTATAAACAGATTGATAACAGTCTGATAACTGAGAAGACAATAATAGAGGATCAAATAAAACAGTCAGATACTATTCCGGATTTTGAAGCCGCATTAGGTCATCAGATTGAAGTTAAACTAATGAACTACCATTTGCGTAGTTATCAGGCGATTAAGGATACAGATATTTATGATCCGAAAACTGATTCATTTATGCCATTCAGGTACCTTTTTTATTCGGGTAACACTAATGAAAAGAAAGGTTTCGTAATTACTATTTTCCGGACTATAAGCGAAAAAAATGAATTATTGCAGGACATTGGTCTTTACTTGTTTTTCCTGTTTTTTTCACTTCTGCTTATCTCAATACTAATCAATTACCTTATTGCCAGGAACCTTTGGAGGCCGTTTTATGATTCGGTTAAAATAGCCGGAAGGTTTGATATACAATCTGATACGCCTTTGAATTTGCCTGGAACAGATATAAATGAGTTCAACCAGCTTAATGAGATCTTTGATAACATGACCCGTAAAATGAGGGATGATTATCTTAATCTGAAAGAATTCAGTGAAAATGCAAGTCATGAGATACAGACCCCACTTGCAGTTATCCGTTCCAAGACCGATCTTCTTATGCAACAAAAAAACCTTAAGAAGGATAGTATCAACCTTGTTAAATCTATCAATGAAGCTACAACCAGATTATTTAAGCTTAACCAGGGATTGCTTCTTATTTCCAAAATCTCGAATCAGGTTTTTCATGAAAAGAAGATAGTCTCTTTGAAACGGATTGTCGAAAATGGTCTGGAGAATTATAAAGAAATCATGGAGTTGAAGAATATACGGATCTCTATAGATGGCAAGGATGAAGCATTAGTTGAAATGAATGAGGTGCTTGCCGAAGTACTGATTTCAAATCTTCTCAGCAATGCAGTAAGGTTTAACATCAATGGTGGATTCATCAAATGTCATATTGATAATATGTTTCTTACATTGACCAATACAGGGTTATCCATGACCAATAACCCCGAGGATCTCTTCAGACGGTTTCATAAAAACAGTGAAAATCCCCAATCAGTAGGTCTGGGTTTATCTATAGTCAGGAAAATTACAGAGAGTTATGGAATGCTTATCACCTATACCTGCCGCGATAATATTCATGAACTAAAGCTCCGGTATCGATGAAATTGCTTCCCCGGGGGGCATTATTATTTTTTCTTAAACTTTTGTTAATAATTT